>Ga0210057_1009586_pt1 | contig 11163 bp, 14 predicted proteins | sample CryGeyCG2114_010_2_FD_183968 | JGI IMG/M metagenome (GOLD analysis project Ga0210057, IMG submission 183968) | Groundwater microbial communities from aquifer - Crystal Geyser CG10_big_fil_rev_8/21/14_0.10 (SPAdes) (version 2) | ecosystem: Environmental > Aquatic > Deep subsurface > Groundwater ...
CGAAGGGCAATTGGTGATAAATTAATATTGTTTTTTATTAGCCGAGGTGGCGGAATTGGCAGACGCGCAGGTCTCAAAAACCTGTCCCGCAACAGCGGGATGCGGGTTCAACTCCCGCCCTCGGCACTTATTTTTTCTTCAGAGGAAGCTTGGCGACGATTTTTTCCCACAATCTACCTTGCTTTTGGAAAAAAACCAGATAAATAATTTCCACAAGGCCCACGGTGTTGATTACCAACATCGCCAGATACCAAAAACGCTGACTATTCTTGCTGGCGCGCCAGAGCGCCCAGCCTTTCCATCCCAATGACCAAACCAAAAATAAATACATCTGGGGGTTACCGGCCGTTAAAAAATTATTCATTTTCCTTCCTGGCCTCCAATATCATAAAATTTAATCCGATCGCCGCGAAAATGCAACTTAAAGCTACGCAACGGTCCGTTGCGGTGCTTGGCCACTTCCAAATCCACCACCTCCATATTCTCTTCCTCTTCTCGCCACAAAAAGATCACGACATCGCTGTCTTGCTCAATTGATCCCGATTCACGCAGGTCCGACAGCTGGGGGCGTTTCTTACCCCGCTGTTCCACTGCCCGCGACAGTTGCGAACAAGCCAACACCGGCACCTTTAATTCTCTGGCCAAGTTCTTCAATCCCATGGACACTTCGGCCACTTCCTGCACCCGAGAATCATAGTTGCGCACCGACCGCGCCAGCTGCAAATAATCCATCACAATCAAACGCAGGCCATGCTCGGCCATCAGCCGCCGCGCTTTGGTACGCATCTCCAACACCGTGGCCGCCGGCGTATCGTCAATAAACAAATCCGCTTCGGCCAGTTCCCCCATCGCCTCCGAAAGCCGATTAAAATCCTCTTCGCTTAAGCGGCCGGTCTTGAGTTTCCAGGCGTCAATGTCCGCCTGGGACACTAAGAGCCGGTCCACCAGCTCTTCCCGACTCATTTCCAAAGAAAAAAAGCCCACCGGCAATTTTTCCTTGACCGCCACGTGCTGGGCAATCTCCAAAGCCAAAGCCGTCTTGCCCAGCCCTGGCCGCGCCGCCAAAATGATCAAGTTGGAATCCTGCAATCCGGCCAAAGCATTGTCTAATTGCCTAAAGCCGGTCGGCACGCCGCGCAGACCACCGGCTCGTTTGTGCAACTCATCCAAACGGTCAAAGCTCTCGGCCAAAACGTCTTTAACCGGTGCAAATACCTGACGCAAATGCTTTTGAGAAAGACTAAAAATCGCTTGCTCGGCCTGATCCAGAACCTTGGCGGCCTCCCCGCCTTCATCAAAAGCGGCTTGAGCAATCCGACCGGCCGCCGTAATCAGCTCCCGCTTGGTGTAATTATCCTTCACAATCTGGCCGTACTGCTCCACGTGCGCCGCTGTCGGCACACTGTTAACCAGCGAGGTCAAATAAGCCGCGCCGCCTACTGGGGTCAGGGCCTTTTGCCTTTTAAGGTTTTCTTTGACCGTGACGATATCAATCGGCTGGCGTTTTTCGTACAAATCAAGCAGGGTCTGAAAAACTAGCTGATTGGCTTCACGGTAAAAATGCTCCGGCCGCAAAAACTCGGCGACGGTCGTAATGGCGTCTTTGTCAATCAGAATCGAACCCAAAACACAAGTTTCGGCCTCTTGACTATGGGGAGGAATCTTAATTCCTGGCATTCAAAACCACCGTTTCATTTTCTTCCGGTAGCTGATCGCGGAAAACGATCAGCTTATCCAACGGCTTTACTGCTTCAGCACCCATTTGGGCCAAAAAATCTTTGACCGGGGCTAGCGCCAATTTTATCCCCGGCAACTGATAATGCATGGGAATCGTCAGCTGCGGCTGGATTTTCTTGACCTCCTCGGCGGCTTGCTGGGGACCCAAAGTATAAGTGCCGCCGACCGGGACAAAAAGAATTTCGGCCCCATTGATCGCTTCCAACAGTTTTTCGTCAACCGGATGCCCCAAATCGCCCAAATGAACCAAGCGCAAACCATCCATTTGGATCACGTAAATCGTGTTGGTTCCCCGCTCCCGACCCTGTTGGCTATCGTGGAAGCTGGGAAAACCAAAAACCGAAACACCCCCTACTTCATACTCGCCGGGGCCGGTGATCACAAACGGGACGGGGCGGCGGGTCGTCCCCGTGACCGCTGCCGCATTGTTGTGATCTGCGTGCTGATGGGAAACAGTGACAATGTCTGCCGCCACTTTAGGCAGCCTGAAGCCTACCGAAGCGTCGTAAGGATCAGTAATCAGCGTCACTTTTTTGCCTTTAATTTGGAAGCAAGCCTGTCCCAAAAACCGGATTTCCATTGACTTCTAGTCTAACAAAAACCTTCTTTCTTGACAACCCGAATTTTTTCGGCTATATTCTGTTAAACTGCTCTTTACCCAATGAAAAAAGAAGTCCTTGTTGCCATCATTACCGGCTTCGCGCTTGGCCTGCTCATCACCTTTGGCGTCTGGACAGCTAACCGCGCGATTCAAAAAACTCCGGCAGAGCCAGTCTCTCCCAGCCCGACCCCAGAAATTATCATTACCCCCCAAGCGGAAAGTTCGGAAATTTCCCTGACTGTCCTCTCGCCGGAAGACAATTTCTTAAGTGATGAAGAAGAAATCGCCGTTTCCGGCAAAACTGCTCCCCAAGCCGTAGTCGTTATCCTGTATCAAGAGGGCGAAAAAATCCTCGAGGCGGATCAAAATGGTGATTTCAGCACGACTATCACCTTGGCCGGCGGTGACAATCAAATCGAGGTGGCCGCTTATGATGAGGCAGGCAGCGAAATCAAAAAATCATTAACCGTGGTTTACTCAACCGCCGAAATTTAAATGAAAAGTCTTACACTCCTCTTTCTGATAGTGACCCTGGTTTTTTTTCTCGTTTTGAGTCAAACTGCCTCTTGGGCGGTTGACGAAACACCCACCCCCACCGAAAGCCAAGACGTTTTGGGCGACAAAGTCAAAGAAATTCGTGACGCCGTCAAAGAAAGAGTCCGCGAAACGCTTAATGAAGCCAAGCAAGGCCAAAAAAGGGCGTTTGTCGGCGAAATTACCGAGATTAGTGACGGCATGGTCAGCTTAAAAACCCGTTCTGGCTTGGGCTACACGGCCGTCACCGCTGATACCACCGTTCTGGGATTAAACCGACAGCCAACTGATCCCAGCGAACTCACGGTAGGCAATTTTGCGATCGCGATGGGCTTCACGGATGAAAATAGCGTTTTGCAAGCCAAACGCTTGCTGGTAATCGCAAAACCCGCCCCAAGACTGCGCCGGGCCATCTTCGGCACGGTCAGTGATATTTCTCAAACCGAAAACATGCTGACCGTCAAAAATGTCAAGGCCGGCACCATTTATTCGGTTGAGGCCAGCAGCCAAACGACTATCACCAAAAAAGTTAACGGTAAGATGGAGACCGTGGAATTTGAGGCCATCAAAATCAATGACCGTATTGTCGCCGTCGGCAAAGCGGAAGAAAATAGTGAAATCATTATCAGCGCCACCCGCATCCACGTCATCCCCGGCCTGGCCCTCGGTCAAACCGAACCAACTGAAGCCACTCCTTCCCCCGCAGAATAAAAATTGTCAAAAAAATTGACAAATGCTAAGATAGGGCCATGCGGCAAGTAAAATTTGCGTTAACCAAAGGCTTCCGCGATTTCTACCCTGAAGAAATGGCAGGGCGGACTTGGCTATTTGATAAGATGCGGGCGTCTAGCCGGCTATTTGGCTACCAGGAGTATGAAGGCCCCGCGCTGGAATCACTGGCCTTATACGCCGCCAAATCCGGCCAAGAGCTGGTTCAAAAACAAACTTTTATCCTCAAGGACCGCAAAGGTATTTCTTTGGCTTTGCGACCGGAAATGACCCCCACTTTGGCCAGAATGGTCGCTCAAAAACAAGGTGAGTTAGTCAAGCCCTTGCGCTGGTTTACCATCGGACCGCGTTGGCGCTACGAAGCTCCTCAAAAAGGTCGCGCCCGAGAATTTTATCAGTGGGACGTCGATTTAATCGGTTCATCCGTCCCGGAGGCAGACGCCGAAGTGATCGCGGTGGCCGTCTCCTTTTTAGCCAGCGTCGGGTTGACTCCCAAACAAGTCAAAATCAAAATCAACAGCCGCCGCTTTTTAGAACAAAAACTAAAACTCATCTCCCTTTCCCAAAATAAAATCAATGACGTTTTTAAAGCGATTGATAAGCAAGAAAAAATGGCTAATCAGGAATGGCTGGCTTACCTTAAGGAAATTGGCTTAACCAAACTACAAATTGAGGACCTGCAAGGCATTTTGGCAGACAAAGATTTTTCTCGCGAATCGGAAGAATTAACAGCCTTGTTTTCAACTTTAAAAGATCTGGGGGTTGGTGATTGGGTGGAGTTTGACCCGACGATCACCCGCGGCTTGGACTACTACACCGGCACGGTTTTTGAAGCCCGAGACACTGCCGGTGAATTTCGGGCCATTTTGGGCGGCGGCCGTTATGATAATCTGGTTGAAGTTGTCGGCGGTCTGCCCTCCGACTCGGCGGGCATCGGCTTTGCCTGCGGCGACGTGGTACTTCAAGCCCTGTTGAAAAAATCTAATCTCTGGCCAAAGGCCAAACCAGCGCCGGCTCGAGTTTTGGTCACCATTTTTGACACCTCAACTTACCGCCATTCCCTGCAGCTGGCCACCCAACTGCGACAAAAAGGAATTGCCACCGAAATTTACCTGGAAACTGATAAGCTAGACAAACAACTAAAATCTGCCGATCGCCAAGGGATCCCCTTGGTGGTGATTTTGGGGCCGGAAGAAATCGCCCAGCAAACCGTCACGCTGAAAAATTTAGCTTCCGGCCAGCAAGAAAAAATCGCCCAAACTAAATTGGCAGCCAAATTAAAATGAGCTCGTCCCGAAAATCTGCCTACGCAGCCCTGCTGATTACCGCGCTGATCTGGGGAATCGCCCCGCCAGTCATCAAATACACGCTCGGTTTTATCTCCCCGATTGGTTTTTTGTTTTACCGCTTTTTGCTCGTCAGCCTGATTTTAATCATCCCTCTCGGTTTAAGAATTAAAAAAATTAAGCCCGCCAAGAAGCAATGGCCCCAATATTTAGCTTTAGGTTTTTTAGGCACCCCGCTAACGTTGTCTCTGCTTTTTACTGGTATGGCTAAGGCGACGGCCATCGCGGGCGCGGTGATCTGGGTTATCGCCCCGATGTTAGTCATTTTGGGCGGCGCTTTTTGGCTCAAAGACCACATCACCACCAAGGAAAAAATTGGCATTGCCGTTGTTTTGACCGGCACGCTGATCACTATTTGCCAACCATTGTTTTCTGCCCAGGCAAGGCTTCACCAGCAGATCCTGGGCAACTTGCTGATTTTTTTGGGCACCATTGCTTGGGCAAGCTTTACCCTGTTGGCCAAAAAGGCTAACCTGGATAACTTTATTTTGCTTAGCTCATCATTTTTGGTCGGGACGATCATCCTTTTGCCCCTTTTTTTGTCCCAAAGTAACCTGCCACCACAAGCTCTCCCCGGAATTATTTATATGGCCATTTTCGGCTCGGTCATCGCCTACGGTACTTATCTTTACGGCCACCGCCAAATCGAAGTTTCCGAAGCGGCCCTCTTTACTTACCTGCAACCGCTTTTTGGCGTGCCGCTGGCAGCTGTCTGGCTAAAAGAGCCCATTGTCCTCCCTTTTTTGGTCGGTGCCGCTCTCATCGCCGCCGGCGCGCTGATTGCCGAGCAGCGGTAAAAGTGATAAAATATTCTCCACTACTATGAAGCAAGCAGTTCATCCCAAATGGTATCCGGAAGCGAAGGTGACGTGTGCCTGTGGTAACAGTTTTACGACCGGCTCCACTTTACCGGCAATTCAGGTGGACATCTGCTCCCAATGCCATCCGTTTTTTACCGGGCAGACTCGTTTTGTTGATACCCAGGGCCGTGTAGAAAAATTCCAGGCCAAACAAAAAGCTGTAGCCGGTAAAAAATATATTAAGAAAAAAGACAAAAAAATTCTTCAGGAAAAACGCGAGCGAGAGGAAGAGAAGAAAAGACCCAAAACTCTGAAGGAAGTGCTTCTGGCAAAATCCTAAAATGAATCAGGATATTGCTATTTTGGAAGTGCGGGCGGCGGCCGGCGGTGACGAGGCCAAGATTTGGGCCCACGACTTGCTGCGGATGTATCTCAAATATGCCGAAAGGCAAGGCTGGAAGGCAGAGCTATTAGACCAAAATATTTTGCGTCTTAAGGGCCCAAAAGTTTATCTACTGTTGCAGCATGAAGCCGGTGTCCACCGTGTTCAGCGTATTCCAACGACCGAAAAGCATGGCCGCCTCCACACCTCCACCGCTACAGTGGCGGTCCTGCCCGAAGTTGATGAAACCGCAATCTTCATTAATCCCAGCGATTTGGAGTGGCAGTTTTACCGGGCCTCAACCCAAGGAGGGCAAAATGTGCAAAAGGTCTCTTCGGCCGTCCGACTAATTCAAAAATCCACCGGCCTCACCGTGACTTGCGAACAAGAACGCACCCAATATCAAAACCGCGAAATTGCCCTGCAGCTGCTGCGCCAAAAACTTTGGGACCGACAGCAGGCCGCCAAAGCCAGCCAGATTAGTCAGCAAAGGGAGGCCATCGGTCGTGGCATGCGGTCAGAAAAAATCCGCACTTACAACTACCCCCAGAGTCGCATCACCGACCACCGGTTAAACAAAAAATTCTACAATCTGGACAAAATTTTGGAGGGAGAGCTGGAAAGAATCATCAAGAACTTTTAAGTGTCACTGTCTTTTCCATTGTTTCTCCGTCACGCCAAATTTTAACCATGACTTGATCGCCGGCTTTTTTCTTATTAATCATCTTCGCCAAAGGGTTCTCCTCACGAACTGACTGGCCATCAAAATCGGTCACAATATCCCCCTGTTTAATCCCGGCGTTGTCCGCCGCCGCGCCCGCCACCACTTCGATGATATAAGCGCCTTGAGGCACCTCGTTCATCAGGGCCAAATCACGATCAATCATGCGGTAGCGAATCCCCAAAAAGGCGCGTTCAAACTGACCGGTCTGCTGAAAGTTTTGCAGTGAATCCTTAACCAAATTAATCGGCAGGGCAAAACCAATATTTTGGCCGGCGGTGGCGACGGCCACGTTGATACCAATTACCTGCCCGGCCGAATTCAAAAGCGGCCCGCCGGAGTTACCGGGGTTAATCGCCGCATCGGTCTGAATCACGTTGTCCAGCTGTTCAGCATAGCTTTCGTAGGCGGAACCGGCGGTAATCCCCCGCCCCAGACCGGAAATCACGCCGGTCGTAACCGTATGACGGAATTCACCCAAGGCCGTCCCGATCGCCATCACGAACTGACCAACTTTCAAATTATCTGAACTGCCCAACTCAATTGGGACCAACTTGTCCTTATTGGCATTGATTTTTAAAATGGCCAAATCATTGACCGGATCACGGTAAATTTTTTCCGCGCTGTATTCTTGATCATTTTTGGTAATCACCCGGTATTGGGCTTGGCTATCAGCCACGACATGCTTGTTGGTAACAATCAGCCCGCTTTCATCCACAATAAAACCACTCCCTACATCCTGCTTCACTGTTTCCTCTTGGCCACTCGGTTGCTGGTCAAAAAAACCGAAAGGACCAGCGAAAGGATTCGCCCCAAAAAGATCCAAAACGCGTTGAGTTTTGGTGACCCCGATCGTCACCACGCTGGGACTGGCTTTTTCTGCCACGTCAATGACCACCGATTCTTCATTCAAAATTTTTTGGTTTAAGGAAATTTGGCTGTTACGGGGGAAAAAGCGATTCAGCAACCGATAACTAAAAAAGCGATCGGAAACGGCCCCGGCCAAAAAAACTAAAGCTAAAAGAGCGGCACCAACTGCCGCCCCGGAAAGAAAACGCTTCGCCTTAATCAATTTCATCTGTTTTAACTTAAAATCCGAAACTGAAAATTAGCTTAAAAGGCTTTTGGCCTTTTCCCACTGTTCGTCCGTTTCTGTTTCCAAATCGTCTTTAATTTTAACAATGGGTTCAATCCCCTGCTTATCAATCGAGTCTCCCTTGGGTAGCAACCAGCGCGCGGTCGTGATGTGCAAACCGGCCCCACCGGGAAGTTCCTGGGCTTCTTGAACCGAGCCCTTGCCAAAACTGGTCTCGCCCACGAGCGTCGCCCGATCATAATCCCGCAAAGCCCCGGCCACAATTTCAGCCGCGGAAGCACTGCCTTGGTTGATCAGCACCACCAAAGGATAGTCTCGCAATTTACCCTGACGATCAACCGCCAGATTTTCCCGATGGCCGTCGCTAAATTCCTGCTGCACTACCACCCCGTCAGTTAAAAATTCAGAGGCGACAAACACCGCCCCGCTCAAATAACCACCGGTGTTGTTGCGCAGATCCAAAACAATTCCCTTGGGTCGGCGGGCGACAATTTGGTTGACCGCCCCCAGCCACTCCTGATTGGTTCGGTCACCGAAGCTTAACAATGCCAAATGAGCCACGTTATCCTCAAAGCTGATCTCCACACTCGGCACGACGATTTTTTCTCGCACGACACTCACCTCATAAAACTCGGTTTCATTTTGGTGCAGCAAGGTTAGTTTGACCGCTGTCCCCGCCGGGCCGCGAATCAACTCCACCGCTTCGGGCAGACTGACACTGGTTGTTTCTTGGCCTTCAATCTTGATAATCAAATCGCCGGCACGAATCCCTGCCCTTTCCGCCGGGGTCCCGGGCAAAGGCGCAATCACCGCCAAAATCTCGTCACGATAGCCCAGCTCCATCCCGACACCCTCAAACGAACCGTTTAATCTTTGTTTAGCTTCATCATTGTTTTTGGGCGTCAAAAAAACGGTGTAGGGGTCGTTCAAAGCGGCGACCATGCCTTCAATTGAGCCATAAACCATCTGCTGGGGATCCAGAGCCTGTTTGTCAATATAAGTGGCGCCCAAACGCTCCCAAACATTCCAAAAAAGGGAAAAATCGAGTTGATGGTCAAGAACCGGTTTTGGAAAAGCCGCTGTCCGCGTCCCCCACCAATAGCCCATGCCTCCGGCCGTCAAAGCGACCACCAAAAAAAGAGTCACTAACCTGGCTTGACGTAAATTTAGCTTCATTAAAAGGATTTAAATTTTGGCAACAAACGGGATCAGGGCCAAAAAGCGGGCGCGCTTGATTGCCCGCGATAAGCCACGTTGGTGGCGGGCGCACAGGCCACTGTAGCCACGCGCCAGAATTTTGCCCCGATCAGAAACAAAACGGCTCAAGGTGGCTTTGTCTTTATAGTCAGGCGTTGTCTTGGCTTGGCAAAAATAACAATCCGCTGGTTTGGGCTTTTCCGGCCTTTTTTTTGGTCTAAACATGTTTAAAAAGGAATATCGTTGGCTTCAACTTCTTCTTGGTCATCTTGTTTGGCCGACTTGGCTTGGGTTGGTTTTGCCGGTTTCGCCGGGGCCGGCTCTTCCCGGACCGGTTCACTGGCCAATTCGCCCTCCGCGCTAACCGCCACTCTGCCCGCCGCTTCGGAGGGAAAATCCCGCCGAGAGTCCAAAATGATCATTTCGTCAATGACGATCTCGGTAGTCTGACGCTGAACGCCGTCTTGACCGGTCCACTGGCGGGTTTGCAACCGGCCCTCGGCAAAAATCTTGCGACCCTTGGCAAGCAGTTGAGAGCACAGCTCGGCCAGCTTATTCCACGCCACCAAACGGTGAAACTCCACGTCTTCCTTTTTCTCTCCGGACTCGGTCGTCCAGCTGCGATTGGTCGCCAGACCCAGAGTACAAACTGCCGTTCCCTGCGGGGTATAACGCAACTCCGGATCCCGGGTTAAATTACCAATTAGCAAAACTCTATTTAGCGACCTTTGGGCCATTTTTCTTGTCCACCATAGCCTTCCGCTTTGGAGAGGCGGGTTTTTCTTTCTTAATAAATAAATAACGCATCACTGAATCTTCCGTTTTTAGTTTCCGATCCACGCCGGCCAGCGCCGCCGGGAGCAAAGATAACTGCCAGCAAAAATAAATCCCCAAATTTTTTTTGTTGATCGGGTAGCCTAACTCTTTTTTGCCCCATTCATCCTGGCTAGTCACTTTGCCTTTGGCATCAGTTACCAGCTTAGCGATTTTGGCGAGAAGAATTTTCTGGTCCTCGGCTTTCAGCTCCGGATCTACAATCAAGGTCAACTCGTAATTTCTCATCCTGCAAAATTATTAGTGAACGTTATTATAACAACTCCGCTATTTAACCGCAACTATCAGCTGAACTTGAACTCCAGCGAAATTCCTCCTGCGAGGTGGCCGAAGGCCTCCTCGGAGGTGGAATGAGTTAATTAAATTTGAACTCCACCACTTCCCCATCCTGAACTTGGTAATCCGCCCCTTCGGCCCTGACTTTACCCAAAGCTTTAGCTTTTTCCCAACCGCCATAGTACACAAAATCCTGATAAGCAATCACTTCTGCCTTAATAAAGCCCTTCGCAAAATCGGTGTGAATCACGCCGGCCGCTTGCCGCGCCGTACTGCCCTTTTTGATGGTCCAAGCGCGCGCCTCCATCGGCCCGGCCGTTAAAAAAGAAATCAGTCCCAAAGTCTCATAAGCCACTTTAATCAACCGGTTTAGTCCGGGCTCGGTTAGTTGGTACTCCTTCAAATAGGCCTTTTGGTCTGCCGGCGCCAGCCCCGCCAAGTCCGCTTCCATTTTGGCTGACAGAAAAATTACCGGCTGATAAGGAAAATCTTGAACAACTTTTTGAGCGTTTTTCAATTGATCTTCATCCGCATTGGCCACGTAAAGCACCGGCTTGGCGGTCAGCAAAGACAGCCTTTTGATGGCTGCCTTTTGTTTTTCATTCAGCGGCACGTCTTTGGCCAATTGGCCCTGATTCATGGCCTTGTTCAAAATTTGGACAGCCTCCCAAAAAATTAGTGCCTCTTTTTCGACTTTACCCTTGGGCGGTTTTTGCTTCTCCAACGTTTCCAAATCAGCCAAGATTAGCTCACTATTGACAATCTCTACGTCAGTGGCGGGGTCAATTTTCCGCTCGACGTGGCTGACGCTGTCGTCCACAAAAAAACGCACCACATGAACAATCACGGAAACTTCACGAATATTGGCCAGAAACTTATTACCCAACCCCTCGCCTTGAGCCGCCCCCTT
>Ga0210057_1009588_pt1 | contig 11162 bp, 10 predicted proteins | sample CryGeyCG2114_010_2_FD_183968 | JGI IMG/M metagenome (GOLD analysis project Ga0210057, IMG submission 183968) | Groundwater microbial communities from aquifer - Crystal Geyser CG10_big_fil_rev_8/21/14_0.10 (SPAdes) (version 2) | ecosystem: Environmental > Aquatic > Deep subsurface > Groundwater ...
GGTCAATATTCTTTTCAGCATTGCTTATTCTTTCGGCAATTTCCTCTTCGCTAACTTCTATTTTTTCTTTTTTGGCAATTTCCCGCAAAATCAAAGAGATTTTTACCCTCTTTTCGGCATTTTTGCGCCATTCCTTTTTAAAATCTTCGGGCGTTTTTTTAATTTCTCGCAGATATACATCAAAATCCAAACCCATATCTTCCACGTTGGCTTTTAACTCGCCAATCATTTTATCTAATTCAAAAATAATCAAAGCTTCGGGAATGTCCATTTCAGAATTTTCAGCTACTTTTCCTGCCAATTCCATCCTTATTCTTTCTTGGTCTTTTTGCTTTTTTTCTTCTAAAATACCCTCCTTAATATTATTCTTAAGCTGCTCAAGAGATTGAAAATTGCCTAAACTTTTGGCGAATTCATCGGAAAGCTCGGGAATTTGTCTTTCCTGAACGAGGTTTATTCTGACCTTAAAATCAAGATTCTTGTTTGCCAAATTTTTTTGATGCCAATTTTCAGGAACCCTGAGAGAAAATTCCTTTTCTTCCTGGCTTTTCATTCCCTCAAGCTTTTGTTCAAAGCCGGGAATAAATCGATTTTCTCCGATAATTAAGGGGTGGCCCTTACTTTCGCCGCCCTCTATTTTTACTCCATTGTTTTCAATAGCAAAATCTATTTCTACTCTATCGCCAAGTTTAGCTGGCCGGTTAACCGTAATCAACTTTGTCCGGGATTTTTGAAGATATTTTAAAGATCCCTCAACTTCTTCCGGTTTAACTTCCAGCTTCTGTTTTTTAACTTCCAATCCTTTATAATTTGCCATTTTAATCTCCGGAATAACCCAAATTTTTGCTTTATATTTCATTGAATTTCCTCGGGCAATTTGGGTTATTACAATATCCGGCTGACCAACCATCTCAATGCTATTGTCAATAATTGCCCTGGGAAGAGTCCTGGAAACAGCCAGGTTCGCTGCCTCATCATAAAACTTTTGAGAACCCAATTCCCGTTCGACAATCTCTGACGGAACTTTGCCGGGTCGAAACCCGTCAACTTTCAGATTTTTACTTAACTCATGAGCAGCCAGCTGGAAATAAGTATCTGCCTCGGGAATAGAAAGTTCAATTTCCAATTCTATTTGATTTAAAGATAGCTTTTTAATATTGACATCCATAAATAATTAAAATAGAATTAAATATTGATCTTTGAAAAACGAACAGGAGAAAGAAATGAAAGATAAAAAGCTGGAGCCGATAATAAAATTTAAAGAATTAAAACTTATAAAAATAATAAAAAGAAATCTGAAAATCGGATTGGTGCCCGCTGCCTTAATGATATTAAGCATCTTAATCGTCTGTCTAATTGTCCAAACGCTAAATGGAATTACGGAACCGCTATATCAACTTTTCGACCAATATATTCCTGGCAGTAAAATTAAACCCCTGAATACAATCTATCTCACCGTTTTCAGCCTAATTGTTACACTCCTTTTACTCGTGGGTTTCGGCGCAATAATTACGGCAATAAAAACCAAATCCCGCGGAATTACGAAGTTCGTTGCTATTCTGATTTTAAAACTGCCTTTCGCAAAAAAATTTCTCATGTCCGAAGAGGTATTGGAGACCAACGGAGAATCTCCTGACCAAGTTCAGGGATTGGTAATTCGCTTTAAAACTGTATTTGGACTTGACGCTCTGGGTTTCGCAATGAAGCAACTTAAAACCTTTGACTGTAAAGAAAAACAGTGGAGAAACGAATTTATGGTGATTGTTCCCAATAGTCCTATGCCGTGGTCGGGTTACATACATTTTGTCCCGATTGAAGAAGCTAGGCTGGTAGGAGTGATAACTGTCGAAAAAGACAAATATTTAGTCAAAAAAATGTCAAAGGCAGATTGCGTTAAAGCTATTATCTCGGCTGGCCTTTCCATCCCTTCGGCTCTGACCATTTCGGACATTGGTCTTTCTTTTGACGAAGTTCAAAAAATATTATCCGAACACGAAGAAAAACATCCACGCAAAAAACGTCAAATATTGAACAAAAAGAATAATAAAGAGTGCAAATAATTGTGCTCTTTTTTTATTTCTTTTCTTTTTTCTTTACGGCCTTCTTCTTGGTTGTTTTCTTGGTTTTTTTCACCTCTTTTTTCATTTCCTTCACCATTTTCTCGCTTTTCACATCTATTTTCCAACCGGTTAATTTCGCGGCCAATCTAACATTCTGTCCCCGCTGACCAATGGCTAAAGAAAGCTGATCTTCCGGAACAATGGCAATCGCTTCCCTTCTTTTCTCGGCTAATTCAACGTCCAAAATCTTGGCCGGCGAAAGTGCATTGGCGATAAATTTCGCCACATCCTCATTCCACTCAATAATATCGATTTTCTCGCCGTTCAATTCATTTATGACTGTCTGGACCCGGATTCCTTTCTGCCCCACCAAAGAACCCACGGGATCAACCCCTTCCTCAAGAGATGAAACAGCTATCTTTGTCCGAGAGCCGGGTTCTCTGGCAATTGACTTTATCACTACTGTCCCGGCAGCAATTTCCGGAACTTCAATGGCAAAAAGTTTGCTTACTACCTTTGGATAGGCTCTAGAAAGATAAATATTGGTTCCCCTTGGTCCCCGTTCTACTTTCAAAATATAAACTCTTAACCGCTGACCAATTCGATAAAATTCCCCTGGAATCTGCTCGTCAGAAAAAAGAATGCCGACCGTCTTGCCAATATCCACAAAAACATTCCTGCCCTCAATACGCTGAACTACGCCCCCGGCAATTTCTCCTTCCCGGTCTTTGTAGTCGTCATAAACTACTTCTCTTTCCGCTTCTCGAAGCCGTTGAATAATAACTTGCTTGGCTGTCTGGGCAGCGATTCGACCAAAATCATCATGAGCCTCAAGTTCAATTTCCAATTCTTCGCCGGGCTTAATATCCTTCTTAATTTTCTTGGCCTCTTCAACCATCATATGTTTAAGGGGGTTGAAACGAATTTTCTTGTCCTCCGCTTCATCTACTTCCTCCACTTCTCCCTCTTCTTCCTCTCGCAACATGCTCTCATCAACAATCAAAAAGACCTGAAAAACCTTAAATTCCCCGGTTTCCGGATTAAACCTTATTTTGACATTCTGGCCTTTCTGGCCATAATCTTTTTTATAAGCTGCCGCAATGGCCATTTCAATGGTTTCAATAATCTGCTCCTGAGAAATCCCTTTTTCTTCGGCAATCTGGGCTATAGCTATTAAAAATTGTTTCGGATCCATAACAGTATGATGCCAATATGCTAATTTTATGCTAATCAACTAATTGCTAATATTCGCAATTTGTAGATTGGCATTTCATTCGTAGATTTGCATCATGTTATTTTTTTAAAACGAGGCCCGCGCAAAGCGGACCATTCATCACTTTCTATTATACTCTTTCTAAAATTCCTGTCAAGGGGTGGTTAAAGTCAAGATTCTATCAATTATTTGATACATACTTTCTTTAGATGTAGTAATAACGAAATAATCCCCGACTAAGGCGTAATCTATGGCTAAAGCGGAATTTGTGAAATTTAAATAATGAATATTCACCCCCTTATACACAGCATTTTGGAATTCCTCAGCAACTGATTCACCAGGCTCTTGACCAAGAAAAATTGGTCTTAAATCTTCCGGCATTGTATTTTCCCAATCCCTGAGACCAGTTTCAAGAATCTCTCGTTTAGTTATTTCAGCCACAAGCCCAGCACTATTTTCCTGTTTATAAACAAAAAAGGTGTATTTGTCTCCTAAGGCAGGAGAAATATCAGCGGGAATACTTATGTCCAATGACTCTATTATCTCAAACTCATCAACTTCTAAAAATTTGGCGGGCTCGGGAAGCCGCACATAATTCCACCAATAATAAAACCCTGCCCCAACCAATAAGACTGCAATCACCACAATAATCGGTATAAAAACTTTTTTCGTCCGAGGAGTCTCCTCTATTAACTCTGGCCGCTCGGGCAACTCAACTTGCGCCGAAACCATCGGCTCGGAAGGAAGCGTGGCTCCGGGCGGCCCATTAATCGCTGTTTTTTTCGCCAATCTATCAATATCTTTTTTCATTGTTTGTATTTCGTATTCTGGTTCCATATTACATTTGCATGCCCTTCTTAAAAAGGGCTAAACTTATTTTCCCCGATTCATCAATATTTTTAATTCTTACTGTAATTATGTCTCCCCGATGAATGAGGTCTTCCACGCTTTTTATTTTTTTGCCGTGGGGAGCCAATTCGGAAATATGAAGCAAGCCATCCTGCCCCGGCAATAACTCAATAAAAGCCCCAAAATCGGTAATCTTGACAACTTTCCCCTGAAAAATCTCTCCTGTTTTCAACTCGCGGGTAAGACTCTTAATCCAGGCGATGGCTTTTTCAGCTCCCTCAGCTTTTTCCGAAGCAACAAAAACCGTTCCGTCGTCATCAATATCAATGGTTGCTCCTGTCTCATCGATGATTTTGTTAATCATCTTTCCTCCCGGACCAATAACGCTTCCTATCTGATCTGGCTTAATGTGAAGGGTATAAACTCGTGGAGCATAAGGAGAAAGATCCGGACGAGGCGTTTTTATTACTGCCTCCATTTTATCAAGAATTTCCTCTCTGGCTTTTTTTGCTTGCGCAAAAGCGTCTTTTAATATTTTAACCTCTAACCCCTCAACCTTCACATCCATTTGCATGACGGCAATCCCTTTTCTTGTTCCAGCAATCTTTAAATCCATATCTCCATAATGATCCTCTGGACCCTGAATATCAGTAAGAATTTTATATTTCCCGTCCCCGCTCATCAGCCCCATAGAAATACCTGCTGCCTTTTCTTTTATCGGCACTCCTGCATCCATCAAAGCAAGAATTGATCCGCACACTGATGCCATAGAAGAAGAACCGTTTGAAGAAAGAATTTCCGAAACAATCCGAATCGTATAGGGAAATTCTTCTTTTGATGGTATAAGAGGAAACAAGGCTTTTTCTGCCAGGGCGCCGTGGCCGATTTCCCTTCTTCCCGGACCTCTCATTGGGCCTGTTTCTCCGACGGAAAATGGCGGAAAATTATAATGGTGCATAAAACGTTTTGTGCCTTCTAATTCCATCTCGTCATATATCTGTTCATCTCCCGGGGGCCCCAAGGTTACAACAGACAAAGCCTGGGTTTCTCCTCGAGTGAACAGTCCTGAACCGTGCGTTCTCGGCAATAAACCAATCTCACAATTAATTTCGCGTAATTCGTCTAATTTTCTCCCGTCGGGTCTTTTTTCTTTTCCCAAAATATTTTTATGCACCACTGCATTAATTTTTTCCTCTAAAATATTTTTAGCTTCCTCTACAATCTTTTCGTCATTGGCGTATTTTTCCGTAATGAATTTTTCTAATTCTTCTTCCAGCTTATCTAAACCAGAAATTCTTTCTTGTTTTTTATGCACATAAATCGCATTTTCCAGTTTGTCGTCTACGAACCCTGAAACGTCTTTTACTAACTCCGCATTAAAATTAAATAATTCAATATTATTCTTTTTCGGGCTGAAATCTTTAATAATCTCTTCCTGAAATTCAACTAGTTTTTTAATTTCCTTCTTTGCTTCTTCTATTGCCTCTATGGCAAGCGCTTCATCAACCTGCGCTGCTCCTCCTTCAATCATATTCACCCTGTCTTTTGTCCCCGCAACCATAAAATTTAAAACTGATTTATCAATTTCGCCGTTTTTAGGATTAATTATCCATTTGTCATCTATTCTACCGATAAATACCCCGCCCACTGGTCCGTTCCAAGGAATATTTGAGATAGCAAGAGCAATTGAGGCGCCAACCAACCCGACAAAAACCGGATCATTCTCCCTGTCATAAGAAAGAACAGTCGCTACAATTTGAATATCATTTCTAATCCGTGAATTAAAAAGCGGCCGAATAGTACGATCAATAATCCGGCCACTTAAAATCGCATTGTCGCTTGCCCTCCCCTCTCTTTTGATAAAACGGCTGCCCTTAATTTTTCCTGCGGCATAAAGCCGTTCCTCATACTCTATGGTTAAGGGCAGATAATTTACGGTACTGCGCGGTTTATCACTCATTACCGCAGTTGTAAGAACAACAGTATCACCATATCTGACTACTGCCGAAGCATTTGTTTGTTGGGCGAATTTTCCGATTTCAACAGATAATTCCCTCCCCCCAACTTCTGTCTTGAATTTTTTAGATTGCATGAATCTTTTCGTTTCTGCTCTCTAAACTTTAGACTACGGGTTAAACCCCTTAATCTATCTGTCTAGAGACCAGACAACGACGTTAAATTATTTTATTATTTTATAAGATATTTTCTCGGTTCTTTGCCCAAATCAACAAAATCATCCGCTTCTTCTTTTAATCTCGCCGAAGCACTTTTGCCGAAAGCAATTACTTCCACTTGCCCTCCCCAACCTCCTTTTAAATATTCAATCAGGGGCACAAAATCTCCATCGCCGGTAACCAAAACTATAGCATCGCAAAGCCTGCTTAATCTTATAGCATCAACTGCCATGCCAATGTCCCAGTCGGCTTTTTTCATTCCGCCAGGAAAAATCTGAAGTTCCTTGCTCTCAATTTCTATTCCGGCTTTTTCCAAGGCTTCCAGAAAAGCTTTTTCCTCGCCGGTTTCTGTAGTCACCACATAAGCAATTGCCCTAATTAATTTTCTTCCCCCCACAGCAATGCGCAAAATTTCGCGGAAATTGACTCGCGCTTTAAAAATGTTCTTAGCTGAGTGGTACATATTTTGAACATCAATCAATACTGCCACTCTTTGCTCTTTGTGTTTAATAACTGCCATCTTATTTTTTTAATCCCAATTCTTTGGTTATTTTCTTGTATCTTTTTTCGTCTTTATTTTTCAAGTAATCCAAAATCCGTTTTCTTTTGGAAACCATGATTAAAAGTCCCCGGCGAGAATGATTGTCTTTAGGATGTTTTTTCAAATGAGTAGTCAACTCTTTTATCCGCTCGGATAAAAGAGCAACCTGAACCTCGGAAGAGCCGGTGTCCTTTTCATGAATCTTATGTTGTTTAATAATGCTTGTTTTCTTTCTTGAAGTTAACATATAAAAAAATATAATGCGTTTATTCTACTCCAAATAATACCATAAGTCAAACGCAAATACAACCAACCAGGGTGTGGACAAAGTAAAGTATTGTCAAAAATTCAAAAATAAACAATAATGAGAATATAATGAAAAAAACATTTATTCTAATCTCTCTAATTTTTTTAGGGGCAATAATTTTTATCCCCCTGCCTTGCCGGCAGACAGGTATCTTGGCCCAAAATAATTCTTTTAAACTGGAAATTAATTTTTTCTACAGTAAAACCTGCCCCCATTGTATTGCCGAACAAACATTTTTAGACAAAATCGAAAAAAAATATCCTGAAGTTAAGGTTAATCGCTATCTTATTAATGATTCAAGCTCCCAGGAACTACTAAAGGACTTGCTGGAAAAACACGATGCCATGAAATATTTTGGGGCAGTGCCAATGAATTTTGTTGGCGAAGATTTTATACCGGGATTTGATAATGATGAAGGCATTGGAAAACAAATAGAAGATTCAATTCAAAGGCAACTTGAAAATCCAAAGCCAAACCCGGTTCCGGTTACCAAAAATAAAAATGCTTTTCCGGCTTGGGCTGGTCTGATTTTAATAATTATTGTGGCTTTAATACTGCTTGTCGCAACAAAGAAGAAAAAGCGAAATATTAAGGAAGTCTGAATATAAAAAAATAACCCCGCCATTGCGGGGTTATTTTTTATGGCTATACCCCGTGAGGGAATCGAACCCCCAACCTTCTCCTTAAGAGGGAGCTGCTCTGCCAATTGAGCTAACGGGGCTAATGATACTATGCGCGCAGGACTTTAAAATTTGCTTTAATAGATTTCGGATTTACGCCTTTGATTTTTATTTTTGATAATTGACTTGGTCCTAATTTTTCTTTTTGAGCTAAATTAAGATAATAAATGTCTTTTGGGACAAAACCCATAACATAAGCGCCGACTGTATCAACTGCAACTGTACTTTCTCCACCAATTGCGATTCCCATATTTTTAGTTTCTCCGATTCCAAAACCATTACCGTCTCTGCCATAAAATCCGTCAATAACAGTAACAATTTTTATTTTTGAGCTCACCACTTTATATAAATCAATGATTTTCTCTGAAATTTCTTGATGCGCCTCTTTAAATTCTGCTTTATTTTCTCGAAACAAATCAAGTTTTTTATGAAAAAAGCTGTGCCTTTCTTTAACCGGCAAGAATAATCCTATTAAATTTTTAATTCCCAAAGTGACCAAGGCCACATGATGAGTTTTTAAAACCGGAACATTTATCAAAACATCAAAATCCAGAATACTTTTCGGGAGATTAGCCCCTTCTATCATTTCATCTTTATTAAAATTTATCAACTCAATTCCGCTTTTTTCCGCCAATTCTGAAAAGCCCGTTGCTTTATAAACTTCTTCCATCTCGTCATCAGCCGCCTCGCTTGTCCCTTCGCCAATACTGATTTTTTCCGCGCCATTTTTCTTCAAGTAATTTATTATCCCTTTACAGAATTCCGGATTGGTTATAATTCCCGAATCAAGATTCGCCTTAATCGTCAAATTCGGCTTTATAAGAACCTTTTTTCCTAAAAAATCCAATCCCATCATCTCCATAATCTCAAATCCCAAATCTCGCGGATTTTTCTGATTTTTAGCTATGAAAACCGTCTCGTTCATATTTTTATCTCCATCAAATCCTCTGCCAAAATAATTTCCCCCGAATAATATTTTCTTGCTTCTTCTATAATCTGTTGCGGCGATTTAACCTCATAATGATGGGTAAGAATTAATTTTTTCACGCCGGATTCTTGGGCAACTTTACCCACTCCTTCTGGAGTAATATGATACCCCTTCTCCCCCAACCCCTCTCCCAAGCCAGAAGAATCAATCAGAGCCAAATCAGCGTTTTTAGCCAACTCCCCTAACTGCTTACAGTATTTACTGTCTCCAGAATAAATAAAACTTTTCCCATCCGCCTCCAGACGAAAAGCCAAGCATTTATTCTTATAATATTTCTCCGCGTGAGGAACCAATTTTGTTTCCAAAGTGAATCCCGGATATTGAACTTTCTGATTTTTATATTCGATTACTTTGATGGGATAAGTTTCATCCGGCTCCGGAGACATCATTTTCCGAAGTAATTTATAATCTTTAAAAAATCCGGGGTAGCCATAAAGAAAAAGCGTTTTAGTTCGTTCTTTGATTCCCAAGTGCTTTGAATACATTGATTTCAGTTTAATGGCAAAAATCAAGGGCATAAATCCGCCTAAATGATCGGCGTGGGGGTGGCTAATTAAAATATGGTCGAGCCCTAAATAATCAAAATTAATATTGGTAAATTGTTGAATGGTTGTCCCCCCGCAATCGAAAAGAAGGGTTTCGCCCGAATCAAGCTCAACTAAATAACCCGGCGCCTGCCGGTCTTTTTTAATTATTCCCGATCCAGAACCTAAAATCGTTAGTTTCATAGTTCGACTTCGCTCACTATAAATATTCTTTTTTAATTATTTTCTCCGCCACTTCAACGGCGTTTTTTTCGTCCTCAAATTCTTTGAATTTTTTCAGCAACTTTTTGGCTTTTTCAATTTCTACCCACTCAATTTTATCATATTTGTTTTTATCCTCGTGGCTGCGGCCATCAAAATCTCCTTCAACTGGCTTCATTAAAAAATAATGGGTGATTTTTGGACCTCCATCTTCTTTAGGGGTTGGGGGGAAGGAATTTTTGCCCGCCCTCGCTTTCCGCCGCCGCCGAATTTCATGCCAATAAAACTGGCCCGCCGCCCATTTCTCGCAAAAACAGGAAATGCTGGATTTAGTTTTCGAAAGAGAGACGGACCAAAAGGTAAGAAATTGTAGATTCGGCACCTTGGTTGAGATTAATAAATTTTTCCCCAATCCCATCATGGCACCCTCCAGTAACTCGATCGTATACAACCTGCCCAAGCACATTATCCCCCAAGAACCAGTTAAATGCGATGTCCGCTAATTCCTTGTAATGCTTCCTGTTTGTTATCTGAAACATTATATTGAGAGCTTCTACGGTGGCAGCGGTGTCCTCGGGCTGCTGGTCAAAATACTGTCTTGTCCTTTCCTTGGGAAACCAACCGCTTTGGCCGATAGGAATGTACATATCGTCCTTAAAGGTATGTTTAATTAAGAAGTTGAGGGTTTTTTCAGCCACTTTGATTCAGTTTTTCATCCATACTTAGGCTCCCCGCTGTTCCGGCTGTCCGCCGCGAATCTCCCGATACTTTTCCTTATATTTCTCAATTGTCGCTTCTACCTCATTATGCGGAATTTCTATCCGCAATAAATCAATTGCATTAACGGTATCGTAGATATCCAACTTATTTTGCAGTTTGTAAATAGAATCTCGCCACAAAATTGCTTTTTCGTATTCTCCTTTCTTCGCCGCTTCTCTTTCTAATTTTTCCATCATATCAATGAAAGCGTGATATACTCCTTTCTCCGCTCCGCCCTTGCTAATCGTCCTATCTTTGAAAGGAATGCGGAGAATTGATTTCTGCTCTTTCATTATTTGCCGAATGCGGCCGGTTCTCTGCCAATTAAAAGCTGTGGAAATGATTTTGGTGTAAAAATCGCGGGCTCTATCAACCTTATCTTTGGGAATATTAGGAATCGCCTCCATCGCCTCCAAAAGCCGCCAAGCACCCACTTCAATCATTTCTAAACTCCACCAAGGCTTGGCTGAAGCCCACCAAAAGGAATCGCTTGCCAGTGATGCATCAATTTTATTTCTAAAGATAGGGTATGTAGGGATATCAATTGGCACTTTGTAAAACTCCCCCAAAACCATATTCAGGAAATCCCACTGAAATTTATGGATAACATTTTCGGGGTCATTCCAGGAAAGAAATTGAATATCGTTTTTAATATCTTCGACACTGGAAGCCCAAGTGGATTTGACCGGCGAAACTTCTTCGTAATCTTTGTAATGTTTGGAGATGTCAGAAATTTGAATCAGTTCAAATTCCGGTGCCGCCAAAACATCAAAAAGCATTTTCTCCAAACCCGGCCGATGATGACCAAACGTTTCCACGTCCATGGCCGTAACCAAATAACGACC
>Ga0210057_1009589_pt1 | contig 11162 bp, 10 predicted proteins | sample CryGeyCG2114_010_2_FD_183968 | JGI IMG/M metagenome (GOLD analysis project Ga0210057, IMG submission 183968) | Groundwater microbial communities from aquifer - Crystal Geyser CG10_big_fil_rev_8/21/14_0.10 (SPAdes) (version 2) | ecosystem: Environmental > Aquatic > Deep subsurface > Groundwater ...
AAATGTAGCCATTGGCAGGAAGGTAAGTCAGTCAGAGCTTGCTCAATCCCCGAGGTATCAATATTACCGCCACTATCGAGATCTTTTGAAATCACTATGTGTGGCCTGAATTTGGCAAATTTTTCTAGGAAATATTTTAAGTCGTTTTCAACCTTAAGCGTAAAACTAAGGGTATTGTGCGAGCGCGTATCTTTAGAAAAGAGGTGCAGCTCGGGATCGTAGGCCAAAACGCGCATGGTTTTTGGCAGAATACCATTTTTATATTTTTCCAGATCAAGCGTCTTTCCCTCGGGAATAGTGAACGGCACTTGATAGGCATAGCGATAGTTGTAAAAGAGCGCGCCCTCAGAGGGAGGATGAACCTCTCCAATTACTGGCCCCAAGCTATCATCAAAACAGTGGTGGCTAATTTCTATCTTGCTATCTATTGGTAAAGGTGTGGAGGTTTCAAATCGAAAAAATCCATTTTCGCCATAACCGATGCGCACAGGCAAAAGCGCGTCTAGTTGGAATGTTTCACGCGCGGTGGGAAATTTTTGCGTCAAGTTGAGCTTGTCTGGAATTTTTCCCGTCAGTTGTAAAGCAGTGCGCGCGATGACATCGACTTCCAGGGATTTAATGTGGAGACAATTAATTCCCGTCAGTAGAATGCAATGAAAATCCTTTTGATCAAATTGCAAGTGATGCAATCCTACGGTTGGAATATTGCGAAGCGATCCAAGCCCGCGCAGGGTTTTACTCAAGTGCAAACACGCCTTGAGGTGATGCTGGTGTTCTAGGTTGGCCTTATAGTCCTTGCTTTCTGTTCCGCCAAAATCTATAAAAATGAGGGAGGGGGCCTGGTTAACTATTTGCGGGATATATTGTAATGAGGGATATTTAAGTGGCGTGGGGATGGTGCTGTCTTCAACCACCAAATTGGGGGCCTCTTTTTTTATACTGGCGACAATCGATTGATAAAGCTTCGCGTCGCCGCCAATGAAAAGAATTTTTAAGCGGATATGAATACTAATGCGATTGCTCCTGCTCAGTGGAATTAAAATCGTTACTTTCAAAAAGATGATGAAATTTTTTGGGCAGATCTAACCATGGGTGAAGTGGATCCTTCCAAGCAAAACTGGCAATAATCTCGTCTAGTGGATGAGAATTGTATGTCAGCCAAAAAAGTGATTTTTTGGCCGGCAATCCCTTTTCAAAATCTGCTTGGGTGTCATCCAATAAAGCGCGAAAGGCCTTGCCTGAATAAGTCTGCTCCAGCGTGATCCCTTCCTTGTCCTTCATCATTTTGATCGCCTCAAAAACTTCTGGCGTGGCCGCACCATAGCCAGGTTTAGAGTATTCAGAGCGATAGTTAAGACCCTGGCGATGTTGAGTAAAAGAACAATGAGGTAGCTGCTTGCGCTCTTCCTTGCTTAGGTGATGGCTAATCATATGGTAAGTTTTGCGTGCTAGTCGCCATATTGTGGATTCATTAGAAAGTACAGAATCGGCAATTCCTACGGCCACAATAGTTGTTTTATCCAATGTGCCTGCCAGACAACTACCAAGCAGAAGACCTGCCGAAGTGCCGGCCGTGCCCATAGGAACGTAAATGCGATCAGGCAGATTCTCCACTCCTACTTGCTCCACCAGCTCTAAAAAGGCATTGACGTAGCCAAGAGTACCGGTGGGGGAAGAGCCGCCAGGCGGAATATAAAAAGTATCTTTGCGCAGCAATGATTTGAAATAACTTTCAACGATTCCCATTCCCATGGATATTTGATTTTTGTGATAAACCATTTTAGCCCCAAGGGCATAAAAGGATAGCAGCTTCTTTTTTACATTTTCGGTTACTGGTTGTGGTCCGAGGTGCAAGATGGGAGTCAGTCCATGTTGTTTGCAGGCCAAGGAGGTGGCCAAAGCGTGGTTGCTGCCCCACATGCCGGCCGTGATGATTTTTTTTGCCCCATCTAATTTCATTTGGCCTAAAATAAATTCAAGCTTGCGCGCTTTGTTCCCGCCCAATACGGCGCTAGACCTATCATCGCGCTTAATCCACAGTCGATTGCTTAAATATTGTGTTTTTTGCTGATACAATTTTTGGTTGAGCTCGTTCTCTATGTTTTTAAGCGGCATGACATCCGTATACTGAGACAGAATTTCAACTCTTGGGATATTGGCAAGGCCGGGTAGTTTTTTGAATAATGGCAATTCTATTCCCCTTGAGTTAAAAGAAATAGTCAGAAACAACGTTGCAAAAAGGATTTGTATTTTCATATTATGTTAGTCTAATCAAGAATTTTGACGAAGGCAAAAAAGTGCGTAAGAAACAAGATATAAAGTTTTCACGAGGGAGGCGTAGATTTTTACTCATCGCTGCCTGCTTGTTTCCGGCGGCATTTGTACCTATGCGCTTTATCACTTCACCATCTTGGCCCAAGGCCAGCGCCGATAAAATCAAAGGCATGGGGCTAAAATTATTGGGGGCTTACGAGTGCGCTATTCTGTACCATATCTATCAACAAATAACGTTAGAGAAGGATCAGGACAAAATTATTCAGGCGATTAGCTTCATTGACTGGTATGTCGCCTTTATTGGCACGCGATCATTGCGTGAACTAAAAATGGCATTGAGAATTTTTGATTCCATCATCCCGCTTTATTTTGGCAAGGTGGCGCGCTTTTCTAATTTAACTTGGAGTGAACAGACACATATTATTTCGCGACTTAAAAATGGCCCTGCCCTTTTATATCCCTTATTTATGGCGATTAAAGAGTTGTCGTACTTGGCCTACTATCGCTTGCCTGAAAATTATAAAAAACTTGGGTATGCTGGTCCAGCAGTTGTCGAGGGCGAAGCACCTAAGCGCTATAATCTAGCCTATAGCAAATTGCTGGCCGCTACGGGGGCCAGACCATGATTTTTACTCATCAGCACCTGCGCGGGAAAACACAAGTCAAGGGCGATGTTTGCATTGTTGGAAGTGGGGCCGGTGGATCGGCGGCTGCCGCCTACCTTGCCGCCCAAGGAAAGAAAGTCATCATGCTCGAGGGCGGTAGTTTTTTAATGCCCAAAGACTTTGTTCAAAAAGAAGAAAAAATGTTTCCCCAGCTTTTTTTTGAAGCGGGCGGACGGCGCACTTCCAATCGCGCCATTCGCATTTTGCACGGCCAGGGAGTGGGGGGATCAACGCTACACAATATTAATCTGTGTAAAAGAGCGCCCGATATCTTGCTGGATGGTTGGCATTTAAAAGATTTAAATGCTCAAAGCCTAAGGCCTTTTTATCAGCAAGTAGAAAAAGATTTAATGGTTGAGAAGATTCCGGAGGAACTTTTTAACCAAAATAATTTGATATTCAAGCGCGGAGTTGAGGCGCTGGGGCTGCAAGGCGGCGGGCTTATGCACAATCGCCAAGGCTGCCATCAAAGCGGCTTTTGTGAATTGGGTTGCAGTTACAATGCCAAGATGAATGCTTTGCGCGTCTACATTCCCAAGGTGATTGAAAATGGCGGCCAGGTTTTGGCCAATTGTCGCGTGCAAAAATTAATCTGGCGTGAACAAAAGGTGCAAGGCCTTTTGGCGCAAGTACGCGATGCTGAAAGTCAGCAAGTTGTAGGTGAGGTTGAGGTCAGCGCGGACAAATTTATCTTGAGTGCTGGTGCCATAGAAACTCCGGCCCTGATGCTACGTTCACAATTGCCCGATCCATACAAGCAAATTGGCAAGCGCTTGCACTTGCATCCCGGAGGCGCAGTTTGCGCGCTTTTTGATGAGCAGGTGGATTTCACCCAGGGTATTCCCCAGAGCTATGAATGTACTGAATATCTTTCCTTTGAGCCGGGACAAGAAGACAAACGCATATGGCTGGTAGGTGGCTCGGCCCACCCTATTGGCGTGGCCGGATTGTTGCCGGCCTTTGCCGATGAACACCGTCAGTTAATGCAAAACTTCAATCACATTGCCTCTATCACGCCTATGTTACACGACACTTCCTGCGGAGAAATTAGTATTGATAGCGCGGGTGACGTTATTATTCGGTATGAGATGGATCAAAGTGATCGCCTTCAGTTTAAAAATGGACTTAAGGCGGCAGCGCGAATTCTGCTTGCCGCCGGGGCCAAGGAAGCGATTATACCTGCGCGCCAAATGCTGCGATTTAAAAACCCACAAGAAGTTGAGAAAAAGAGTTTTGAACTTGGGGACCTAGATCTTGATGTGGTGGCCGTCCATCCCATGTCGAGTGTATGGATGGGAGAGGATGATCACAGTAGCTGCGTTTCAAGTCACGGCAAATATCATCACCTCGAAAATCTTTTTGTAGCAGATACTTCACTTTATCCCACTTCTCTTGGAGTGCCACCGCAAATTTCAACCTATGCTATTGGCGCCTTCGTTGCTTCTCACGTATACTAAAATTTTTGAGACCCAGGAGGAAGAATGAAGAGAAATGGAATTTTCTTTATATTTTTATGCCTACTATTTTTTTCCACCTCTAGTCAGGCCTGGGTAGAGCTTCATTCTCACGCCTTTATGAAACACGGTATGGGAGCACTTTTTCAAGGTGATTTCTTTGGACCTTTAAAGTCCAAAAGTTGGAAGCAAATGCTGCGTTCCAATCTCAACGCCGAAAGTTTAGAAAAAAGTAATGTGCGGATTTTTATCGCCGCCCTCTACGCCCATCCCATTTTGGCCAGCCGACCGGGAGCACTTTGGCACAAGGGCGTGCGCTCATCAATTCTAGCGCAAATTGATGAGGCCAAACAATTTGTAAAACGCAACCCAGAATGGGAGTTGGTGACTAACCCCAAGCAGGGGCGCATGGCCTACGAAAAAGGCAAGAAGCTTTTAATCCTATCGCTTGAAGGTGCCCATTCAATTTTTAACAGTGCCAAGGATTTCAAAGATTTTATTGATGATGGCGGAATCAGTATGATCACTCCCACCCATTTGATTAACAATGACTACGCCGGCAGCAGCTATATGCGAGGTCTGCGTAAAACTGCCTTTACTCTCAAACCTATTTATTTTCGCATTCGCAATGGCATTAAGGTCAACCCCATGGGTTTAACCCAGAAGGGGAGGGAGCTGATAAGAACACTGATTGCCAAAAAAGTGTGGATTGACATGACTCATATGTCTGATGCTGCTCAGGCAGAAGTTATTCCCATGCTTGAGGCAGCGGGACAGCCGCTGCTTTATACTCACACTGCGCTTCGCAAATATTATAAGGCCGAGCGAGGAATTTCTCAGCAACAACTTCAGGAAGTGAAGCGCCAAGGCGGTATGGTAGGGTTGGTGGCGAGCCAGGAAATGTTGGTCGACACCAAAGTGCCTAACTGGCTATGTCCAAGCAAGTGTGATTGTCAGAGGGATCAAGTCCTGCGCCTAGCAACTCACTACGCTGAAATGGTCAATATCTTAGGTCAAGAAAATGTGGCGCTTGGTTCAGACTTTAATGGCGGTATCCCGCATTTACCTAAAACCCGCTGTATCACTCACACCAGCCTTGATCAAAAGGGTTTGGTCGATATCTCTCAAGTGCCCGAGTTACTTGCTACCATGGCACATAAAATTCCTGGTGCCATCAACTCTAAAGCGCAAGAGTTGCAATTTCTTAATCTGTGGGCACGGCTTTATAAGTAGTCGAATAGGCCTGGCCATCAAGAAAATTTAGCAGTAAGATTTTGTTATAAAAATTTCATGTCACTTAGGAATAGTCAGCATGGTCAAATTGGTCTCAACCATTCTTATTTTATTTTTTCTTTCCTTTTGGTTTTCAGGCACGAAGGCGGCAGATGAAGTGGTCGGCGTAGTTGATCTTCATGCCCACATTGCAAGTCACCTGCCTTATGGCTTTATGCTTTTTGGTGGCACGCCAACTGATCAACCTTCTAAGGAATTTTCCTACAAACACAATCATCAGCAACAAATGTATGTTGAATGGGTCAGAAGCAGTGGCATTAAGATTTTTGTCCAGGCGGCGTTGGTCAACATCTTTGGATTCACCAAAGATATAGCCAAAAGGCAGATCAAAGAACAATTGGCGTATGTGGAGAATTTAGTTAAAGATCACGCCGATATTTTTGCTCTGGCGCGAACGCCGCAAGAAGCGCGAGTTGCGATTGCCAAAGGCAAAACTGTTTTTGTCCATGCCTTGGAGGGCGCCGAATATTTAGTTGATTCAAAAGAAGAAGCAGAAACCTTGTATCAGCAAGGTGTTGTCATGGTGGGGCCAATTCATCTGGTGGATAATGAGTATGGGGATGCATCAATTCTTAAAGGGTTTAAAAAACTATTAAATTGGAAAGGGCTTATCACTAGGGGGATCGTCTCCTCTCCCGGAGATGGCCTAACTGAGAAGGGAAAGAAGGCGATAGAATATTTGATTGAGGCCGGAATACTGGTCGACATGGCCCACATGAGTGAAGTTTCCACCAATCAGGTGCTGGAAATATCAAGTCACTATTTTGCTCCAGTGATCATGTCTCATGGTATGTTGCGTGGTATCCGTCAGGAAGAGCGTGGTCTGACCGATGTTCAGCTCAAGGCCATTTATAAAAATGCCGGACTGATAGGGTTGACTGGAGGACTTGATTATCTAAACCCTTCATCCGATAAAATTGAAAATAAAGAGGTTACTTTGCCCGCTGACTACTGCCAGCACAGTATTGATGATTTTAATTTTCATTACGACTATTTTAATAAATTGTTTGCTAATGAAAAATACGCCGTTGCCTGGGGCTCAGATGCCAACGGTTTTGTTTCCCATTATCGGCCGAAGTATGGCGAGGAAGGCAATGGCATGGCGGCGCCAGTGGGATCATCTAATCCCTACAATGTCCGAGGTATGGAAAGTCTGGCCTATTTCCCAAATTTCTTAAAGGCCTTAACCGAAATGGGTAAAGATACCAAAGCGCTGGAAAGTAGCGCTGAGGCCTTTTTGCGTTCTTGGGAGAGAGCACTTAAGATTCGAGAAGGCATCAAGCGTCAAAAATGATCGGATCTGGGTATGGGACTACATCAAAGCATTTCCATTTACAGCAATAAAATTTTTGGCAGCATCGCAAAAGTAATGATTTTTGGGGTCGTTCCACTTGACACCGGTTTACATATTTTTGTCGGCGCCATAGTGACCATCTGGCTGTTTAAACGCAAAAAATCTGCTCTCTTCATTTTTTTTATCTTGCTGGTCATGGCCGCAAGCAAAGAGATATTTGATTACTATTTCCATTATCCTGCCCCTTGGTCAGAATACCTCTCCGATTTTCTTGCCAATTTTGCCTATTTTTTTGTTCTGCTGCTCATTCGAAAGATAAAAAAGAAACTTGCTGCTCAACCGGGATAAGATCATGACAACTGATGATATGCTAGAGCTGATACATAGGCGCTTGCGCGATTTTCCTAGCGAGGCCCTGCGTATTTTTCACGGGAGAGGTGGAACTGGCAGCGATTTTTCTCACCTCAATATTGAATGGCTACCTCCATACTTAATGCTGGTGAATTATCATGCGGATAAATTTGAGCAATGCCAACAGCTGGCACATGATTTATGGAGTAAGCTTAAAAATAAAAAACTTTTCAAGTGCATTTTATATCAAGGAAGATATGGCGAGGGAAAACTCAACTGGCAGCAACTTCAAGGAAATTTACCTGAAGCTGAACTGACCTCCGGTCACGTCGTGCAGGAAATGGGTTTGAATTACAATATCCAGTTCTTTAAAAATCAAAATGTCGGGCTTTTTTTACAAACGCGTGAAGCGCGCCGCTACGTCATGGATAATTGCCGTCAGTTGCGCCTACTCAATCTTTTCTCCTATACCTGCGCTTTTTCAGTTGCCGCCTTGGCGGGCGGCGCAGGCTCAGTTCTCAACATGGATATGAAATCCAGTTTATTGTCGCAAGGTCGCAGCAATCACAAAATAAACGGCCAAGATATTTCAAAGGTGGAATTTTTTAAGGCAGATATTAAGAAATCCTTGGGGAAAATTCGTCGCAGCGGCCCTTATGACCTTATCATCTACGACCCACCTTCACATCAGTCGAGCTTTAAAGCACAAAATGATTATATTTCACTCTTGCAAAAGATTGTGCCTTGCTTAAATCCCGATGGGCGCTTATTGCTTCTTTTAAATGATCCCATGGTCAGCATGGCGCAGTTTAAACAGTGGCTCACGCCACTTTTTGAAAGCTTTGAAATTAAGCAGCAATTACCGCTGCCGCTATTTATTCAAGAGAGCGATGCCGGATTAAAACAGGTGGTGCTTAAGAAGACTGACGGCAAAAGTTGCCTAGGGTAAGATGTGCCAGTCGGATACAGCAGACCGCAATGAAATTCAGACCAGATACTCCTATTCGGATGTCATGAGATGTCAAAAAAATACATCCCGCAGAATGAATTTTAAGCTTAAAATATTAACTTAAATTAGTATCTGATAATTTGTATCAGGATGTTTTTACAATATGAAAATTTCATGTCTTCGCAAAGATGAATGGGTGGAGGTCAATTTACATGGCCAGGTCGATTCATTTACTTATCCGCTGTGGGCCAAGGAACTAAATGTGGTTATGCGCACAGGCACAAAAAAACTGAGAATCGATTTATCAAAAGGATCGATCTACCACTTAACAAGCTTGCAATTAATTGGCCGCATAATCCAGGAAATGAAAGATCGCGGCGGAGAAATTGAAATCGTGGGAGCAGATATTCATACCAGCAGTATGATTCATGTCATGAATAACAAAAGGGCCAATGATCAAGATTGGAACGTTAAATTTATATAAGGAAAAGAGCATGTATCAAAGCTTAGTGTTTACGTTCTTCATAACGGTCCTTTGTTATTGCGGCCAAAGTAGGGCCAAAAGTTTTGATGAACTAGTCAGCATGCTTGAAATGTCCAATCATGATCTGAAAATTGCCCAGCTTAAAAATGAATTCATCCAAAATAATATTTCCATGGCCAAAAGTCTATATTACCCAAGATTGACATCAAGTTGGGTTGCTAATGAGGGTAAAGATCCAGATGTTATCAATACCTCACAGCTCAATTCCGCCATTTCATCTTCCTCTCCTGGCGTCCCTGGTGTTCCCGCCTCTCAAGCTGCAGCGGGGGCGCAACAAATCTCTACCGATGGCTGGTCGGGAGATGTCTCCCTGTCTTATCCTCTTTTTAATCGTTTCCTGTCAAAAACTTCAGTTGATAATTCTCGCCTTGATTATCAAAAAGATCTGATCCAGCTGCACATGACAAGAGAAAGTAAAAAAATTCAACTATCACAATTATTATTGGAAATACACTCTCTCAAGCGCATTCAAAAGACCTTGTCTCAAGGCCTAACGTTGCTTAAGAAAAATAAAATTAATAATTCGCTAGCTTCAACTGAAAACCGGCATAAGCGTGAAGAGTTTGAAGCAGAAATGGAATTTAATTTAGAACGAGCAAATATGGGGCTTGAAACAACATATATGGCCCTAAGGGATTTAATTCCAGAGTTATCCGAAAAAGATTTTGATCAGCTGCCTGAAATTGAAGTAAGTTATAAGCTTGAAGGGCTTGAGAAAATAAAAAAATATTATCAAAATGATTCAAAAGAACTGCAGCAATATAAAATTACTGAAAGAAGTTTTTCCAATTCTTACTGGCAAACCAAATGGGAAAGACCATATGTACCCTTTGTCCTTTTGCAAGGATCATATTCGCAATCAGCCGCCTTTAGTCAGGGAGGCACAAGTGATACATGGAGAGTTTCTCTACTTGTAACGTTTAACTTATTTGATGGATTTTATACCCAAACACGGCGCGCCCAAGCCTATAAGGCCGAGACTATCGCGCGGCTTAGAACATCTTCTGAAATTGCCAAAAACTCAATTCTTCTGACTAAAAGCTACTACGATATAAAGGTGGCAAAGGCCGAGTATCGCTATAAAACTGCCGGACTAGCTAAAAAGAAGCATAGATTGCAGATGATTGAAAAACTTTCAAATAGTGGCGTCGGCACAGACATGGAACGAACCGGATTATTGCTTGAAGTCAGTCGCATGGAGTGGGAAGCGCTTGATGCCAAAAAGAAAGAGCAGCAGGCCATTCTTTTTATCGCACAAAAAACAGATAACTTAAATGGGGTTAAATTCAATGAAATTCGTTAAGTCACTATCGTTCTTATTTTGCCTTTCTCTCAGTTTCCAAGCTTTGGCCGAGATCATGAACTATCAAATGTCGACCTATGCTGTAGTTAAGCCAACTTCAATCAGCACCTCAGTTTCAATTGGTAGCGGTTTGGTGCATAAGGTTCACCAGACAATTGGCTCACAGGTGGCAGAAAGAACACTTTTAATCGAAATCCTGGAAGAAAATACTGTTCGCAGCTATCGCAGTACGATTAAAGGTCAAGTGGTGAAGGTGCATGTTACTCAAGGCGCGGCGGTATCTCCAGGAATGCCTTTAGTCACGGTTATGAATCCGGATAATAAATTTCTAGAAATTATATTATCTCCATCTGAGGCGCGTTTGGTGGCCAAAGACAGTAAAGTTTTTGACAAGAGCAATGCTCAACTCTTGGGCGAAATCGATTTCATATCTTCGCTGGTGGACCCTGATAATGGCGGGGTTGTCTCTCAAACGCACGTAGCTAAATTAGACGAGAGAGTAGGAGAAGTCATCAATGTCATGATTGACGTTCCAAAACTCACTTGTTCAAAGATTGTAAATCTGGACAATTTTACGAGTAATGAAAAGTCAAAAGTTAAAGTCATATACAAAGATAAAGTATGCTTGGAATGAGTTATAGTTCATGATTAAAGTATTTATCCGCAAAGGCGTGCTGACGGTATGCTTAAATTTGCTCATTCTATTTCTGGGCTATTTTACCTTGCCCTATTTAAGCAATGAATTTATACCAAGCATTGAAATTCCGGCGGTAGCAGTTATTCTTCCAACTCCATTAATAGATCAAAAAAGATTGGTTTCTGAGGTTATTGCCCCAGTTGAAAAACAATTGCGCAAAGATGGTGGAATTAAAAGCATTGAAGTCAGGTTGATGGATTCCAAAGTTGTTTTTGTTTTATTTTATTCCTGGGAGCTGGAGCCAAGCACCGCCTTACGCAAAGCTAGAATTTCTCTCAGTAAAATTAAGCTGCCAAGTGAAGTACTGGCCCCGATTTTTGTTTTGCACCGGCCTTCAA
>Ga0210057_1009591_pt1 | contig 11160 bp, 18 predicted proteins | sample CryGeyCG2114_010_2_FD_183968 | JGI IMG/M metagenome (GOLD analysis project Ga0210057, IMG submission 183968) | Groundwater microbial communities from aquifer - Crystal Geyser CG10_big_fil_rev_8/21/14_0.10 (SPAdes) (version 2) | ecosystem: Environmental > Aquatic > Deep subsurface > Groundwater ...
TTCGGCTTGCAATCTTTGGAAAGCGGTTGGTTGAGTTCGAAACACATCGAAGCGGCGAGAAAAACAATCAGCCATTTTACAAAAAGAGGAGGCAAGGTTTGGATAAGGATTTTCCCCGATAAACCGGTGACGCAAAGACCGCCTGAAGTCACAATGGGAGGCGGCAAAGGAGCGGTTGACCATTACGTGTTTCCGGTAAAGCCCGGCAGAGTGCTTTTTGAAATCGACGGCGTCGGCGAAGAAATGGCCAAGGCGGCGTTGAAAAGAGCGGGGCATAAATTGCCGTTAAAAACGCGAGTTATATCGAAATAAAAACCATGAAAGCGAAAGACCTGCAAGAATTAAAATTAAAACCTTTGGCGGAGCTTCAAAAACAGCTCACCGACAATTACGAACGGCTGAGAGGCCTGAAATTTGATTTGGCGCAGGGAAAAGTCAAAAATATCAGAGAGATAAAAGAAACGAAAAAAACGATAGCGAGAATATTAACCGTAATAAATAAAAAATAATATGAAAAGAAAATTAGAAGGCGTCGTCGTTTCCGATAAAATGAACAAGACGCGGGTGGTGGCAGTAAACCGTCTCAAAAAACACCCCCGGTACAAGAAATATTATAAAGTGACGGCGAGGTTTAAGGCGCACGATGAAAATAACGAATACAAAACCGGAGATAAAGTCGCCATTGAAGAAACAAAACCGTTGTCAAAGGAAAAACGGTGGCGCATTATTTCAAAATCATGATACAGGAAAGAACAATACTTAAAGTCGCCGATAACAGCGGCGCGAAAATAGTCCGCTGCTTCCGGATATTGGGAGGCACCAAACGCCATTATGCGAGAATAGGCGACATTATAGTCGCTTCGGTCCAGGAAGCCGAACCGAGAAAAGCGGTCAAAAAGAAAGATATTGTTAAAGTTGTTATCGTCCGCCAAAAAGAACCCACAAGAAGACCGGATGGTTCTTATATCCGTTTCGACGAAAACGCCGTAGTTTTAATAGACGCGAAACGCGAACCGCGAGCGACCAGAATCTTCGGACCGATTCCGAAAGAACTGAAAGAAAAAGGTTTTGAAAAAATCGTGACAATGGCGGAAGAAATAGTATGAGGATAATCAAAGGCGACACAATTAAAATAATGGCCGGCAAAGACAAAGACAAACAGGGGAAAGTGTTAAAAGTTCTCCCTAAAACGGGCAAGGTTTTGGTCGAAGGACTCAATCTTTACAAAAAACGGGTTCGTCCGAAACGCCAGGGAGAAAAAGGCCAAATCGTTTCCGTGCCGCGTCCGATAGACGCTTCCAACGCGATGATTATTTGTCCTTCCTGCGGCAAAGCCGTAAGGACCGGTTATCGCCTTGAAAAAGACAAAAAAACCAGGATTTGCAGGAAATGCGGAGCAAAAATTTAAACTATCATGACCAATATCATAAATAAATACAAAAAAGACGTCGCTCAGAAACTGAAAGAAAAATTCGGCTATAAAAATGATTTGGCGCTGCCGAGATTGAAAAAAATAGTGATTAACGCGGGAATCGGCAGATTAAGCCAGCAACCGAATTTTGACGAGAAAATATTGCCGGGCATAATGAAAGAATTGGCGACGATAACCGGACAAAAACCTTCCGTCAAAACCGCTAAAAAATCAATCGCGGGATTCAAAATTCGACAGGGCCAGAACGTTGGCCTGAAAGTGACTTTGCGCCGGTGGAAAATGTACGATTTTCTGGAAAGATTAATCCATATTACTTTTCCCCGTCTCAGGGACTTTAAGGGAATCGATTTAAAAAATATCGACGCCAACGGAAATCTGACCATCGGTTTCAAAGAACAGACGGTTTTTCCGGAAATCAATCCGGAAACTTCGAAGATTGACTTTGGCTTGGAAACGACTATTGTGAGTAGTGCAAAAAACAAAGAGGAGGCGATAGAATTATACAGATTATTGGGAATACCGTTAAAAAAACATGGCTAAAAAATCAGTAATCGCAAGGTCAAAAAAGAAACCGAAATATTCCACCCGCATAGTTCGGCGATGTTTCCGTTGCGGACGAAAACGCGGTTATCTCCGCGATTTCGGATTGTGCAGAATCTGTTTCAGAGAAATGGCCAGCAAGGGAGAAATTCCGGGAGTAAAAAAAGCGAGTTGGTAATATGTATATAAATCTATTGACACAATTGAAAAACGCCCAAGCGGTGGAAAAAGAAAGCGTTAAATTCCCTTATTCCAAAATGGACGAGGCCGTTCTTGAAGTTTTAGCCAAAAATAAATTCATTAAAAATTACGAAAAGAAAGGCAGGGGGGTGAAAAAAATTCTTGACATTGATTTGCGGTACGAGGACGGAACGGGCGTAATCAACGGGGTAAAATTCGTCAGCAAACCGTCAAGACGATTCTATGTCGGATACAAAGACGTAAAACCGGTCAAGCACGGCTACGGGCTCGTGATACTTTCAACGCCCAAAGGCATAATGACCGGCCAAGAATCCAAAAAAACGAAAACCGGCGGAGAAATATTGTTTAAAATTTGGTAAATATGAGCAAAATAGGAAAAAAACCGATAGCCGTTCCCGAAGGAGTCGGGGTTAAAATCAACGACGGCGTTTTTAATTTAAAAGGAAAGCTTGGAGAAACTTCCGTCAAGTCGTTGCCGTTTATCAAGGCCAATATGGAAAACAATGCGATTTCGTTCGGTATTGAAAATAATTCCAAACAGGCGAAAGCCAATTGGGGAACGTTGCGGGCTTTGGTCCAAAATGCGATTATCGGCGTCAGCGAAGGATTTACGAAAAATTTAATAATAGAAGGCGTTGGCTTTCGGGCAAATATGGAAGGGGAGGCGTTGGTTTTAAACGTCGGCTTGTCCCATCCGGTAAAAATCGTTCCGCCGGCGGGAATAAAAGTATCCGTTGAAAAAAATTTGATTAAAATTTCCGGCGTCGACAAAGACCTTGTGGGAAAAATCGCCGCCTTGATCAGAGCGGTTAAAAAACCCGAACCTTATAAAGGCAAAGGAATCAGGTATGAAAAAGAGATAATAAAAAGAAAAGCGGGCAAAAAAGTGACGGGAACGACAAAATAAAATTGGTTGATTAAATAAATGAATTCTCAAAAAACATTAAATAAAATAAGAGAGAGAAGAAAGAAACGAACACGAGCCAAAGTTTTCGGCACCGCCGAGAAACCGCGACTTTCTGTTTTTCGGAGCAACCGCTATACTTATGCCCAACTAATAAACGATGAAAACGGCAAAACATTAGCAAGCGCCTCAACCCGGGAACTAAAAGCCGCCAAACAGAAAATAACCAAGCAGAAAGAAGCCGAACAGTTGGGAGAATTGCTCGCCAAAAAAGCCGTTGAAAAAGGAATCGGTAAAACAATTTTTAATCGGGGCAAATACAATTATCACGGCCGGATTAAAATGGTTGCCGAAGGCGCAAGAAAAGGGGGATTACAATTATAAAAAATTATGGAAATAAAAAGAAAAAGCGAATATAAAGAAAAAGTTCTCGACCTGCGAAGAGTAACGCGGGTGATGGCCGGCGGCAAACGTTTCAGTTTCCGGGCAACCGTCGTTATAGGCGATGAAAAAGGAAAAGTCGGCGTAGGCGTCGCCAAAGGAGCCGATGTCGCCCAGTCGGTGGATAAAGCGAAAACAAACGCCAAGAAAAGATTGATCACGGCCCACCTGAAAAATAAAACCATCACGCACGAAGTCGAAGCGAAATACAGCGCCGCCCGGGTGCTTATCCGGCCGGCCAAGCCCGGCCACGGATTAAAAGCCGGAGGCGCGGTCAGAACCGTTTTACTTTTAGCCGGCGTCAGAGACGCTTCGGCAAAATGCCTCGGAGGCACGAAAAATAAATTAACGAACGCTTTGGCGACGATAGAAGCGCTGAAAAAATTAAAACATGCAATTACATCAACTTCGACCAAAAACTAAATCAAAAAACAAAAAACGCATCGGCCGGGGAGGCAAGCGCGGCACATATTCCGGCCGCGGCCAAAAAGGCCAAAGCTCCAGAGCCGGCAGAAAAATCAGGCCGGCGCAACGCGATTTAATCCAAAGATTGCCGAAATTTCGCGGTTTCAGAAATAAATCGCTTAATTCAAAACCGGCTATAATCAATATCGGAGATTTGGAAAAAAAGCTGAAAAGCGATATAATAAACAGACAAACTCTGCTCGAAGCCGGCTTGATAAAAAAATCCGATAAGCAAGTAAAAATTCTGGGCAAAGGCGATTTCAAAAAATCTTTTCAGATAGGAAACGACGTGAAAGTGTCAAAAAAATTGGAAGATAAGCTCAAAGCCGCCGGCGACAAAACAGCATGAACAAGCTGCTCCAAATTTTCAAAATCAAAGACCTCCGCAATAAAATTTTGATAGTGGCTTTTTTCTTATTGTGCTTCAGAATTATGGCGACAATTCCCATTCCGGGAATCAATCTCGCGCGGCTCAAAGATTTTTTGAACACCAATCAGCTTTTCGGTTTCTTGAACATTTTTTCGGGAGGGGCGCTGGAAAATCTTTCCATTGTGATGCTGGGCGTGGCTCCTTACATTACCGCCACCATCATTATGCAACTCTTGACGATGATTTTCCCGAAATTCAAGGAAATGTACTATGAAGAAGGGGAAGCCGGTCGGGCGAAATTCAACCGTTATTCGCGCTATCTGACCGTTCCTTTGGCGGCGTTGCAGGGCTACGGCTTTTTGAACATTCTCGCCTCGCAAAATATCCTTCCCTCCTTAAGCACTTTTGCCCTTATTCAGAGCGTTATAGTTATTACCGCCGGCTCGATGATTTTGGTTTGGCTCGGCGAATTGATAACCGAACAAAAAATCGGCAACGGCGTATCGTTATTGATTTTCGCCGGAATCGTCAGTTCATTGCCGAAAACTTTCCGCCAAATTATCACCGCTTACGACCCGAACCAACTGCCCACTTATCTTACTTTTCTTATTGTCGCGATTATAGTCATCGCCGGAGTTGTCTTTATCAACGAAGGAGAAAGGAAAGTGCCGGTGGCTTACGCCAAACGGGTCAGAGGAAATAAAATGTACGGCGGCGTTTCCACGTATCTGCCCCTCAAGGTTAATCAAGCCGGCGTTATTCCGATTATCTTCGCCATTTCCGTTTTACTCTTTCCCCAATTTTTCACGCAAATCAGCGCCATTATTTCAAAAGATTTATCGTTGAAACTCAATGAATTTGTCACCAACTTTTTCAACAACATTTACATTTACAGCGTTATTTATTTCGTTCTGGTGGTAATTTTTACCTATTTTTACACCGCCATCACTTTCGACCCGAAAGAAATATCCAAGAACCTTCAACGCGCCGGCGGTTTTATAATCGGCATCAGGCCCGGGACGTCTACCGGAGAGTATCTCGCTAAAATCATCCATCGCATCACTTTTTGGGGAGCCATCTTTCTGGGCATCATCGCCATTCTGCCCAATATTACACAAATAGTCACGGGTATCACAATTCTAACAATCGGCGGCACGGCCCTTCTTATAGTCGTCGCCGTGGCTTTGGATACCGCCCGCCAAATCAATTCGCAATTGGTAATGCGGGAATACGAAGAATTTTAGAAATTAGAAACTTATTATGATAGCAGTCATCATATATGGTCCTCCGGGTTCCGGCAAAGGAACGCAGGCGAATTTATTGGCCGGAAATTCCGGATTCTTCCATCTCGATACCGGCGATTATTTAAGAACCATTCTTCACGGCCCGAATTTCCGGAAAAACAAAATTACGCTGAGAGAAAGGAAACTCAACGATTCCGGAAAACTTAATACGCCTTCCTGGGTTTTGAAAATCATCGGCAAACGAGCGCGGGAAATTGCAAAATTAAAACAATCAATCGTCTTTAGCGGCTCGCCGCGAACCGTTTTCGAGGCCCTGGGCGACCCTAAAAACAAAGGGATGATGAAAATCTTGGAACGCGCGTACGGCAAGAAAAATATTTTAGTCTTCCTGCTGGACATTCCGCCACGAGAATCATTTAGGAGAAACAGCAAACGCTCTTCCTGTTATGTTTGCAAGACTGTTCTTCTCGCCAAATACGGCAATCTTAAATCCTGTCCGTTCTGCGGCGGCGAAATAAAACGCCGGCGGGACGACAAAAAAGAAATAATCCTGACCCGATTGGAAGAATACCGTTCAAGAACCCTGCCGATAATAAACGAACTGAAGCGGAAAAAATATCGCATCATCAAACTCAGCGGTCTTCCGGCGCCTTATAAAATCCATAAAAAAATAACAAGCTATCTGAAATGATAAAAATATATTCCAAAGACGAGATAGAGCGTATCGCCGATTCCGGAAAAATATTGGCGAAAGTTTTTGGAGAACTGAAAAAAGAAATTAAAATCGGAGTTTCTTTGAAATATCTGGACCAAATTGCTTATAAATCAATAAAAAAAGCGGGCGCTGAGCCGGCTTTTTTGGGCTATCAGCCCGAAGGCGCCGAACATCCTTTTCCTTACACCGTCTGCGCGTCGATTAACGAAGTCATCGTTCACGGACGGCCGAGCGATTACAAATTGAAATCCGGCGATGTTCTGAAAATCGACTGCGGCGTAAAATACAAAGGTTATTATTCCGATTCCGCGTTCACTTTCATCATCGATAAAGTTCCGAAAGAAGTTGAAAAACTGGTAAAAGCGACTTATCTCGCTCTGGAAGAAGGGATTAAACAGGCGAGAGCCGGCAACCGTCTCGGCGATATCGGCTGGGCGATTGAGAACACCGCGAAAAAATTCGGCGTCAAAGTGATACGCGAACTGACCGGCCACGGCATCGGAAAAAATCTCCATGAAGACCCGACAATTTACAATTTTGGTCCCTCACCATTTAGCAAAAGGGTGAGTAAAGGGGAAACAGAATTAAAAACCGGAATGGTTCTGGCAATCGAACCGATGTTCTCTCTTGGCGCCGATAAAATCGTCCAGAAAAAAGACGAAAGCTGGGCAACCGCCGACGGCTCGTTGTCCGCCCATTTTGAACACACGGTGGCGATTACGGAAAAAGGGTCGAGAATATTGACATAGCAAACGCGATAACAATATACTAATACATACTCATGAAACCTTATTTATCCGTCGTCATTCCGGCATACAATGAAGCCAAGCGCCTGCCGCTGACCTTAATCGACATAGACCGCCATCTTTCCAAGGCGGAATTTTCTTATGAAATTATCGTGTTTGATAATAATTCCACCGACGCGACAAGAGAAGTTGTCCAGCGGTTTTCTCATTTGATAAAAAATTTGCGGCTGGTAGAGTGTAAAGTTCCGGGCAAGGGAGCGACCGTTAAAAAAGGAATGCTGGAAGCCAAAGGCAGTATCAAATTATTTATGGACGCTGACAACTCCACCTCAATTGACCAGTTCCAAAATATGAAGCCCTATTTTGATGGAGGATATGACGTAGTTATCGGTTCCCGCGACATTGAAGGCGCGAAAATGGAACCGCCCCAGCCGTGGTATAAAAGATTAGCCGGTAATATCGGCAATCTGTTTATTCAGGCCCTGCTTCTGCCGGGCATCTGGGACACCCAGTGCGGCTTTAAGGCGTTCACCGAAGAAGCGGCGTTAAAAATTTTCCCGCTTGTCAAAATAACGCGATGGGGATTTGACGTTGAAATATTGTCTTTGGCGAAAAAAATGGGCTATAAAATAAAAGAAATACCGGTTATCTGGGTCAACGACCCTTTTTCAAGAGTTAAACTCACTTCGTACATCCAAGTTTTATGTGAAGTGGTAAAAATAAGATATTGGTTAACAACAAATAAATATAATCTGAAATAAATATGGCAAAATTTTATTTAACCAAGGAACGTCTTGAAGAATTGAAAACCGAACTTGAACGTCTGAAGAAAGACGCCCGCGCCGAAATCGCCGAGCGGCTAAAACACGCCAAAGAATACGGCGACCTCTCCGAGAACGCCGAATATTCCGCGGCCAAAGACGCGCAGGCCCAGTTGGAAGTTAAAATCATCGAATTAGAAAATACCGTCAGAAACGCGGTTATTATAAAAAAGAACCATTCAAACGATGTGGTTCGCATCGGCTCTACACTGACCGTAAAAAAGAACGGTAAGGAATTGAAATTCACCATTGTCGGTTCCAATGAAGCCAGGCCCGAAACCAATCTGATTTCCAACGAATCGCCGCTCGGTAAAGCGTTTCTGGGTAAAAAAATAAGGGATGCCGCCGAAGCGGAAACGCCCGTCGGAAGAGTGCTGTATAAAATAATAAAAATAGAGTAAAGGCATGCTCGAGGATATTATTAAAGAACGCAAAAAGAAACTGAAAAACCTGATAGAGGCCGGTCTTAATCCGTATCCGTCAAAATCCGAACGGACAATTTCCGTCGCCGACGCTCTGAAAAATTTCGACAAAATATCCCGTTCGAAAAAACGAATCTCCGTCGCCGGCAGAATAACGAACCAGCGCGACCAGGGCAATCTGATTTTTTTGGACATAAAAGACGAATCAGGGAAGATTCAAGGCGTTCTTAAAAAAGACAACCTGACGAATTTTAAAATCCTGAAGCAAACTTTGGACGCCGGCGATTTTATTTCAATCACCGGTTCGCTTTTCAAAACCAAAAGCGGTGAAAAAAGCGTTGAAGCCAAGAAAGCCGAAATCATCGCCAAAACGTTGTTGCCTTTGCCGACTCAATGGTTCGGACTGAAAGACGTTGAAGAAAGATTTAGAAAAAGATATCTCGACATTATTTTTAACCCGGAAATAAAAGAAAAATTCGCGAAACGCTCGGAAATAATCTCATATCTCAGGGAAAAACTGTCAGAAGAAGGATTTTCGGAGGTGGAGACGCCGATGCTTCAGCCCATTCCCGGCGGCGCCAAAGCCAAACCGTTCATTACGCATCACAACGCTTTGGACACCGATTTCTATTTAAGAATAGCGCCCGAGCTCTATCTTAAAAGATTGTTGGTCGCCGGCTTTGAAAAAGTTTTTGAAATCGGCAGGAACTTCAGAAACGAAGGCGTTGACCGCGACCACAACCCCGAATTCACGATGCTGGAACTTTATTGGGCTTATCAGGATTGGGAAGGTTTGATGAAATTCGTTGAAAAATTGCTTAAAAAATTTTTGGGCGGCAAATGGGAAACGATTTCTTTTTCCGACGCCGTTAAAAAATACGCGAAGAAAAGCGTAAAAAACATAAAAGCTGAAGATTTAGACAAAATTTTCAAGAAAGAAGTCCTGTCCAAAATTATCAAACCGACTTTTATAACTTATTATCCGAAATCGATTTCGCCTTTGGCAAAAAGCTGTCCGGATAATCCGGAATTGACCGAAAGATTCCAGTTAATCGCAGACGGAACCGAAATCGTCAACGGCTTTTCCGAATTGAACGACCCGGTGGAACAGCGAAAAAGAATGGAAGAGCAGGAAAAAATGTACCGCGCCGGCGACGTTGAAGCGTCGCGTCTGGACGAAGATTTTCTGGAGGCGCTGGAATACGGAATGCCGCCGGCGGCCGGCTTGGGCATCGGCATCGACCGGCTTGTCGCGCTCATAACAAAAAGCCATAATTTAAAAGAGATAATCATTTTCCCCACGCTTAAACCTAAATAAATATGTTGGACGTTAATTTAATCCGCGCTAATCCCGAAGCGGTCAAAAAAGGCATCTCTTCCAAAAACGCCGACCCGAAATTGGTGGACGATTTTTTGGTCTTGGACGAAGAATGGCGGAAGATGACGAAAGAAATCGACGACTTAAGAGCGGAGCAGAAAAAACTTTCCGAAGCGCGTAAAATAGACGAAGCGAAAAATTTGAAAAACAAACTTCAATCGCTGGAAGCCGACCTGTCGGCGATTGAAGAAAAACGCAGAAAAATTCTTTTCCAATTTCCAAATCCGCCTCTTGAAGACGCGCCGATCGGCAAAAACGAAAAGGAAAATGTCGTTCTTCGCGAAGAAGGCAAAAAGCCGCAATTCGATTTCCCGCCGAAGGATTATCTTGAATTGGCGGAAAAACTGGACTTAATCGACATTGAACGCGCCGGCAAGGTCTCCGGTAGCCGTTTTGGCTATATCAAAAGCAAATTGGCGCTTTTGGAATTCGCTTTGGTTAAACTGGCGTTGGACACCGCGGCAAAACACGGCTTTACCCCGGTCATTCCGCCGGTAATGATTAAAGAAGAAATGATGCGGGCAATGGGATATATCGACCGCCACGAAGAACAGGAAGAAACGTATTTTCTGGAAAAAGACAGAATGTATCTGGTGGCGACTTCGGAACAATCGATCGGCCCGATGCACAGCGATGAAATTTTCGAGGAAAAAGATTTGCCGAAAAGGTACGTCGGGTTTTCAACTTGTTTCCGGCGCGAAGCCGGCTCTTACGGCAAAGACACCAAAGGAATCTTAAGAGTCCATCAATTCGATAAAGTGGAAATGTTCAGTTTCTGCCAGCCCGAAAAATCAAAAGAAGAACACGAACTTCTGCTTTCAATCGAAGAAGAATTGATGAAATCGCTTAAAATCCCTTACCGCGTTCTCAATATCTGCACCGGCGATTTGGGCGGTCCGGCGGCGAAGAAATACGACATCGAAGCGTGGCTGCCCGGGCAGAATAACGGAAAGGGGGAGTATCGCGAAACCCACTCAACGTCCAACACCACGGATTTCCAATCCCGTCGGCTTAATATTCGTTATCGCTCATCGCTCATTACTCATAACTCATTACTAAATTACGTTCACACTCTCAACGGCACAGCTTTCGCCATCGGCAGAATGCTCATCGCCATTATAGAAAACTGCCAGCAAAAAGACGGCTCAATCTTAGTGCCGGAAGTACTGCAGGAATACCTTGGGTTCCAAAAAATCGGGTAATGCTCAAACAAGGTTTACATATGTCAACCATTGACTTATTGGTTGACAAGGATTATTATTGAAATATATGGATAAAAGGTTTTTTTCTACAAACGAGGTGGCGTTGCTTTTAGGTATCAGCCGGCAGGCGGTTTTCAAAAAAATCAAAGCCGACGAAATAAAGGCGCAAAAAATCGGCCGTAATTTTGTGATTGATAGAAAAAACTTGCCGGAAATTGTAGGAAAAGTTTTGAATGAGGAACAAAAATCGGAAATTCAAAAATCGGTTGACAAGACCAT
>Ga0210057_1009592_pt1 | contig 11160 bp, 11 predicted proteins | sample CryGeyCG2114_010_2_FD_183968 | JGI IMG/M metagenome (GOLD analysis project Ga0210057, IMG submission 183968) | Groundwater microbial communities from aquifer - Crystal Geyser CG10_big_fil_rev_8/21/14_0.10 (SPAdes) (version 2) | ecosystem: Environmental > Aquatic > Deep subsurface > Groundwater ...
AAAAATTGTGTTTTTAGGATTGGTGACAGCCTGCCGTTTGGCAAGCTCTCCAACCAATCTCTCGCCGCTTTTTGCCAGCGCGACAAAAGAGGGTATTAAAACCGAACCCTCTCTTGACTCCAAACATTTCGGCTCTCCCTGTATAATGGAGGCCATTTTTGAAATAGACGTGCCTAAATCAATACCTAAAACTTTGGACATAAATTTAATAAATTATAATTTTAAAAAATTTTTTATTTTGCGACTTTTACTTTAACGGGCCTTAATAATCTGCTGTTTATTGTGTAGCCCTTTTGAACCTCTTCTATTACTATTCCCGCCTCTTTATTTTTAATTTCAACTTCCCCTACTACCTCATAGAGATTCGGATCAAATTTTTTCCCCAAACATTCTATTTCTTCTACGCCCTGGTTTTTTAGGAAATCTTGAATCTGGGTTTTGATTTGCATAAAACCCTTTATGGTTTCGTCGTTTTTTAAATTTTCCGGTATTCTTTTCTCAGCCACTTCAAAATTATCTAAAATTGGCAGAATTTTTAAAACCCATTCCTCCGAGGCATAACCCAATAGACCCTTAACCTTTTCCATCTCCTCTTTTTTATAGTTTAGAAAATCTGCTCTCGTCCTTTGCCATCCAGCCAGATACTCCACAGTTTTCTTTTCGCACTCTTCCAATTTTTTCTTAATCTCTTCTAATATTTTATCCTCTTTGTTAACCTCTTCTTTTTTATTATCTCCTGTCATTTTATTCTTCTAATAATTTTATTAAAGAATTAATTAAGCTTATATTCTTATCGTAAGCCATCCTTTTGGGACCTAAAATAGAGATAATGCCTTTTTCTCCGTTCGGCAAATGATAATGCGAAGAAATTACGGAAAAATCCTTGGATTTCGGCAAGGGATTCTCTTTGCCAATATAAACATTAACATCGGAGTCTGTTTTTAATTCCTCAATATGTTTTTCCAAATTTGTTAAAAAATTCGTAAAATTCAAAAGGTAACCTTTTTCTTCAAACTCCGGCGCTCTTAAAATTTCTTCCCAACCCTCTTTCCAAAAGAAATTTTCTTTTTCTAAATAACTTAGAGCCAAGGTTCCGGTGGTTTCTGCAATATGTTTTGTTAAAGATTGGATAAATTGGAAAGTTCCGCCCATTTCATCTTCAAACCATTCTTCTATATTTTTAGGATATTTTGATTTTTCTTCTAATAAATTATTCACGAAAAATCTGTAACCCTTATCGGCCGGGACGCGACCAGCTGAGGTATGCGGCTGCGAGAGAAATCCTTTATTGGTGAGTTTTTGCATTTCGTTTCTAATAGTTGCTGGAGATAGGCCAAAATCGTACTTCTTTTCAAGTAGTTGGGAACTGACAGGCTGCGCAGAATTCACATATTCTTTAATAACCACCTCTAAAATTTTTTTTTGCCTTTCGTTTAATTTTGTATTACTGGGCATATTTCACTCTCTCTATTTTAGCATATCCAAATTAGCAGTCAAGACCCGAGAGTGCTAATTATAAAAATAAAAGAGCGGGAGAATGATTTCCCGCTCTTTAAGAAAGGAGCGTTTTTTAATTGACAAAGTGCTATAAAACTTAAATCTGGCCTTGCTTGGCCAGATTCATTTTATGTAATTTAATTAATACAAGAACGATTGTCAATACTATTTGTAATAAGCTTTTGTAAATCTTAAATCAATATATTTAAGGTTCTCCCTTATTTCCGGCGTAATTTCTTCTTTCAATAACAGATTTAATTTTGTAATTTGTAAATCTACATCAGATTTTAAATTAAAAATAATCCACCAGTTTTCGTTAGTTTGCATTTCTAATTTTTCCGGGATAGAAAAAGTCGCTTTTTTAATTTCTATTTGAAAATATTGCATTAAATCTTCTTTTATTTTAGTTAATAGATTAAGGGCGTTTTCGTCGGCAACCGCCCGCCCCAACAAGAGATTACTAATATCATCTGAAAAACTGATAACCATTTCATTGTCGGGAACCGTCTCTCTTTTTTCAAAAATTATGCCATTTTTGTCAATTGAAAAACACTGGTCTTTTTGGCAAAAGATGGCAAGTTCCTTTCTTTCTTTAAATTCTAAGAATAAACGATTCGGAAATCTTTTTTCAATCTTCACACTTTCAATCTCTGGAAAATTGATCAAAACCTCTTTCGCTATTTTTCCTTTATTGACTAAAAAAATGCTTTTAGAATTTAGGACTAATTTACCATCCTTCTCTAAAAAAGCAGGAACCCAAATAGTCAACAATTTTTTACTGATCTTATCTGAAACCATGTTCTGAAGAACATTAGTGGATACTTTTTCGTTGCCGCTGATGTTGATCTGAGAAACTTGAAACTTATCAAAAAAAATAGAGAAATAAAAAACCGTTCCTAAAAAAATTAAAAATAAAATCACAAACCAGAAAAAACGGCTTTTAATAAACGTTTTTCTCTGCTTTAAACGAAAAACTTTTTTCTTGACCCTTTTCATTTTATAGAAAAATCACAGGTTTCTTTTTATTTTTCTTATTTTCTCAATAAAGTAATTTAACCAGTACTTTTGCGAGATAATAAAATCCTGAGTTTTAACAAGCTCTTTTTTATAACCGCCGAATCCCATTTTAAATAAAGTAAGTCCCGTCCAGGGATGATTTTTTTTATCACTGGGAGCAATTCCCCAGAAATTATAGGATTTACACCCTCTTTTCTTCGCTTCTTTAATTGCTTCCCATTGCAGAAGATGAGAAATCGGAATTTTATTGTATTTTGATAAAGAGGCCCCGTGATGATAAAAGCCAATGTTTTGCCAAAAGACAAAAACTCCCGCCGAGACAAATTCATCTTTGTATTTTCCCAGAAAAATTAAAATTTGCTGGTCGTCGATAAACGAAGAGAACTGGTTTTTTAAATAGTCTAGAGAAAAAGGAACAAAATGATGGCGCTCGGAAGTTTCTTGATAAATTTCATTGAAAATTTTTAAATCTTCAATGTTTTGCCTGCTCGCCGAAGCCTTGGCGAAGGCGGGGCTTCGAATAATTCTAATATCCGGATTTTTTTGAGCCTGCCGGATTAGGTAGCGAGTCGTTTTACGCATCTTCATTAAAATTTCTTCTTCTGATGGCGCAATATCAAGCTCCCATGTTAGTTCGGGGTGCATATGTATAGGTGCCTCTCTAAATCCCAAGTCTTTAAAAATTTTAATATTCTCTTCGTTCCTCTCTAAAATCGGCGAAATTCTAATAAAATTTACACTCTCCTCTCTGGCTATTTTTTTCAGTTCTTCTAATAATGTTTTCAAAATATTGTATTTTATATCTGGTTTGCCCATCGCATTCTTATCCAAGACGGGTCCGTGAGGGACAAAAAGGAAAGTTCCCCTTTTCGCTTTAATTTTCACGACTAAAGTGGCAGAGACGAACTCTTTATTATTTTCAAAAATACCTAACCGCCAGATTTTATTTCCTTCTTTTTTCTGGAATTCGCCCCAATTCCAACTCTGCAAAAAGGTTTTTTTACCGCATTTTAGAAGAAAACTTTCCCAGATATTTTTGTCTTTGATTTCTTTTATCTTGAAATTCATATTTTAATTCTAACCCTTCGCTTCGCTCAGGGCAAGCAAAAAAAATCGCCACCGTGGCGATTTTTTTTGCTAGACTATTCTTACCCTCTTAAAACAACATTGAAAGCAACCTTTTCCGCCTTGAAGAAATTTTTGGTAAATTCCACTGCTTTTTGTTGGTCATAGAACTTACAGGAAAATATGTCAACATAAACGGAATTACTAGATTCGGCAAAATGACCGGACACTAAAGAAGTTTCTATCAGTTGAGTCATACTGTAACCCTTAACTTTCGGATCTTCGCCGAAATGTACTATTACAGGGTCTAAGTATCGCTTCATTTTTATTAAATTACATAACTCAATTACGTACTGTCTTATTTTCTTTCCATCTCTTAAAATTTCTCCGGCGCAGCCAAATAAATCTATGGAAGTAAGTAACCCCCAGGCTCTACGCCGCTCATAGTCGTCTTTAGAAACTGCGTTATTATTCATTTTAAAATAAAAAAATTTTCAGGATTATTTATTACAGTATTAATTTTAAAATAACAGAAAACTCTGTCAATGTTTAAAAGTTTATTAGTCAAAATTTTTCAAAAAAGCAACAATTTTTTTTACGGCGTTTTGCGAAATATTAATATGGGTTGGCAGATTAAAAACGATTTTTGATAATTTTTCTGCCGTTGGGCAGCTGCCTACTTTATATTTCATCTTTTCCAGTTTCGTGTCGCGCGGAGCAATAGGGCTTGTATACCAATCCCCTATTAAAATATTCTTTGACCAAGCTTCCTTAATAATTTGATGGGCCCTTTGATGTTTTATAGTAAACCTTAAAAAAATATTTTCCCTGCCATCAAAAATTTTAGGCAATTCAAAAGAGGAATTTTTTAAATTTTCAAAATATATTTTAGCAGTTTCTTTCCGATGATTATTAAATCTTTCTAATTTTCTAAATTGATTTAGAACCAAAATAGCTAAAGCATTTGGAAATTTTTTAGGAAAATAGTTCGGCTTTAGTCCTCTTTTTTCTTTCCAGTGAACGGCTTTTGATAAAATATGTAACCACTGCAATAAAACTAAAAGATATTTTCCTAAAACCCGATAAGTTGGCAAAATCAGCCAATTCATTAAAACCGGGTGGAATAATTGCTGAAAAACCCAATAGTGTGACGGATAGCCAAACTTGCCCTGAGCTTGCTGAAGTTTTTCTGCAAGCGAAGGGTCGTTGGTTGCTGCCATTCCTCCGTAAACAGAAGATATAATTTTATCTCTTGAGAAACTGAAAAAGCTGGCTTTCCCAAATGTTCCTACCTCTCTACCCACGTATTTGGCTCCCAAGGAATGAGCGCAATCTTCAATTAAAATTAAATTATTTTTCCGGCAAATTTTCAGAACCTTATCAATATCAGCCGGTAAACCAAAGGTGTGTTGAACAACCACTACCCTACTCTTTGACGTTATTTTATGTTTTAAATCGTCAACATCAATATTAAAATCATCTTCATTACAATCTACGTAAACAGGTTTCATCCCCATCCATAAAACGGGATTTGCTACGGCGTTACAGGTAAACGCCTGTAGTAAAATTTCGCTTTCCGGGGCCAGGGCTAACGCTTTAAGAATAGCGAAAAAACTGCTCCTGCCGCTATTAAAAGAAATAGCACATTTTACGCCGAGATATTTTCTAAACTCATCTTCTAAATTTTTAATTTCATTCCCCCCTTTCCATTTCCAAGGCTGGAAAATTAATTTTAATGCCAATCGGATATCATCTTTTTCCGTATTCGGCGACAAAGATATGGAAATTGGTTTAATAGGATTCATTTTAACTAACCAACAGATTGATTAATTGTTTTGGTAGTCTTCCCTCTAAAAGTATAACATCCGTAGGTTGACAGAAACTTTTAATTTTTTCCAAAATTTCCAACGGATTTTCCATAAGCAGGATATTTTTTTTCTTTCCGGCTTTTATGGCTCCACTTTCTATGTCTTCAAATCTATCCTCGGTTGTAATTATTGCCAAGTCGCAAACTTCGGCAATTTTTTTCCCTATTCTTTTATGAACTTCTTTTGATGCCTTGCCAAGCTCAATTAAGCACGGCATTATTATTATTTTTCTCCCGGGCCAGATTTTAAGGTATTCTAAATGAGAAATTACTCCGTTTGGGTTTGAGGAATAAGTTGAGTCAATAATATTCACGTCACTTATCCCCTTTTTTAGTTTCATTCCGCCCTCGTCTGGTTTTACTCTCTGGCACGTTTTAGCGATTTCTTCCAAGCTCATTCCTAATTCTTTAGCCACCACAGCCGCCAGTAAAATATTCTCTATATTTTGAGCGCCTAACAGATTTAATTTAAAGCCTGCTTTATCTCCGTCTTTTGAAATAACTTTAAAGGAAACGGATTCTTTTTCCACTAAAATATCGCTCGCCAATAAATCCGGCGTTTCTATAATTTTTGAAGATCTGCCTGGAGTTGAAAAAACAATTTTTTTCTTTTCATCAGTTTTTTCGTATAATTTCTGACAAAATTCATTGTCGCCGTTAAAGAAAGCAGCGCCGTTCTGCGGTAAAGATCTAATCAATTCGTACTTTCCAGCTACAATATTATTTTGGGAACCAAAAGTCGCCATATGCTGTTCGTTTATCCCCGTTAAAACTCCAAATTTAGGCTGAAGCATTTCGCAAACTTCTTTTATTTTCCCTTTTTCATAGGCGCCGATTTCGGTGATAAAAATTTGATGTTCGTGTTTTAACTCTTTTAAAATAGTTTGGGCGATGCCTATCTCGGCGTTAATATGTTCCTTTGTTTTTAAAACGCTGAATTTTTGAGACAAAATTGTAGCCAAAAACTCCTTGGTTGAAGTTTTACCGTAAGATCCAGTAATTCCAATTACCAGAAGTTTTTTGAACTCCTCTCTCTTTAATTTTGCCCTTTTTAAAACCCTCTTTTTCATTAAAAACGCGAATGGCTGGAAAAATAGGACAATAAAAGAGACAATCACCGGACAGAAAATATCAAAAACTAAAAGTGCCACCGTATACCAAAAAATATCTCTAAAAATCCAGAAAGTAATCAAGGGGAATAGCACCAAGATTATCATTCCGGCGGAAATTAAAATAGAGGTTTTTACGGTTAAAGTCGGAATTTTTACCCTTTTTCCGGAAATACCGTTAAAAAAGACAAGCGACTCGATGAAATAAACCAAAAATAGGACTAGAATCAATATAAAAACCGGGCTCACCCATTTCTGGGAAACGCCTACGATAAATAGCCCGATAAAAAAGAGCTTGTAAATCTGAAGCGGATTAAGCAATAGACTTTTTCCTTTTTGAGTCCTGAAATGATCTAAAAATCTGCCGATATGATATTCCTTCAATTGCCACAAATAAATCCAAAATAGCAAGTTTTTTGCGGTTCTGGTGAACCAAAATACTCCCAGAAGAAAAAACATAATTAGTTGGTAAGATTTTTTATAATTTTCTCCGTTAGAATTTCCGGCATTTTTCGTTCCAAATCATGGTCACCTTCAGGAATAATTATCAATTTTGAGTTATTGATTTCCCTTTCTATAAAATAAGCGTCTTCCACTAATGTTGTGTCATCTTTAGCGCCCCATATAATAACAGTTGGCACATTGATTAAACTTAAAACTTTAGACAAATCTTCGTTAACAACTTTAAGAAAACTTTCTTTCATTACTCCTTTTGTGTATTGATAATCACTACCACTTACAATAAATTTATAAAAAACTTTTCGGGCTAGAGCATAAAAAGGCAAAAAAGAAAAAATTTTAAAAAATTTTGAGATTCTAACCAGCACCCACTTTTTTATTGTTTTTTTTCTAATACAAGCTGATGCCATTAAAAACAATTTTTCTATTTTTTCTGGAAATCTTAGAGTGTATTTTACCGCCAAAGCCCCACCGAAGGAATGGCCTAAAAGATAAAATTTTTCTAGATTGAGGGTTTTCGTAAAATCGGCGATAAAGCCGCAATACTCATTTAACCCCCATGGTTTCGGCGGCACATCCGTGCCGCCGAAACCAGGCAGATCCGGTATGATGATTTTGTAGCCGTTTTCTACTAACATTTCTCCGACTTTTACCCATCTTTCGGCTTTTGATCCCCAACCGTGCAAAATTAAAATGGCAGGACCCGACCCTGCAATTTTATAATTAGTCTTTAGGCTATTAATTGAAATTTGTTCTTCTCTCACCCCGTTAGAAATCATAATAGATAAAATTTAATATCCCGTTGTAAAATAAAATTTCTAACGGGGTCTCATTTTTTAATAACCTTAAAAGGAAGATATTTTTGTAATACCTTTGGAATTTTTACGCTTCCGTCTTTTTGCTGATAATTTTCTAGGATAGCAATAAGCGGCCTCATAGAAAAAGCGGTGCCGTTTACGGCATGAACGAAATCTAACTTACCGAATTTATCTTTATAACGGATATTTAATCTTCTTGTCTGAAAATCCGTGCAATTTGAAGTGGAATGGGTTTCACGGTACCTATTTTGGCCGGGCAGCCATGTTTCAATATCATATTTTTTAGCAGCTGGCCTCCCTAAGTCTCCGGTACATATATTGACTACTTGATAAGGTAACTCAAGCAATTTCATCAATTTCTCTTCCAGCGACAGAAAATACTCATGTTCCTTTTTTGAATCCCCCGGTCTAGAAAGACTAAACATTTCAAGCTTATCAAATTCGTGGGACCTAAGGATTCCCTTTGTGTCTTTACCATAAGATCCTGCTTCTCTTCGGAAACAGGCGGTGAACCCAACATATCTTTTTGGCAAATCTTTTTCCGGCAAGACTTCCCCTGAGTGCATAGCGCCCATTGATTGCTCTGAGGTGGCTATTAAATATAAATTATCTTTCGGTAGAAAATAAGACTCTTCATCGTCTGTTTGTTCTAAATATCCCATACCCCAAGCCATTTTTGCTGTTATCATTTTGGGAGGAAGAAGTGGTATAAACCCCTCTTTTACCAAAACATCCAAACCAAACCTCATCAAAGCAAAATGCATCAGGACTAATTCATTTTTTATATAACTAAACCTTGCTCCCGATATTTTAGCCGCCCTCTTTACATCAATCAAGTCAAGATTTTCAGCAATTTCCATATAATCCTTTGGTTTAAAATTCCTGCCTGCCGGCAGGCAGGAAAATTTAGGAATTTTCCCCACTTTTCTTATTACCACATTTCCTGTTTCATCTTTACCTACCGGCACATCTTCAGATGGGATATTTGGGATTTGAAACATTAAGCCATTAAACTCTTTTTCAATCCGTTCCAATTCTGGTTCTACTTCTCTTATTTTTTCCTTTATTTCTCTAGCTTTTTCAATTTCTAATTTTTCAGGAGCTTGTTTGCTGATTTTGTTTTGTTCTGCTCTCAATTCTTCTAACCTTTTAGTTTCTTCCCTTCTTTTTTTATCCAATTCCAAAATCCTATCAACATCAACTGTAACTTGTTTATTTTTACAGGCTTCTTTAACTTTTTCAGGATTTTGCCGAATAAATTTAATATCTAACATATTTCTATTTAGGCCTCATTGTTGGGAATAAAATTATCTCCCTTAAACTATGAGAATCGGTTAGTAGAGCCACTAATCGGTCAATCCCCATTCCAAAACCAGCAGTGGGCGGCATGCCATATTCTAAAGCCTCTATATAGTCTTTATCCATTCTTTGGGCGTCTTCAACTCCGGCGATAAAAAGTTTTTCTTGTTCTTTAAAATTTTCGCGCTGTTTTATAGAATCGTTCAATTCTGAATAAGCTTTCACTATTTCCCAGCCGGCGATTATAAGCTGAATGGAGCCTAATTTCTTAGGATCTTCATCAAGTTGTTTAGCTAAGGGAATGCTCCTTTCGGGGTGATGAATTATGAAGGCGGGACCCCAGATTTTGGGGAGGCAAAATTTTTTATAAATCGCATCTTCTAGCTGGAATTTTGTCATTTTATTATTTACCTCTACTCCTAATTCTTTTGCTTTTTTAAACAATGCGTTTTGATTTACGGTTTCTATATCTATTTTTGTGTAATTTTTGATTAGTGTTGAGTATTCAATCCTGGGCCAAGGACTTTTTAAATCAATATCTTTATTCTCATATTTGATTTTTAACCCGCCGGATAAATTTTTAACAACAGTTATAAACATTTTCTCTATAAATTTCATCATGTCTTTATAGTCCGCATAAGCCCAATAAAACTCCATTTCCGAAAAATCCGGATTATGCGATCTGTCAACCCCTTCATTTCTAAAGCACTTTCCAATTTCAAAAACTTTTTCAAAACCTCCGACGATTAATCTCTTCAAATAAAGTTCGGGAGCGATTCTTAAATATAAATCAATGTCTAGCGCGTTTAAATGGGTTTTAAACGGTTTTGCTTCCGTTCCCCCATAGATGGGTTGTAAAATCGGCGTTTCAACTTCCAAAAATCCCTCTTTTTCTAAGAAAGACCTAATTTCTTTTATAATCTTTGACCTAATCTCAAATTTCTTTTTGATTCCCGGGTTAAAAATCAAATCTAAATATCTTTTTCTATATCTTTCTTCCACATCTTGAATCCCATGCCATTTTTCCGGCAAGGGAGACAGGGATTTTGTCAACATTTTATAGTCGCTCGTCTCAATTGTGTTTTCTCCTTTTTGGGTTTTAAATAAAATTCCTTTTACCTCAATAAAGTCGCCGACATCAAAATTATCCAAGAAAAATTTATACCCCTTTTCCCCTACTCCATCTTCTCTTAAATGAACCTGAATTCTGCCCGTTCCATCCTCTATGTCTAAAAAAGCGGCTTTCCCGTGTAATCTTTGGGCCTTAATTCTACCCGCTAGGATTATTTCTTCTTTTGCCGCGGAAATCTTTGAAAAGCCCTCAAGCGCCTGAGAAATTTGATGAGTTCTTTTTGTTTTTGCGGGATAGGCCAAAAGTCCAGCTTTTCTGATCGCCTCAAGTTTTTTAATTCTACTTTTTCTGATTTCGTCAATTTGAGCCATTTTAGTTTTATTATAACTAATTTTATAGTATTTTATCTTTTAGGTCAAAAAAAGCCCGCAGAATTGCAGGCTAGAAAAAGGCCACCTCATTACTCGTCCTCATCTTCGCCATCAGATTCATCGTCAGAGGAGCCCAAGAGAGCCTCAATGGGTTCGGAGAAGCTCGGTATTTTAACCGGCGGCTCTTCAAATTCTACCCTAATAACATAACCGCACTGAAAACATTTTGCTCTGACAAAGGGCAAAGTATCGTCTATTTCAACGGAATTGCCACAACGGCATCTTATTTGAGTCATATCTCTGCCTCCTTCAACCTTAATTATAAAGAGCAATAGGTTTTTAAATATTCTTTCTCATAATAATCCTTAAAATTTTTTAAGTCAATCCTTCTCGGTTTAGCGGGAAAAATACCAATTAAGAACCTCTTGCGCGACAGGCAGGGTGGCCGACTGCAACCCTGCCACTTCTTCAATCATAACGGTTAAAACTATTTGTGGATCTTCGTAGGGAGCAAAAACGGTCACCCAGTGATGAAAATAATCTTTCTTTGGAGTTTCGGCAGTTCCTGTTTTCGCGGCTGCTTTAA
>Ga0210057_1009595_pt1 | contig 11158 bp, 13 predicted proteins | sample CryGeyCG2114_010_2_FD_183968 | JGI IMG/M metagenome (GOLD analysis project Ga0210057, IMG submission 183968) | Groundwater microbial communities from aquifer - Crystal Geyser CG10_big_fil_rev_8/21/14_0.10 (SPAdes) (version 2) | ecosystem: Environmental > Aquatic > Deep subsurface > Groundwater ...
ATGAACAATGACAACTTAAAATATCTTAAATTGCTACTCTGATACCAGAGTTGGAGGCAAGACATCCTTCAAACCTGATATCAGGGCGACAAACTGCCCTTGAAATTTTAATTAATCAACGGTCTAAAATTTTGATTAAAACCCATTTTTTAATATTTGTGAATTTGTAAAAAATTTGTAATTTATAGGGGGTTTATTTATCACTTTTTAACCTTTTTTCAATATCGGCCCTTATTTTTTTGTAGTCAATTATTTCCTGTATGCCCGACTCCATGTCGCGCAGCAAAATCGTGCCTTCCATGACTTCCTTTTGTCCCAGAATCAGGCTGTATTTTGCCCCCACCCGGTTGGCTTCTTCCAGCTGGGCCTTGAGGCCGTCCTTGGTAAAGGCTTGCCTAACTTTGAAATTGGCCCGGCGCAATTCTTCAAACAGGGTGATTACTTTTCTTCTGGCCTGTTCGCCCAGTTGGGCGATAAAAATAATATCTTTAATATCTTTTCTGATCGGGATATTGTTTTCCTTCATTTTTAAGATTGTCCTTTCCAGCCCCAAGCCGAAACCGCAGGCGGCTGTTGTTCGTCCGCCCATATGCTCCACCAGGTCGTCATAGCGGCCGCCTCCGCCCAGAGACATAGGGTCTTTTTTGGCGTCTTGGTCGGTGTCGTCAGTCAAAGATATGAATTCAAAAACAGTCCGATTGTAGTAGTCCAGCCCCCGGACCAAAAAAGGATTTAGGTTGTAGGGCAAGTCCAGTTCGTCCAGATATTCCAAAACCTTGATAAAATGCTCCCGGCAACTGTCGCATAAATAATCAACGATTTGCGGGGCGCCTTCCCTGATTGCAATGCATTTATCTTCTTTGCAATCAAGCAGACGCAGAGGATTTTTGGCAATTCTTTTTTTGCAGTCGCCGCAGAGGTTGGTCCGCTTGCCCCGCTCTTTGTAAAATTCAATTAATTTTTCAATATATTCTTTTCGGCATTCCCGGCAGCCGATGCTGTTGATTTGCACCTGGGCGTTTATTTGCAATTCGCGGAAGAAATTGTGGGCGATCAGGATTATCAGGAAATCGGCTACTGGGCTGGATTCGCCAAAAATATCCAGGTTAAACTGGTGGTGCTGGCGGTAGCGCCCGGCCTGGGGGCGGTCATGCCGGAAAACCGGGCCAAGCCAAAATAATTTTACCGGCTGAGGCTGATTAAACATGCCGTATTCAATATAGGCCCGAACCAGTCCGGGCGTAGCTTCCGGCCGCATGGCCACCCTTTCTCCGTTTTTATCAATAAAAGAATACATTTCTTTGGCGACTATGTCGCTGGTCCGTCCGCTTGATTTTTCGTACAGATCGGCGCTTTCCATAATCGGCGTTTCCAGGCGCCTAAAATCATAAGCCGAAGCCAATTCGTTGGCTTTTCTTAAGGCTAGTTCCCAGTATTTATATTCTTCCGGCAAAACATCCCTCATTCCCCTTAAGCGGGAAAATCTTCTGTTTCCCTTAGCTCTTGGAATTTTTGTTTTGATTGGAGTTTTTTTAGTTTTAGCAACGGTTTTTTTTCTTGCCATATTGGTTTGTAATTTGTAATTTGAAATTTGTAATTTGGTTAAAAAATTTTAAAATCCAAATTACCAATTACCAATTACCAATTACAGTGCAATTAATAAGCTTCATAAATTTTATTTATCAAATTTTTTTAGCGGCAAAACTCCGTTTAATAATTATACTCCGGCGTTTCAAATAGGTTTATGCGGTTAAAAGGCCAGCCCCGCAATAAAACCCGGCCGATAACAAAGCTTTTTTTCACCGGGCCGAAACTTCGGGAATCTTTGGAAGAATTGCGGTTGTCGCCCATTACATAATATTCATCGTCGGCTAAACCGATGATTTCTTCGCTTAGGCCGTAGGTTTTGGTGCCGGCTTCCAGGTAGTTTTCTTCCATTTTAAATCCATCAAGATTGTTTTGGTTAATTATTGTAATGCCGCCGTCTTTGACCTGGATTTTTTCTCCCGGCAGGCCGATTATTCTTTTGATGAAATATTCCTGCGGGTTTCTCGGATAGCGGAAAACGATAATGTCGCCTCTCTGGGGCTGTTTAATTCGGTAGCTGATTTCATCAATAATCAAATATTCATGGTCGTAAAAATTGGGCTCCATGGAAGCGCCTTTGACATAAAAAGGCTGAATTAAAAAATATCTAATAGGTATTATTATTACCAGTGAAATAACAACAATTTTTATTAATTCAAAAATGAAAGCGAAAAAATTTCTGATCATGTTATTTAAAAAACTCGCATTTTATCAGCCAAAAGCAAAAAATGCAGAATTTTAATTTTACTGCTAAAAATAGGTCTTATTTTTTTATTTAGCTTAACTTTGTCTTTTTAAACTATATCATTAAAGTAAAAAAAAATCAAATCGGGATTATTGGGCCAATTTACGCAATATTTGCACCCCTTTTTTCAGGATCTTGTCATCAACGGCAAAGCTTATTCGAAAATAATTTGATTTTTTAGAAAAAACTTTTCCGGGGACAGCCAGGAGCTTATTATCCATAAGTTTTTCTGAAAAGTTTTTTTTGCCTTTGGGAATTTTAACAAAAGCAAAAATCGCTCCTTCCGGCCGGTTAAGGTCAAATTTGTCTTTTAGGTTTTCGTAAACAAAATCCCGCTTGGCTTTGTATTTTTTTATTTCTTCGCTTAAGCTTAAGTTCATTTCCGTTTCCAAAGCGGCCTGGACCAAAGAGGGCGCGCAGATAAAGCTGTATTGCTGGAGTTTTTTCATAGCTTCTATAATGTATTGCGGGCCGTGGGCATAGCCTAGGCGCCAGCCGGTGATAGCCTGGCTTTTGGAAAAGCCGTTTAGAGTGAGAGTGTTTTTGTAAATGCTGCCGATACTGAAAAACTTATCGTCATAATCAAATTTTTCATAAATTTCATCGGAGATAATCAGTAGGTTGCGTTTTTTGGCTATTTGGGCGATTTTTTTCAGCTCTTCTTTTGTGTAGACCGCTCCAGTCGGGTTGTTGGGCGAATTCAGTAAAATTGCTTTTGTTTTTGGGGTAATCAGTTTTTTTAATTTTTCCGAATCAATATGAAAGTCCGGATAGGTGTCCAAAAAAACAATTTTTATCCCTAAAAAGGTGAGGATTTCTTTATAAAAAACAAAATAAGGGTCGGGCACGATTATTTCGTCTCCCGGGTCCAGACAGGCGCCAAAGGCCAGAAAGAGCGCTCCGGAAACACCGGCGGTCATGATAATCTCTTCCGGCTTGGCGCTGATATTGTTTTCGGCCCGCAGCTTGGCGGCGATTTTTTTCCGCAAGTCCGGCCGTCCAGCCGAAGAAGTGTAGCTGTTGCAGTTGCTGTCAATTGCAATTTTGGCCGCTTTTTTGAGTTTGGCTGAAACCGGAAAATGCGGCTGTCCGATTGACAGGTCAATAAAGCTGCCCTTGTTTTCGGCGGCCAGGTCAAAAAATTTTCGTATGCCCGATTCTTTAATTTTTTTGATTCTTTTTGAAAGCATTTATTTTTTTATTTATTGTTTGGCAGGAATCCAAAAAATTTTCCCTGATTACTTGAGCGTAGGGGTTATAATTATTCATATCATAAAACAGCTGCCAGTTGTCGCTGGTGGTGTGAGGCAGAATTCTGAGCAAATCCTCATAGCCGGGCGTATATATTTTTTGTTGGCCAATTCCAGCTCCCAGAATGGAACGGCCGACAAAATGGACCAGGCTCAAGGTTTTGGCGTTTTGCCGGTCATGGTCATCCGGCGTAGTTATAATGACTTTTAGGTCCAGTTTTTTTAGGAATTTTTTTATTTTTTCCAGCCTTATTTTTTTAATCCGCAAAGGGCATAAAACAATCTGCAATTTTTTCAAGTCCCAGGTTTGTTTATCAAAGTCGTATTTAGAGGTGGTCGGACCGAACATCGGATGGGTGCCCATAATTTCCACGCTTTTCGGCAGATGTTTTTTTAGCCATTGGCAGGGATAAACTTTGACCGAGCAGGCATCCATTACCAGGCAGCCCGGTTTTAGCTGGGGAGCGATTTCTTTGATTATTTTTTCGGTTTGGGAAATTGGGGCGATTAAAATTACTATATCACTATTTAGAGTGTCTTTTAAGTCCGTGAGCCGGACCCCGATTTTTTTGGCCCGAGCCGGGTTTTCTTTTTTATTTTTGTAATGATAAACCTTAACCAAAAAATGCCGGCTCAAAATGCTGGCCGCCAGGGCTCCAAACCGGCCAAAACCGATTATGCCGATGGTGGTTTTGTTTTTTTTAATATCCATATTATTTTTTTACCGCCGACACAAAAGTGGTAAAATTAAATTTTAAATCCTGGATGCTTTCTTCGGCTAGGTCCAGCTTGTATATTCGGGCGCAAACTCGGGGAGCGATTACGGCCGTGTTTTCCGGCAGCTTGCCAGCGCTTAAATCCTCGGCCGCCGAAGCCGTGTCAACGTATTCTTCCAGATTAATTGCCGGCCATTTCCTCTTGAGATACATCCGGCATTGCTTCAAAGCCTGAGGATGGGAAACTATTTTTTTAATCAGGCCTGGTTTGATTCCGGGTTTGACCAGCAGGTTCATCTTAATATCAATTTCAAACAGGTTTTCAATTCCAAAAACGTATTTGGCCATAGCGTAAACCGATTCGTAAACTATGCCGCCGTTGGAATTTTCCAGCGGGAAAATGCCTTTGTTAATTTTTTTCTTAGCCAAGGCGGATAAAACATTATCTACTCCGATTAAGTATTCTAGCTTATAATTTTTGATTTTGTTTTTTTGGCAATAATAATTGGCCGCTTCTTCGGAGAAGCTGCCAATATTGCCGGAAACGCCGATGATTATTTTTTTAGGCATAAATTTTGTTTGCTTGCTTATTAATTTATTATATCTGATTTTTTGATTTGAAAAAAGCAAGGGCAAACGGGAATTAAGATTCCACGTTTGCCCTCCTGTTTGTTGCCCTTTTTTTAGAGACCTTGCCACAAGAACTTATTGTTCCCGAGAATTTCACTTAAAGTAATCTGCATAGCGGCCGGATCTCCTGCTGTGCTTAAGCGTAAACCCCTTTCGCTTTTTCCGCAGGTGCCTATGGTTGCGTCGGGAAATTCTTTTTGTAGGGCCTTAATTACCTTTTTTGGATCTTGCCCTTCGGTTTCAATCGTGATTGTTGGCATTTTTTCTCCCTTCTTAAATTAAGAGTTGCCGGCATATGGACGAATACTTGCTACATTTTGTTTTTCGGATTTGGGCACTAAGCTTAATTTTTTGGTAAATTCTCCTGGCCTCGTTTCTTGCCTCGCCAATGTTAAGAGTTCATCCAACTTTTTCCCGACTTCCATGGTAGCTACGACTTGAACCATCTGCAAGATTCGGTCATTATCTGGCTTAACGATTCCAAAATGTTTACCCAATAATTCTTCCGCTTTTTTTATTAATTCTTCCATAACAGCTTTTTCCTCCCTCATTTGTTTTTGGGTTGTTTTTTTATTTCTACATTACCCCGCCCCAGTTTTTTCAAATTTGAAAAAACTGGGGCGGGGTAATGTAGCTATTTAAATGAACAAAATAAAACCGGCTCCCGAGAAGGGAGCCAGTTTTATTGTTTTCCTAATGATGCTTAACTTGTTTTTTGCTTTAAGTTAAAACACCACAATAAACTGATCTCCCACGAGGAGCCCAAAAATAGAAGCTGTAGAAATAAGTTTTTTGTGATGTCTTAATCATTTTGATTTATAAAAAGTAAGAGTGTTATCACTCCTGTGGATAATTATATCAAAACTATGTAAAATTGCAAGTGGATAATTAAAAATAGCTAAAAATAGCTAAAATTTAGAGCTTGACCGGCTAATTAATTAGTTTAATTTTCTCCCAAGGGAAGTGATACGCTTGGTTTCTATTAATAGTAGAAAAAATGAAAAGGGATTAACTTGCGAGAAGTTAATCCCTTTTGGCGATAATCAAAAAAGTTTTTTTATCCGTGCGCTCTCACCCCCTTATAAACAGGCTTTATGTTGAGAGCCCCCAGGTTCGCTCTTGGTCCGCAAAGGTGGCAATATTTTTCCCCGTTTTTGATCGGATCGCCGCATACTTTGCAGTACGCTTGTTTTTGTTTAGATTTTTTTTCTTCCGTCATTTTTCCCCTCCTTCTGTTAGAATGAACGTTAAAAAATAAAAATACCACCCGGGGGGTGGCTGTTTCTAAAAAATATTTTCTAATTTCACATATGAAAACAAGCCACCCATTAAGGCAGTAATAACAATAAGTTTAGTAGTAAATTTTTACTATTAGCAACTTGTTTCATATGTATAAAATTATATTAGCATATTCTAAAAAAAAGTAAAGCCCCTCTCCAGTTTTGTCACAGACAATAAGCTGGAGAGGGGCGAGAAAGGCCGGTGGGGGTTGGCCTTTCATGCGGATTGATTAAGATTTTTTTACCCAGGTTTTTGGATCCAGCTTAGTTCCAGCTGTGTGGGCAGGGACTTTTTTCCTACGTTTTTTTGTTTTTTTACCCTTTTCTTTTTTAGGCACGATATTCTCCTCTCCTAGTTTACTCTTTCTAAAATTCTCGGTAACTGTTTTTCCTTGGCCTTGGCTCCAGCGACGAGACACTCTACATCGTGTTGAACATGAGTAGGGTTTCCATAAATTTCTATGAAGCCGGGTTTAGAGCTTTGGACAACAACTACCTTTTGACCTGGATTTAAACTACCTATCACTTCTTTTTCGCTTGAAAATCTCTTTCTGTGCATTTTTCCCCCCATTCTATTAGTTTTAGGTTCAAAAATTAAAAATGCCCCTCATTCTTTGAAGGACACTTATACTTAGAAATTTGTTTTTGTTATGTCTTCAAAGAATGCAAAAGTTGATTATCAATAATGATAATCTGGATAATGTTGATGATTATTATTTGGATTCTTTGAATTATTTTCATGGCTTTAGATTTTTTATGATATTTGAATTGGTTGATTTTGAAGTGGGGGAAAGGTTTGTTTATAAAAAACATTCCAATCCCCTTTGGCTCGGCTATCTGGCGCCGATGGAGCAGAGTCCGCAGTCATCCATCGGGTCATAAGGTAGTAACTCAGACTTTTTTTTAAGGTCGCTTGGCTCCTCGGGCTTTTTTTCCGCAGTGTCGGTTAAAGTCGAAGGAGCTTGTGTTTTTTTGGCATTTGCCATAACACCTCCTTGAAAAAATGATGTGGGAAAAGACGGTATTGCAAAAGATTTTTTTGCAACCATTTTCTTTTCTCCCGAGATGGCTTAGCTTAACTAGGGGCCTTCCATGGCGGCGAAAGCCATAAGATTTAAGTTACCTGGCAATAAGGGGGTTGTAAAAGTAACCGCTTGCCCTTTTTTGGCCAGCTCGTAGAACAGAGAGATATCATTGGTTATAATTCTCCTTGTTTCTAGCTGGACTTTTACAGCTTGCCGCTTTTTTGGCCTTTTCCTGAACTTTTTTTTCATGAGCCTCCTTTTTTAAAGTTTTCTATTTGTTAACTCTTACCGAAAATAAAAGGGGTGGAAGATGGCTTTTGAAGATTTGGGGTTATATTCCATCTTCAAAAGCCATCTCAAGGAGAACGGGAGATTTTCCCGTCACTTAAAAAAGAAAAGGGTATTTTCTTTTTTAAGTTTTCCTTGCCCAATATTACCACTCTAAATTTTCATTTAAAGTATTAATAATAGGCAAGGAATTTATTTAAAGAACTTTTTCCCTAAAAAACCACCCCTATACTTCTTGGGTGGCCTTCTTTTTTATAATGTTTTTAATTTTGATTAATTTTGGCCACCCAATTATTTTCCCGCAATAATGCCGACCACTAAAGCGGTCATAGGGAAAATCATAATTGTTTGGCTGGTATTTTTCATAAAATTAATCACAATATCTATTTTAATGATTTTTTAAGGTTTGTCAAGACTGATAATTTTATCTAATGTTGGGTAAATTATTTTTTAATTTTAGCCGTTTTTTGCCTTTTTCCACAAAAACCAAAATTTCACAAACGGAAACTTTTTACGTTTAAGGGATTCCTCGCTAACACTCGGAATGACAAATTGATATGAGTGATAGCTAAAAACACTTAAAAAATTTCTTTCCGCCTTGAGCGGGTCACAATGACAAAATTAATTATAAAACGCTTATAATAGTATTTTAGCCAGTTGTTTTATCAGCGAGACTACTACCGGCGGCGCCAGCAAGCTGAAAGAATCCACGCCTTCGTCGTCCTTGATGATCCAGGGTTTTTCTCCGGTTTTTACCTTATCGCCTTCCAGCTCATATACATATTCGGGGGTTATTTCGTAGTCATCAACCAGGTCTTTGGAGTCGTTAACTGGCACGGAATTGCGCAAAAATACTTTGGGCACGCCGTGAAGGGAAAATATTTTTTCAATTAGCCGGTCGTCCAGCTCCAGCCGCTCGCGGATGGTTTCAATGCCCAGATTATCGCCTTCTTTGGCGCTCATTCTTTGGCGGTTGTCGCATTCGGTATTGTCGCAGATCAGATAAAATTCTTTTTTATCCTGGTCATAGCCGACTTGCCTAGTGGCAAAGAGCTTTAAGTTGCGGGGACTTTTGCAGGTCGGGCAGACTACCCGGTATTTCATCCGTTCGTCTATGACTGACTCGGGGATGTCAATGGCGACGAAAATATCTTTGTCTTGGCGATAGTCAATCAGGTTGCGGAAATAAAGCGAGTAGGAAACCTGGTCCAGTTCGCGCGGAAAGCCGTCAATAAAAAGGATTTTCTTGGGCATTTTGTCTATTTCCCTTTTTACCAGAGTCAGAATAAATTCGGTCGGTAAAAGCGTCTTGGTGTCCCGGGCAAGCAGAGCATTGATGGCCTGGTCAACGGAAATATAGCCGCGATAGTGCTCGGCCAGATAAGCCATTATTTCTTTTTTAGCCTTTTCGTCATTCATCAGCTCATGGGTGTCCCGGACAATGTCGCCTACGGAAATGTGGCCGATTTTGTCCTTGCCGAATATTTCCATCATCAGCTTGGAGTAGGTGCCTTTACCGGAATTTTTTTTGCCTAGCCAGTAGGCGATGAAAGTGTTATTCTGGAAATGTTCCTTTAGTTTTTCAATTTCATCTCCGACTTTGGCTTCAAAATATTTTTTTCTCTCCACCGTGTCGGATAGATTGAATTTCTGCTCCACGTCCTTGGTTTTAGTTTTTTGCAAATCTATTGGATAATCTTTTTTATAGTTTTTCATAAAAAAATAACCAAATCCTTAAATATAATTCAAATCTACAAAATAATTCGCAGATTTGAGCATATTCGCAGATTTGAGTGTTTATAAATACTTCTTTATTTTTTCACTAATTTGCGCCGGTGTCAAGTTGGCTTTGACCAGATAATCGGCCGCTCCCAGCTCTTTGCCTTTTTGCCTGTCTTCGTCTGTGCCTAGATTGGTCAGCATGATTACCGGAGTGTTTTTGTTTTTCTGCCCGCTTTTTACCTCTTTTAATACCGAAAAGCCGTCCAATTGAGGAAGAATTATATCCAATAAAATTAAATCCAATTGTTTTTCTTTGGCAATTTCCAAGGCCTCGCCGCCGGAGCCAGCGGTCAGAATTTCATAGCCTTCGCTTTCCAGCTTAGTCTTGTACATGGCGCTGATGGCTTGGTCGTCTTCAACAATTAATATTTTTTTCTTATTATTTGGCATATGATTTATGGTTTTAAAATATTTACCCACAAATTTACGAATTCAGTACGAATTTACAAATATTAGTAAAACATGTAAAGTTGGAATTTGTAAATTTGTGAAAAGATTTGTAGATTCGCAGGAGAATAAAGATTGTTGGCGCGCAAGATATAATTTCTTTGGGTCGGTTTATTTTTGCAGGACGCGATTACTGTTAATTATAGCTTTTTGGAGATTTTTTAGCAACTAGCGGGTAAACATAAACCTGTTAACTTATAACCTATAACTCATAACCGATGTTTGGCGCTCTAAATTTGAATTATGGGTTATAAGTTAATTTTATGCCATTGCTAACCACCCTGATCGTGCCGTCCAGGTCGGTCCGGAAAGTTTTTATACCCAGTCGTTCAAGGCGTTTCAAAATTCTTAAATTAGGATGACCAAAATCATTGTCAGCCCCAACCTGGATAATAGTTATTTCCGGTTTAATCGCTTCCAAAAATTCCTGGCTGCTGGAGGTGTCGGATCCGTGATGGCCGACTTTTAAAACATTTGCTTGCAGATTAACCTCACCCCGACTCTCCGCCAGCTGGCGGATCGTTCCCCCCTCTCCTTCTAAAGGAGAGGGGCCGGGGGCGAGGTTTAATAATTCCTTTTCCACCTCAACCTCGGCGTCGCCCATAAGTAAAAAACTGGTTTGCCCATAAACCAGTTTGGCCACAATAGAACTGTTATTTAGATTATCTACGTTTTTACCCAAGACGCTCTCCATGGGGTAAAGAAAATCCAGATAACACTCCTCGCCCAAAATTATCTTTTGCGGTCGGTCAATGATAACCAAGGGAATTTGTCGGTCCCGGATTAATTCCAGCCAGGTTAGAAATCCGGGCGAGCTGTGGATCACTCCGGTATATAAAATTTTTTTTACATTGTATCGCCTGATTACATCGTTTAAGCCGTTGACATGGTCATCGTGTGGATGAGTCAGAATCATCAAATCAATGGTTTTGTCCCACCAAGGTAAATTTTCACTCAAGCGCTTTATCACCGCGCTGTCCGGTCCGCCGTCAATTAAAATATTTTGATTAGCCGGGGTTTTAATCAAAATCGCATCGCCCTGGCCGACATCCAAGAAATCAACTTCCAGATCTTGCGTAGCCGAATAGGCAAGCCAAAAGACCGGCAGAGTTGAAAAAGTTAGAATTATTCCCAGGATCAGGAGGGGCTTGTAGAGTTTGCGAAACATGATTCCAGTCAAGAAGCTTAACTTCCTATAGGAAGTTAAGCTTCTTTTTGTTTTATGAGATGGTTACAAAAGTCCATTTCTACCGCAATTCCCAAATTTTGGCATAATTTTTTGGTAGCGTAGTCAAACGGTCGTTTTTTAAAAATTAGCTATTTGCTAATTTTAGGTGTAAAGTAAATGAAATTACTAACAATGTGTCCGTATACGGAGACTTTTCATTAACTTTATGCCCAAAAAAAC
>Ga0210057_1009596_pt1 | contig 11158 bp, 7 predicted proteins | sample CryGeyCG2114_010_2_FD_183968 | JGI IMG/M metagenome (GOLD analysis project Ga0210057, IMG submission 183968) | Groundwater microbial communities from aquifer - Crystal Geyser CG10_big_fil_rev_8/21/14_0.10 (SPAdes) (version 2) | ecosystem: Environmental > Aquatic > Deep subsurface > Groundwater ...
GATTTTGAGAGTTTGAATTGTTTGAAACAGGAGATTTCAGCGGAACTTGATTAACCACTTTTACCGGAGGGTTACCGATCCCATTATATGATTGTCCACCGGGTGGATTGCCGATACCATTGTATGACTGCGATGTTGTTCCAGATACTTGTTGGGATTCTTGTTTCACAACTACAGGAGCTGTTGTGGTAGTAGTATTCGATTCGCTTGGAGTATTTGTTGTTTGTACTTCTGTGGGGCTTGGTGTTGCGGTTACTTGAGTATCAGCTGCTCCATTTGAAGGAGTACTCTTCCCCCCATCATCCGAAGGATTTGCATTTGATGATTGTTTCTTTATAAAATCAAATATACCAGCCATAGATTCATTATGAGAAACAATTTTATAAAAGTCAACTTAATAATATTTGTCTTTCTATTCTGCACATCTCAGCAAATTTTTGCAGTTCAAGAAGGTCCGCTTATCGATCGTGGAGATGGCTATGCGGTTGGAGCACCAACGCCAATAAAGGATTCTTCTGAAACTTTGAATGACTTCATGAGTATTTTTTTCCGTGGGTTTGATACAAATTCAATTGATCTTGGAGGACCAATTCCAAATGTCACTGGACAACCTTCTCAACAAAATTCAGGCTGGAATTCAACTTCTCCAATCAGCACAGACTCAATTATTCCATTTAGACAATGCAATTATCGCAATGTAAATATGGTCCAAGGACAATCTAACTGTACCATGTGCAATGCAGGTTGCGGGCCGACAGCTGCAGCAATAATGTTGAGCGTGTTTGGTATTCAAGACTCACCACCAAATGTACTTCAAAGATATCGAACCTTTAATTCATATATTACCTGTAAAGGAACGAGCCTCGAAGGTGCCAAAAAAGTTCTCGAAAGTTATGGCCTCACAACATCTCAATACATATTTAGTTCAAATGGAGGATTTCGAATTGAAGATGTTGCAGATGATATCCAATTAAAAGTAAAAAATGGCTGGGCAGTATTTGCGCTTCTTCACTTTTGTGAAGGTGGATGTGGTCATTTTGTAACGATTACAGATATTTCGGGAAATAGAATCGTCACTTCGTATGATCCATATTACGAAATTAATCCACCAACACAACCTATTAATTATTCCCAACGATACCCATTTCCAAAGTATATCGGCGCTTTTGGGGTAAAAAAATAAAAAAATATGGAATATTCTAAAAAAAAATATATTGTAATTTCGATTATTATCACCGGTATAGTGCTGTTTTTGGTTTTACTCATATACTTCATTTCACAGCAATCAAATACAGATACAACAAACCAAGTGCAACAATTACCGACATCTCCACAGCAAGAACCTCAAGAATCACTATCACCCAATCCATCAATTTCACCACCAACAACACCTGAGCCAAACACTGGAGCGATTGATCCCGATTTTACCGCACTTGAAATTGAAGAGATCAATCAAGAAAGAATTCTGCGCAAACGATCGCCATACAAAGGAAATGGGTTTTTACTCCAATACGATGCAGCCAATGATATTTTTCGTGTCGCTCTCGAGGAAGATAAAACGAGTTCAAGAAGCTCATTTGATATTTGGATACAATCAAATTATCCAGCGATTTTAAACGAAAGATTTACCATAGAATAGAAAATATGCATGCAAAAAAAAATCTAATAATCATTGCTTCCTTATTTTTTCTATTATCCACCATAACTTTCTCGGTATTTGCTCGAGATACTTCGACCGAAGACGGATATGGTGATAAACCAATTCGCCAACAACAATCCTCTGAAGAAACATTAAAACAATTGATCTGCCTCTTTTTTTGCAATGATTCAATTAGTACCGATCTGGAGAAGCCAAATAACTCAAATAATCAGCAAACACCCAATCAAAATAATAATGTTCCAACTCAAACACCAAATGGCCTTGAAGTAAACCAATCATTTCTCGCACTTGATGAGTTGTGGGAATACGTGGGAAATAAAGTAGGCGTTCCTCCTTGCCTACTTGATGCAGTATCTTACATTGAATATGCGACTGTCAACAATTATAGCCCCAGTCAAATCCAACAATATCAACAACCAGGACAAGTTATACCAAACTGCCCGTGGAATTATTGTTCTGCAGCAGGTCATATGCAAATGACTATGGGGATAGACGAACGTGGAGATACGAAGTGTACGCGGTGTGGGCATGGATATTGTCCAAACGCATGGGCAAGCAGCAATCAAGGTCAAGCCGTATTACGATATGAAGGAGGTGGTTATAATCCCAATGTTTGCAATCTCCGAGATAGTACCTTTGCTGCTGCACAAAAGCTTAAAAATGATAGTGGAACAGCCCCTTCTGATATGAATTGGTCAACTGATAAAATGATATATGTTGGCGGAAGATATTATGGAAGCTCAACTCAACGCCACGAGCGGCTTCAAAATCGAACATATGGAGAATTTATCGCAGACAATTGTAGATTATAACCAATGGAAAAAATCATAAATTATATTCAAAAAAACAATAAAATAATCATCCTTATTCTTATTTTGGGGATAATGGTATTGGTCGTAAGTATTCAACAATTTATCTCAAAGGAATCTCAAATTCCCGAGCAAACTCCTTCTCCTTTGTCACCTACAACGACTATTCCAACAATAGAACCACAATATATTTCTCCGTACCCGACTATTCCCCCTTCGATAAAACCTGATCTTCAATATCCCGTGAATTTCAAATCAATTACCGTGGAGTTTAAACCTCGTTCTGGAACATTTTTGATCTACTATAATGGGCCCATTCAAACTGCTCAAGACGAATTTGAAGAATTTATGAATCGTCTCAGTCTTTCAAAAGAAGATTATCCTTTTGAATATCGCTCGCTGGAGCCTATTTCGCTTCCCCCAGCTTACAATCTGGAAAACGAAAATTGACTTTCGATTCTCCTCTGAATTAGAATGATATATATGATGAAATATGCTTTGAAAAATATTGGGAATGGAATAAACTATATCCGATACTCCTTCCTTTTTGTCGCAGTGGTTATTACCATTATTCAACTTTTTTTCTACTTTGCAAATCAGGATAAAATGCAACTTCTTGGCGACCCAATAGAAAGGAATAGAGAAAGAATTTACGAATTCCTCAATTCCCCTTCTTTTACCTCCACTGAAGAAGGAAAAACTATTTCTTCAGTTCATCGAATTTTTCTTTGCTGGTCAATTGGCGAAGCCTGTACTGATAATCCTAATGATGCCGATGATCACTATAATGATAGCATTGTAGGAAAAGTGGGAAATTTACTGATTCTTCCATACAAATCTCCACCAGCATCAGGCGTTCTTTGGGCTATGGAGGGAGCACAAAATGCTGGCTTAGTGCCATCCGCATATGCGCAAGGCGTTGGTTTTTATGCACTTCAGCCGCTTGTCCCGATCTGGAAAATTTTTAGAGATATTTCGTATATGGTACTTGTTCTTATTATTGTCATCATCGGCTTCATGATCATGATGAGAAAACAGATCAACCCCCAGACCGAGATCGCAATCACCAATGTTCTGCCAAGAATTGTAATTACCCTCATAGCTATCACGTTTTCATTCGCTATCGCTGGATTTTTGATTGATCTGATGTATTTAGTGATGGGACTTGGAGGGGGTCTTATTATCAGTCACTTTGGTGACCCGAGTTTTGTAGCAATGACCGGGGATGCCGAGTCAAAACAACTTATTGAATCCGCTCAAGGGATGTTTTCAGGAGACGGATGGTGGATGTTTGATCACATTGTTATGAACAATCATATGTGGAAAACAGGATCGGCAATGCTTTCATTTATTCCACAAATACTGGGCTATTTTTTACGATTTATAGTTGGTGGGATTGCTGCCGGAGCATTATTAATAGTTTCCCCCAAGTGGGGAAAAATGGCTGAGGGAATACCATTTGCACAAGGATTTTTGAAAACTGTTATTACGAGTGGTTGGACTGCATTGGTTATCTTTGTTGTCACGACTGTATTATTTCCATTCATTATAAGTGCGATTGTATTTATTACTGCATTATTTATTTTTTTGAGAATATTTTTCATGCTATTTGTAACCTATGTAAAAATATTACTACTTATTATATTCGCTCCAATCATTTTACTGTTTGAGGCGTTTCCTGGGACATCGACATTTGGTTTTTGGATGAAAAGTCTGACTTTTAATCTTATGATGTTCCCGACCGTAGCGGTTCTTATCATGGCAGCAGGACTGATTGCATTTACTGCAAACTATTCAACTGCACAAGCCCTTATTGGGTTTGATGCTCCTGAGAAGATTTTTGGCGCAAGAACACTGTGGGCACCACCATTTTTATACTCAGTCGAGTCAGAAGGATTTATCATGATTGTTTCTATAAGTATTATATTTATCATTCCTGACATCATCGCCTGGATGAAAAAAATGTTCAATATTGGAGATCTTCCCTTTACTGTTTCTCCGGGGACACTTCTTGCGGGCGGCGGTGTGATTGGGTCCAGTGTTTCGGGTCTTGTGATGCGCTCACGATCTCTTACACGCGAATTTGGAAAGTACAACGATGGTCAAAAGAGAGGATTGGCGGGTTTGCTCTCAAATGTGTTTTTATCCAAACATCCATTAGCTGATTTCCCAAAACCTCCACCGACACAAGATACAGAATCTAATGACAGTTAAAGCACTACTTCTTTAATTAAACCCCGGTATTCTTAAGATGTCTATCCCTATGATCCGAAGAAGTACGATTGAAAATATGACCAGTATAAGACCGGTGATACATGAGGTAATAAGTTCCTGTGACTCTTTAATTTTCTCTGGATTTCCAGCTGATACCTGAAGTTTAATGCTTGCAAAAATGATACATCCTAAGGCAATGGTTCCTGCAAGTCCCAAGCCGATACTAAATATGTATTCAGCAATTCCTGCAACGCTCGTATCTATGCAGCCAAATGCTGTATACATTTTCATTACCTGATTTCCATCGCTATTCTGCCCATTGCTTCCCATGCATTGCACGCATGCGGCAAAGCTTCTCGAAGCTACCAAAGCTTGCTCTTCCTCAGTTGTTGATAATGTATCTTTTCCCGCAATGTACCTCCTGCACATCTGCGCCCCATCCGGCATGACGCAAGTGCAGTTGTCAAGATTTCCAATATCACTGGGTTCACCGATAAAACAAGGTGGCACTGAACCGTTTTCTTTCATAAAATTCTTGAGACCCTCTCCCTGTTTACCTAAGCTCTCATTTATTTTTCCAAAAATAAAACTCGTAAATAATGTCGAATCAACAAAACATTTATCATCCTCAGATAATCCCCATGGTTTTGGTAAAAAACATGTCGCCGGAAGAGAGCTGGTTGGATCTTTAATGCTCAAATCATCTACTTCATTTTTGCAACACTTTCGCTTATTTTGTACTTGAGAAGAAAGCGCCGATTGACTTGATGCATTTTCAACAGACTTCATAGGAGCATTCGCAAATCCACAATCGAGTACTTCAAATGCTTGAGTCAGACCATTATCATCCAGGTTGATTGTAGCCCATAAATCTTGAGTTGTTGAATTTACCTCAGTTCCATTGTCAATGAGTTTTTTGCGTTCTTCCATTTTTTCGCGATAGACTTGTTCGTATTTTTCTATTCGACCTGCAATATATTTGGCATTCTCATAAAAATTTTTATCTGTGCAGTTCTTTTGACCACCAGCTGGGTCTGGAAATTTATTCACATCTGGCAGGTGGTCCGCCCAATTGAGATATGCCTGAGATAAGTATTTGAGAAAGTTTGTTTCACACGCTATTGTAGTACTGTTACAAGACCATAATACATTTGTGGCATCAATTTTTCGCAATTCATCTACAAGACAAAGATAATACTCATGACAAGTAAAAGTCCTTATATTATTATAATAGTTCCCTCCATCATCTCGCTGACAGCTATCCAGAATGGTTCTTACTGTACTTCTTGCTGCAACAACTTCTTCTGGAGGCTTCTCGACAAGACTTTCAAATCGTGTATTAAAAGCAGCGGCTAATTTGTCTTTTTCTGCTTGTGAAAGAGTATAGTCTTCACAATGATATTGCGAGTCAATTTTTCCTTTGATCTCCGATGATATTTGATTCAAGCAATAATTTTTATTTTCCCAAGAGCACTGATCAGTGATTGCTGCATCATATGCGCCATTACTTACTGATGAAACTTCATTATTGTAAACTCTCGGACAGGTCGTAATTTGGTTTCTTTTTGAGGTAAATAAATCAACAAATAGACCTAGATTATTATTAACACATTCCTGCGAACACCCATTTCCAAATTGATTAATTTTTACGTTGATACAGACTGATTGAGCAAATTCTTGTGCACATGCTTCAGTATCCTCAACTGATATTACCTCTCCCGCAACATCTTGCATTTTGGTCTTATCACATTTCCAAACGTTATTTTGAATAGATACTTTTGTCTGATCTGACAAACAAGCTAGTACTGATTTTGATTCATTCTTGTGAATAGCTTGATCACAATAATAAAAACCACCAATTGGATCATTAAGACCATCAAAACATGATGTGACCTCTGCATCGCTACGATCAACTGTATTAGCATATGAAACTGAGGGAAATAAAAGAACAAAAAAAGTCAAAAATAATACGAAAATACCAATCCAAAAACGTTTCATATTTTCATTATACCGAAACGCGAAGTATTGTCTATTAAGTATTTTTTCCTTGCTCTTCAACCTGTTCATCGTATGCCTCTTTGATCATTGCTCCCACAATGAGGATTGGTGCCATCACACCTACATACATTAACTGTCTACCCAGTAGAACTCCATAAGTTGCTCCAGTCGACATCTCAGCTGTCTCAAGGCCAAAACCTCCGAGCATATTGAACCCTGTCTTAAGATATCGTTTCTCACGCAGTTTACGGATATAAATATGAATTCTGTCTTGAGTAAGTACAAATTTTTGATGCCAATCTGCTTTTATCGTAGAAATTGACACGTCATTGTTAAGTCGTATACCTTTGAGTCCTCCAATAAATGCTGTGTTTGCTCTATGATCTTTCATGAACCAATTGACAACCATAGTGAATGCCTCGAGTTGGTATTGTTGTTCAAGACCCTGATCTTCGTCAGCAATAACCTTTAATTCTTTGTGTATCCCCTCTTCGATGATCGAATACCATTCATCGATACTTTTTGCGTCGGTAGCCTTACCACAAACACTTGGAATATTATCAATAACTTCTTGGGCTTTAATAAATGCCTCATCGGTCGACAATCTTCGTTCAAGAGATTGCTTGTCATTGATATTTTTCACTAAAAGCTCCATGTTTGTATCTCCTTCTGGGAGATGATGATGTCTGTTGTCTCGATCAAAACTTCGTCCATATCGTTTGAAGAATCCAAACTCCTCACCAAGATTTTCATTTCCATCTCCAAAATAATCCGCTCTATTTTGACCAACCATATTGTTAAAATATGTAGTCATACCATTATTTCCGTACAAAAGATTATAAATTCTTCTATCTTCAATACCATCTTTTGTTGTAACAAGATGTTCAGGATTAATCTCAGCTTGTTGATGTTTTACTGCACGACGGCGAGCAAGTTGAGCCTGTTGAGCAAACATGCGTCCACCGTTACGTGCTGCTTTATGTGCTTCATCCATTGTTTCTGCTGTCACCGCTACTCCTTCGGGCATATATGCATCAACTACATTTGTATAAAAATCAAGTACCTTCTTTAAATGAGGGACATTGGACATCACATTCTCATCGGTTCCGCGAAAAATAGTAAGTGCTTGAAATCGAAATCTATCACGCTCTTCTTTCCACTCCTTTGACATTGCGCTATCTGGATGTTGATCCAGATTGAATAAAAACTCAGAATAAGGGATTGGATCAGAAGGCTTTCCATCAGGTTTTTCATATTGCACATATCCTTGAGTAATATTTGTCTTTTCTGTATTGTGCATAAGTAGCTGACTTAACTCACCCATCCATGCATGCGGATCTTTAAGAAGAAGCTGATAAAACACCTCTCCTCGAAGAGATTGTATACGCTGATTAAAATAGTCTCGAAATGTAACCATCCGCTCCTGTCCATTGATCTTTACCGGAATTATCTGCTCAAATCGCTTTTCACCGGTCGTATAGGCGCTCACTTTTTTGTCAAAATCTTCTTTACCTAGTTTGTTCCGATAACGAGTAACCATTGCTTTTTTCTCTTCTTGGGAAAGAACACGCCCTGCTTCACGGGTTCCAGCAAGGTGCTCAATAAATTTGAATTCTACCTCTTCTTTTGCTCGCTCAAATACCAACCAAAATGCAGGCACTACTCCAGCTGTTCGATAATACAAATCAAATTTATGTTCCCAATCGAGATCATCATAGCTCGATACTCCCTCATAATGATCTTGATATTCCTCTGCATAATGCTCCTGAAAATGCTTTTTCATTTCATCAAAAAGCTTTGGTCGTCTGTCTTTTACAAAGCCTGTGAATGGCCAACCTGCTTGGTCGATGATATTCCCAAATGCCATTCCTTGATATACCTGTGGCATGGTCTGAAAATAATCCCATCGCCTGCTTTCCAAATCTCTCTGTAATTCTTCATTGTCGGGCATAATATTGTAAAGCACTCTTGATTTTGCTACTGCCATCTCTTCTTTTGGTCTGTATTTTGCATATACATTTCCATATTTCGGAAGCCAATGTAGCTTAAATCCCTCTTCATCGTAAATAAAATTCCTCATTCCAGAAAACTCATATGTTTCTGCATCTCCTTGTCCCTGTGGTCCCCGACCACGCTCACCAAATTTACCCCATCTATGTCTCGGATTAAATATCCGCAATGCCTCAAGAAATGGAACATCCACAAAATCATGTTCAGGGATTGCTTGGGACACCACCTTAAGACCTCGTAAGGAAAGGAGGAAATTATCAAGATACGCTCGAGAAAATTGTGCTGAGATGCGCTCTCTCGTTGGTTTATAATCTAAATCTCCCTCTTCATGCAATTGAGTTAGGATATTGTACGCATAGTCAATAAACTCATCTCTATATCGAACGACAAACTTTTGTACCGTTATTTTTTCTGCACCATCTTCAGCTGAAACTTCAATTTCTTTTTCACTTTGTAAGATTTGAAGAAGATCTGTAATAACATGATTTCCATTTTCAAGATATAATTGTTGAATAAACTGTGGGAGTAAATCATTTACAATAACTGTCATTTCGTCGCGATAAAATTCTTGAAGTGTTGTGATATCATAGGTGCGAAGAATTTCTTTTAGTTGTTCAATTCCTACGAGTGCACCAACTTTTTGATACTGATGTACAATGCGCTCTATAGAGCTTCTTCGTTCAATCTCAGCAACTAATTGCTCCTTCAGCATTTCGTCACGAATTTTTTGGGAAAATTTCAATGCCTCAGTTGGTGTTTTATTGTAAAATTCGCGCTGATCTTCCTCAATAAGTTTGGTAACTTTCTCAACATTTGTTCGAAGGAGTGTAGTTATGTTTTTGAAGACAGTACCTTCAACATATGGACTAAATGCTTCGTTGTATTCTGCCTGAGGATCATTTGCAAGACCTTCAAAAAGTTCTGAAACCAAATTCTCAATTTCAGTCTTTAATTCTTTCAGCCCTTGGGGATTGAGGTTGTGATTTTTCCATATATATTCAAACATTTTTTGCGGCGTTAGTTTATTGATCTTGTTCATGAGCTCCTGATAACCAGACAGTCTATCAGATCCCTCAAGACCAAACTTACTAATATGCTCAGCATAGGTGCTTCGTACATTTTTCATGCGTTTTACTTCTTCGTTCGAAAAACGCAACTGTGTTTGCATAAACTCCATAATCGCTGCCTCTGGATCATCTTCGTCTGTAAAGGGAGCTGAAGGTTCTCCTGTTTGAATGTAATGATGGACTGCTTCTTTTTGCCTTTCAAGTCGCTCTCTCTGCATATACAAGTGATTCAGCCGTTGGGTAGCTGCTTCGAGCTGCTCTTCTCTTTCCTCATTACTTAATGCAGGATTTGCTTTTATACTCTCTCGTGTTTGTTGTGCTTCTTTTTCCAATAATGTTATTTGTTGAAAACTTGGATTGAATACCCTTTCTATTCGAGCAATAACCTCATTTGCTTCTTCAGCAAGATCTTCTAGCTGTTCTTTGTTTTTTGGTATTTCTACTTGAGTAGGGTCTGAAGTAAACCTTTGATTAACCACTTCAGCCGTTACTTCGTTTCCATCTGTGTCAACAAGTTTGTGTTGCTCGGCAAGTGTACGAAGACCATCTGCAAAAGATTCCGACGCAGCTTTATTACGTTTTATTTTTTCAAAATCCTTTTCAAGTTGTGTTTTTTGTCCGCCATTTATTGAGATTTGTAAATATTCTGATCTCTCAATTGCTCTGCCAATTATTTGAGATAAAAATGCAGCTGAATCTGCACTGTGTCTTTTCGCTGCAAGCTTCCCGAGAAATGCTCTTTGAACATCGTCAAGGTCAGCATCGGCAACAACTTGCTCATCAATTGTCCCATCATCTACTTTGGTAATAAATCGAATAAGTTGCAATATGGGCCTTGCAATATCTTCTTTTTTTGATCTTAATTTATCAGAAATAAGCCCAGCATTTTGATTCTCGGTATCTTCAACAACTTCATCTGAAGAAACAGCCATATCAGCAATGGCATCAAAAATTCGTTTCAGCAGCGCAACTTTTTTATCATCACTATCCGCATCTTCCAGCTCTTTTTCAAAAGCTTCTCTTATCTGTGTCTCATACGGAATGTGTGATCTATCTTCTTCTGACATATGAAGATTATAGCAGTTATCTTTGAAAAAAAGAACCCCTGAAGATATATTTTGATATATTAATTTATATAAAGATCTATTTTATATCTTTTTTATATACTAAGTTACGAACTGAAGATACTACATTGCTGAGGACATAAAACGAAAGAGATGTTGTCTGCATATACTGAGCTAGCTCACAATGAAGACAAGATACCGCAGATTTTGTGGTAAAAAACATAAAGATATCTAGGAAAAAAATCGCCGGAAGAATCAACAATCCGATCAAAGAGTACACAAGTTTCATATCCTAACTATATCCCTTCGAACTTGAAAATGCTATTCAAGCGATAC
>Ga0210057_1009597_pt1 | contig 11157 bp, 7 predicted proteins | sample CryGeyCG2114_010_2_FD_183968 | JGI IMG/M metagenome (GOLD analysis project Ga0210057, IMG submission 183968) | Groundwater microbial communities from aquifer - Crystal Geyser CG10_big_fil_rev_8/21/14_0.10 (SPAdes) (version 2) | ecosystem: Environmental > Aquatic > Deep subsurface > Groundwater ...
TGACTCCCAACATGCCTCCGAGCGCGAGAGAACCGGTATCTCCCATGAAGAAGAGCGCAGGAGGAACATTGTGCCACAGGAATGCCGCCACCGCCCCCACGGTCACCGTACAGAAACCTGCGAGAATGATATTGCCATTGAGATAGGCAAGAATTCCGAAAGAGAGAAAAGCAATCACGAGAAGACCACCTGCCAGTCCATCGAGACCATCCGTCACATTCACCGCATTCGCCGTACCAACAAGAATGAACATGAAGATAGGCACGTACCACCACCCCACACGGACATCGCCGTAGAAGGGCACATGAATTTGATCATAGCCGAGTTTCACACTGAACCACCACGCACCAATGAGGCTGATGAGCAGGAGAAACAGGATCTTTGGCAGAACATCCAGCCCCTTCCTCTTCCCGAGACCGCAGATGTTCCAGTAATCATCCACCGCACCGAGCAATCCCATGGAGAGGAGCGTGAAAAGCGGAAGGTACACTTCGCCGCGCTGGAGGAGGGAGTGATCCACAAGCCCCAAGAGAGCGAGTGTGCGGGAGAAGAATACCGTGAGAAGGATGGAAGACCAGATGAGTATGCCGCCCATCGTCGGCGTGCCGAACTTATCCTTGTGGTACTTACGGAAAATCGTCGCATCCCGCCCATCAACCGTCTCCACCCTGAGCTGTTTCCCAAGGCGATTACGCCGCAGGAAGGAGACAAACCATGGCGTGACAGCGAGACCGATGACAAACGCAAAAAAAGCGTAGCCGAGCATGGCGAGAACAGATATTTCTGGACGGGGAGGGATGTCGAAAAACATGGAAGTAGACTACAGGATACCCCTTCGCGTTTACAACGCTATCAATAGATAGCAGAGTGACAGCAGCGATTTTTGGCTTGAGGAAACGCTACCTGCCTGCCGCCTGCCTGCCGGTAGGCAGGACAGGCAGGCGGGGTACCCTCCTCCGCCTGCTGGCTTCGGACGGGCAGGCGGGAGGAGAAGGTAACTGTTTCTCTGGAGCAGTTGATTTACAATAGCAACTTGGCATCAGCAGGAAGGAGATGCAATCCCTACACACCCGTAGGCTTGTGCACCTTATCGACATCATAAAACCGCATCTGTTCCTTCTTAAACATGAGTTCTATACGTCCCGTAGGCCCGTTTCTGTGCTTGCGTATGTAGAGATCGGTGAGACCCGGACGGTCGCTGTCTTCCTCGTAGTAATCTTCTCTGTACATCATGAGCACAACGTCGGCATCCTGCTCAATAGACCCTGACTCGCGGAGATCGGAAAGCTGCGGGATATTGCCCGGGCGGTTCTCTACGGCGCGAGAGAGCTGCGAGAGGGCAAGAATAGGCACATGGAGCTCCCTGCCAAGCTGTTTCAAGGAACGGGAAATCTCCGAGATTTCCTGCACGCGATTTCCTGCATAGCTCATATTCCCCGTGCTCATGAGCTGGAGGTAGTCGATGACAAGGAGATCCAAACCGTGCTCCATTTGCAGCCTACGCGCCTTTGCACGTAATTCCGGAAGAGAGGAAGCAACGGAGTCATCAATGAAAATGTTCGATTTGCTCAGCTCATCCATAATGGGGCCCATATTCTGGAAATCACTGTCCTCCAGCTTGCCGCGCTGTAGTTTCCAGGAGTCGACCCCAAGCATAGAGGCAAACAGTCGGTCCACCAGCTGCTCCTTGCTCATTTCCAGCGAGAAAATGCCAATGCTCTTGTGGTGCTTGATCGCGGCGTTCTGTGCAATATTGAGCGCAAGGCTCGTCTTCCCCATGCTCGGACGGGCGGCGATGACAATGAGATCGCTCGGCTGGAACCCCGAGAGCTTGTTGTCGAGTGCCTGATAACCCGAAGGAACACCCTTCATGGCCTCCTCATCCTTCGATTCATGCATTTCAGCGAATTTCTCATAGCGCTGGTCAAGAATGGTGCGGATATGGACGAATTTGTCCTTCAGGAACATGTTTGTGATCTGGAAGATGGTTTTTTCAACTTCGTCGAGCAACTCCGGCACGGAGCGCGCTTCCTCAAAACCCAGACCCTTAATTTTCTCTCCCGCAGAAATAATGCGTCTGTGCACAGCCTTCGTCTTCACGATCTGCCCATATTGGTAAATGTGAGAAGATGTAGGAACATCGGCAGCTAATCCCGCAAGGAATGAGCTCCCTCCAATCTCCTGGATCTTCTTGTCATTCGAGAGTTTGTTGCTGACTGTCACGAAATCAATGACTTCGTGTTCCATGTGCAAATCGTACATTGCCTGAAAGATGATGCGGTACATGGGATCGTAGAAATCCTCGGGTTTGAGGAAATCACTGACTTTAATAATCGCATCGGGATCCATGAGGAGCGCACCAAGGACCGTACGCTCAGCATCCGTAGAGTGTGGCTGAGTACTGATGGATGCCGGGGGAGTGGCTTTCACTGGCATAGTGCTATGGGAGGAAACGCATTCTGCCTCTCTAGACCCTCCGACGCAATGCATCCGCCTTTGCGCGTAAGCACAAGTGCATTCTCACGCGCGGGTGGATTGTGGAAGCGATGTGGAAAAATCAGCCATGCACCACGCCGCCCTGAGGAGAACCCTCCCGTACACTACACACGCTCAGCAACCTTCCGGATTTCCTTCTCTATGGCATGTGCGAGCTTGGGATTCCCCACGAGGAAATCCCGGGCCTGCTCCCGCCCCTGTCCCAGCGTTTCCTCGCCGAAGCGGAAATACGTGCCCGACTTCTGGAGGACAGAGTGCCGCACTCCCAAGTCGAGGATATCGCCCTCGCGGCTGATGCCGCGGTTGTAGATGATGTCGAATTCCGCCTGGCGGAACGGCGGCGCAACTTTGTTCTTCACGACTTTGACCCTCGTACGGTTCCCGACAACTTCCTGAGTCACGCCTTCTCCGGAAGAAGTCTTCTCCAGAATTTTATCGATACGCCGGACATCCAGACGGAGCGACGAATAGAACTTCAGCGCCTGGCCGCCCGCCGTGGTCTCCGGATTGCCGAACATCACGCCGATCTTCATGCGGATCTGGTTGATGAAAATCACCGTGCAGCCTGTCTTGCTCACAATGGCAGTGAGCTTACGCAGCGCCTGGCTCATGAGCCGTGCCTGAAGACCCATGTGGCTGTCGCCCATCATGCCGTCTATTTCCGCCTGCGGCGTGAGTGCGGCAACGGAGTCGATCACCACGACACCAATGGCACCGGAACGGACGAGCGTCTCGACAATCTCGAGAGCCTGCTCACCGTTATCCGGCTGGGACACGAGGAGATTATCGATATCCACACCGATGCGCTTGGCATACTGCACATCTAAAGCGTGCTCCGCATCGATGAACGCCGCACGGCCGCCCTTCTTCTGTACTTCCGCTATGGCATGCAGGGAGAGCGTGGTTTTCCCGGAGGACTCCGGACCGAAAATTTCAATGATCCTCCCTTCAGGAATGCCGCCGCCGAGTGCGAGATCGAGCGAGGGAGACCCGGAAGAGAACTTCGGAATGTCACGAAGGGCGTGTTCATCCATTTTCATGATGGCGCCTTCACCGTACTGCTTCTCTATTTGGGCGAGTGCGGCTTTGATCGCTTCATCTTTCGGATCAAGTTTCTTGGGAGCTTCTTTGGAGGATGAGGATGCATGGATCATGGGAGTTTTCGTGGGAGATGCTTTGATCATGGTAGGAGAGGAAAAGGGAATAGGAAAGGTGAATGTTCGTACACCACTATAGACAAATCCTTACTTCACTCAAAAATATTGCACTTGCAAAGCAAATAGAAAATGGTGGTGTACTAGTGTACACCTGTTATTTCTTCCTGATTCGCCGCAGCTCATGTACGCTTGGCAGCAAATGAACGCAAAAGAAGCAGTCACGGCATATCTCCAGGCCGTCATGAAAGAGTTCGCTTCAGGCCACGCCACGGAGCACACCTACAGGCCTGCTTTGAAGGACATGTTCACTGCCATCACAAAACTCAATGTCCACAACGAACCGAAGGGGAGCTCGCACGGCAGGCCGGACTTCATTTTTGTGAAGGGCAATATTCCCATTGCATGGGCAGAAGCGAAAGACCTGCACATCGACTTGGACAAGGTGGAAAAAAGCGAACAAATGGGACGGTACTACGGCTATCCCAATCTTATCCTTACAAACGGGCTCGAGTTCCGGTTTTTTAAGAACGGTGATAAATACGGAGAAGCCATTGTCGTTGCAGAAAAGAAAGGGGAATCAATCGAGCCAAAGACACAGAGCTTTGATTTGTTTGCACGCACACTTGCTGATTTCATCGAAGCGCCAATCGACACAATTCGTTCAGCGGAGCACCTTGCCAAGATCATGGGAGGGAAGGGGCGGCGTCTGCGCGACAACATCGTGGAGATGTTCGGCGAAAGCTACACAGGTAGCACCGAGGAGATACGGAAAATATACGAAGTAATCAAAGACCGTCTTATTCACGATCTCACAGAAAAACAGTTCGCCGATATCTACGCGCAGACGCTGGTATACGGTCTTTTCGTCGCGCGTTATCACGATAAATCACCGGATAATTTTTCCCGCACGGAAGCGCGTGAACGCATTCCTGCAAGTAACCATCTGCTGCAACAGTTTTTCGATCACATTGCGGGTGCGAATTTTGAGAAGCGTTTATCCTTTATTGTGGATGAGCTCTGTGATGTATTCGTGCATTCGGATGTTCACGCGCTGGTCCACGGACTCTACAGGAAAGAAGAGGAGAATAGCCGCGATCCCATCATCCATTTCTATGAAGACTTCCTGCGGGAATACGACCCAAAACTGCGTACGGAGCGAGGCGTCTTCTACACGCCCCTCCCTGTTGTGAAGTACATCGTCCGCAGCACGGATAAAATCCTGCAGGAGCATTTCGGCCTTCCTGACGGGCTTGCGGACAGAACGCAGATCGAGTGGAAGTACACGGAGCAGGGCAAAACATCAAAAAAGAAGATTGATCGCGTACAAGTGCTCGATCCAGCCGTTGGTACGGGTACATTCCTGCATGAAGTGATTAGCGAAGTGCACGACAAGTTTAAAGGGCAGGAAGGCGTGTGGAACCAGTACGTGAATGATCATCTTCTCCCCCGCCTGCACGGTTTTGAGCTGATGATGGCAAGCTACACGATTGCGCACCTCAAACTCAGCATGACGCTCAAAGAGACTGGCGTGGAGGAACTGAAGAGCCGTTTGCGCGTATTCCTTACAAACAGTTTAGAAGAAGCACCAGAGAAGGATGATACGCTCTTTAGGGGTTTGGGAATTGATGGTGCGATTACTGAGGAGGCCTTGCACGCAGAGGAAGTGAAACGTGATTATCCGATTATGGTTGTCATGGGAAATCCTCCTTATAGTGTAAGTTCGCAGAATGCATCTGTGGAAATCGGTGCAGATGGCAAAAAGCGCAAGACGTGGATCGGCCAATTAATCGATGATTACAAGAAAGACCTGCACGAAAAGAAGTTGAATCTGGATGACGATTACATTAAGTTCATTCGTTTCGCACATTATCTGATCGAGAAGAACGGGCAGGGCGTCGTCGCGATGATTACGAATAATTCCTTCCTCGACGGCATCACGCACAGGCGCATGCGACAAAGTCTTCTTGAGACATTCGATCACGTCTACGTGTTAGATTTGCATGGAGACAGCAATATGAAGGAGACTGCTCCGGATGGAAGTAAAGACGGAAATGTGTTCGACATTCAACAGGGTGTAGGGATTTCACTCTTTCTGAAAACAAATGAAAAGAAAAAAGGCGCATTAGGGGTAGTGCATCACATTGATCTATATGGAGTGAGGGAAAAGAAATATGAATGGCTGGAGAGGCACGATATATTGAGTAGTGATTGGGTAAAGCTTGAAGCACAAAAGCCCAATTTCTTTTTTGTCCCAAAGGATTTCTCACAGCAAAATGAATATGATCAAGGTTTGAAGTTGAACGAGCTCTTCCCGATTTGTAATTCGGGACTTAAAACGGATCGTGACACATTGTTTATTGATTTTGAAAAAAATAACCTAATTGAACGAATGAACATTCTGCTAACAAGTACCTTTGATCAGCAATTTGCTTCTAATTATAGAGTGGAAGATTCGGGTAGCTACAAAATTACAAAAGTTCTTAAAAATTCTCATTACGAAGCAGACAAACTCAATGACATTACTTATAGGCCATTCGACAATAGATACATTTACTATGATCCTGAGATAATCAGTCGCCCAGCCTTCAACGTAATGTCTCATATGTTGGCAGGGGAAAATTATGGCCTTCTGTCGGCGAGACAAAATGCTAAAGCAGGTGGAATGGATCATTTTTTTGTCACGAAATTTCTTGCTGAAGTCAAAAGCGCCGAATCAACACGTCAAACAACACTTTTCCCTTTGTACCTCTATCAGAATTCAGTAGCGGTTGCGAATCTTCAGCGAACACCCAACCTTAGTATGAACCTTTTGCAGCCAGTTCTTAATAAGCTCAATATTAAATGGTTAGCAAATGGCACAGGAAACGCAAAAGACACCTGCGGCCCCGAAGACATTTTCGATTACATCTACGCCGTGCTCCACAGCCCAACGTACCGCGAGCGATATAAAGAATTCCTTAAAATAGATTTCCCGCGCGTGCCGTTTACTACGGATAAAAAAATCTTTTGGAAGCTCGTACAACTTGGGCGCGAGATACGGTTGCTGCACCTCATGGAATCACCGAAACTCGGGAAGCTGATCACAGAGTATCCGGTTACAGGAAGTAATGAAGTGGAGAAACTATCCTTCGACTACGCTCAGGATGACAAAGCAGGGAAAGTTTGGATTAACAAAGATCAGTATTTTGATTATGTTCCCAAGGAAGCATGGGAATTCCCCATCGGCGGCTACCAGCCAGCGCAGAAGTGGCTGAAAGACCGCAAGGGGCGCACACTCGATTCAGACGATATTCTGCATTATCAGAAGATGATCAAAGCGCTGGTGGAGACGGGGAGGGTGATGAAGGAAATCGACGAAATGATAAATAAGAATGGTGGCTTCCCAATTAAATGATGTACTCCTTTGATATCGAAAAGTTATTGGCATTGTTCGATGAGTATTGCACTCAATATGTCTCCGACAAATCCTCTGGTACTGGACACCTTGCTTCAGAAATAAGAACAAGAATTAAACAGGTGGATTTGCTTACAAGAAAAGTTATGGAATGTGAGTCAGAAATCACAGCTGTCCTAGTGCAAGAATTACAAACAAAAAATTTGAAGATGCACGAGCATAAAGTATTTGAAATGACTACAACGGTGGAATGTTGCCTATATATTGCTCATAGATTGATAACCACTATCCGGTCTTTAACAGATCTTGGATGGTCAGATTTTTCGTGTAATGAAATATCTGATGTTAGAAATCAACTACTCGCACACCCGAGAGAGGGTTTATTCGGCAGATCTTTCTCTTGGGGCATGCCAAATGGACCCGCGATTAAAGCTGTACGTACTGAAACAAACAAATATCTACTACGAGATAAGGGTCTCTATTTTAATGTAAATATGATGTTCACAAGGCTTCAGGAAAGACTCGAATTACTTCTTAAACATGATGTTCCGACTGCCACTTAACCCAGAAATAACAATGAATCTTGTTACTTCAAGCGAATATGGAAATTCAGAATACCTTTGCCTTTCCGAATACGACTTCTTAATCGTTTTGGTGTTGTCCCGGAGTTCTTCTCCCACCAAGACATTGATGATGAATTACTTAGGCAGTCCGGAAATCAATAAGAAGGAGCTTAGAAAGGCAGGTTGTTCTAGTACTTGCTTTGCAAAGGCTATGAGAATCCCATCAAAAACCGTAAAAAGTCTACTAAGTAAAGTTAACTAGACTTTAGGATCCCCGAATGATACTATGTAGCCGAGCAGTAAGACCTCTTCGTTCTGTCTCCCGTGTTCCCTTCCATCTGGTGGGCAAAAGCGGGGGCATACCAAGGACGGAGGGCTTGCTCTATTTCAAAAACAATTCATCAAGTTTGACTCTCTTCTTGTAGCAGTCATACCAATCAGTTAAACCCCGTTCATACTGGCGGAAAATGCCCCAGCAGAAGAGGTCAACTGCCTGCAATCCCGGATGCAGACACGAATCCCCATGGAAAATGTTTAGTGGGACATTGGGATCCAGTCTTGCCTGGATATGCCGTTTGATGTACTGATTGAAATCCGCTATCTCAGGCTTGCTTTTACTTTTATCGATGTAGAGATACACCCGCGTATTGGCATTCTCGAATCGGATCGTATCCAGCAGCTTCCTTGCCAAATAGTTGTACACGCGCTCTTTTTCCCGCGTCAGGCGATCGTATACCTTCCGTTTATCAATGGTGAGAGAAAAAAGTGCAAACGGAACATTGTTCTCCTCAAGTTTTCTGAGAAAATACTGCTTCACAGGCAGCGTTGTCTTGGTACCTTTCATTTCATCGACGATGCGCCTTCGCTTACGCTTTGGGTTGAGCTTCCTATCCAGCGTTTTGCGCACAGCTTTCGCAAGCTGGCGGTTATTTTGTTTACCGTGCACCGCAAGAATGGTTATTGTAAAGAACTTCGATGGATGCTTGTTCACAAAATCAAAACCAAGATCGCCGCTCTCATCCAGATACAGAAACCACATGTGCATGACAATAGCACCAAGAAAACGGAGCGACCATGCCTAACAGGTGAATATGATCCTGCCTCTACAACTGCCTGCACACCCCGCTATCTGTCTCCATATCTGTTATCTCACAGAAGAACCCCGCAGGACAGAGCACGCCGGCAGGACCGCCGCATGGTTTGGCAGGACCCACTGCTCCTGTTCCTGTCACAGCCTCCGAACTCTCTGCCCGGGAGAGGAACTGCACAGAGGCGAGGACAGAGACCCACTCTTCCCGCAATTTCTCAGGATTCGGATAGTCGCGTGGTGTGAAGAGGAACGTGACCATCATCTCCTCACGCAGGACATACACCGCCTGGTTCCCGTTCTGTTCGTTCACGATGCGCACACCGGGAAAGCCGTCGACCACGAGCGATTCCCCGAGAGAAGTTTCGCCCGGTGCGGGTCCTTCATCGATGGTGAGAACAGGGCGCTCCATACCTTCTGCAAAGAACTGCACCTGGCCGCCTTCGTTGCGTTGCTGCCACGAGAGGGGAGTGGTAAGGGAGAGATCCAACTGCCGGATCCCCCAGTCCCTGGTCGTCGATTCTATGTCCACAATGGAATCCACCACGAAGACAGGGAGGAGCTTGCTGTCTACATTCGGCTCGAGGGTGCCGCGGAGCGTCACCATTTTCCGCTCGTAGTTCCGGAGCGTCACGACAGTGCTCTCCACAAAATAGAGCTCCTTCTCACCCTGCATGAGCACATGGGTACCACGCCGTACAAGCGAAAGTTCTGTGGGAAGCAACACTCCAGAGAATGTCTGAATTCCCTCCGGAAGCGGAGGAGGCTCAGGACCCCCACCCTCACAGGAGGCAAGAAACACTGCCACGAGGAGGAGCCCCGGGAAAAACTTCATAGGAATCTTCTACAGTTACTTCTTCGAAGCGTCGAAAGCGTACACCGCACGACCAACACGCTTGAAGTACGGCATCTTCTGAAGGTTGAGGGAGATAGTTCCCACTTTCACCGTGCGCTGTTTGGCAACCTCGACGATGATCTCTTTCTTACTGAGGGGACCCTTCTCCTCCAGAATCTTCTCTATGACATCTGCCACTGTTCCCGATTCGTAGCCCCACTCACGGAGAGCGTAGAGCCCGCGCCCGACGAGCACGAACTGCGGGTAGCGGATGAGTTCATTGTGCACTGCCTGCACCGTGACGTTTTTATGATCGAACGCCGCCTCGCGGATGCGGTTCGCAATCTCCATGAAGTGCAGAGGTTCCCCTGCCTTCTTGAGAATGATTTCCACTTTGTCACGGATGCTCCGCGGGCGAACGAAGCGCCAGTCGGTAAGCCCCCACCCCTCCGAAATTTCCTTGAGTCTCTCATCGATGGTGAGACAGCTGACAATGAGTTCACGGCTCGGCGTACGGCCTTCAAAGAGGTTGAGAGATTGGATCGCAGAGACAAGTTCGTCTGTCTGCATGCAGGACTTCCTCTTCTTCAGGATCTTCACGATGTTATTCACGATGAGGGAAATATCTTCCATGGACAAAGAGTCCAACCTCCAGAAAGGCCAGAACGTGTTGCTCTTGGAACCCCGCTGCAGTTCGCTGTCGATGGAGAAGGAAAGGCGCAGCACTGCACCATCCACATCTTTACTGTCCTGAATGCGCTTGAGCACGGAACTGATGAGCGTGTTCTCTGCCATCACTCCGCCATGAGCCTGCAGAATGTTCTTCGCCAGACCATTCACTTCTTCGAGGCGGGTCGTCCGCACGGTGCGCCTCAACTTTCCGAGAGCAATACTCTCGATCTGACGGATGCGTTCCCTCGTCACATTGAAGTGCTTGCCAATTTTCTCCAGTGTTTGCTTTTGGGTCCCCTGGAGGGCGAAGCGCTTCTTAATGACAGTCGCTTCCTTGTCCGTGAGGACCAGGAAGAGATTACTCAGCAACTCATCAAGATTTAAGACAAGCTGCTTGCTTTGAGCTTTCTGCTGAGCAAAAGCGGTTTGTGCGGCGAGATCAGACATAGGTGCTAGGGAAGAGAACAACCCTCGTTTTACCAAAAAATTGACAGAATTGAAAGTTACGTGAAAGGTTTGAGTAGACGCATATGCAGAGTTATGGCATATACTCTTTTTCTGGTATGCAGAGGTGTTCAAGGAGCAAAGGATGTTACTTTAATGATATTTATCTATTTGTCAATATTTTCCCCAGATCTTTTCCCTCGCTCGATGTACGTCAAAAGAAGTTGACATGCTGCAGCGGCATCCCCATCCACCCCCCTCTGGGCAACAGTGGTGTAGCGCTCATCGAGCAATGTGACAGTGAGGCCGGATTTCTGAAGCAAATCGACAATCGAGCGGACGAAAGAACACTGCGCACCCTCCTCGCCAGAAGGCAGGAGAGGGAGTCCGCACACCACGAGATCGACGGACTTCTCTGCCGCCAGTTTCCGCACATGGGCAATGAGATCTTCCGTCTTTCCGTGGCGGAGTGTCGTGAGCGCAACAGGAACTCCCGTCTCGCCGCTCGC
>Ga0210057_1009599_pt1 | contig 11157 bp, 11 predicted proteins | sample CryGeyCG2114_010_2_FD_183968 | JGI IMG/M metagenome (GOLD analysis project Ga0210057, IMG submission 183968) | Groundwater microbial communities from aquifer - Crystal Geyser CG10_big_fil_rev_8/21/14_0.10 (SPAdes) (version 2) | ecosystem: Environmental > Aquatic > Deep subsurface > Groundwater ...
AAATAGAATTAGCTGATTATGGTGCTTATAGAAAAACAAAAGGGAAAGTAAAGGGCCCACAATGTAAAAAATGTAAATATGATAAAATTTGCGAAGGGCCTTGGCGAGAATATCCAGAAATTTTTGGCTGGTCAGAATTTAAACCAGTAATAAAATAAAAATGATAACAAAAGAAAATATAAAAAATAACGAAACTTTATCTGGACCGGTGTTACTGATTATGACTGGTTTTATCTGCAATAATGATTGTATAATGTGCAGTGTGAAACCGAAAGGATTGCATTATAAGCCAAGAGAAACAGAAGAAATTATAGTGGATATGGAAAGAGGTAGAAAATTACAATATGAAAGAATTGAATTTACTGGCGGAGAACCAACAGTAAGAGTCGATCTATTAGCATTAATAATAAAAGCAAAGCAATTAGGTTATAAAGAGATAGCCTTGGGTACAAATGCTCGGACATTAAGTTCTTTAGATTTTTTAAAATCTTTGAAAAAAGGAGGGATTAACAGAATAACTACCACTTTGTACGGATATAATTCTAAAACTCATGAAATGGTAACGAGGACGTCAGGCAGTTTCCAACAAACTGTTCAAGGAATTAAAAATTCTCTTAATTTAGGCATAACTACCACTGTAAATACTGTTGTTTTTAGTTTAACGGCTAAAAATTTAAAAAAAACAGGACAGTTTCTTGCTTCTTTAGGAGTAAAATATTGGACTCTGCTTGATCTTATTCCAGATGGTTATGCTCTAGAAAAATATGATATTTTATCATTGTCGCCGACTAAATTAAAGGATGCTTTCAATTCTATAGAGTCTATTTTAGATAAATTTGTGTTAGTAAATATTTTTGATTTCCCTTTTTGTTTGATTCCTAAAAAAATATTTAAACATCAAAATTGTAATGTTTTAGCTGCTAAAGGAAGAACAGAAATAATAAATCAAGTCGGTTATAAACCAAAGCGCTTTGAGGAAAAAAGTAATGTTTATTATGATATTCATAAAACCCGATTAAAACAATGCAGGCAGTGTATTTTTTATAATGAATGTGGGGGAGTTTGGATTCCCTACGTCGATCTTTATAGAGAATCTTTTATTAAACCTTTTCCTAAAAAAATATCGAAATGATTTCTAAAAAACAAATTTTTGTACCAGTAATGGGAATTTCTTGCAACAGTAATTGCATTATGTGCTCAGTTAGTGCTAAAAAAAAAGATAATAATAGTGGTACCACCCAACAGATCATCGATGGTTTAATAAATAGTCACGAGAATGGTTATCAAAGGGTTGATTTTACCGGTGGGGAACCAACCGCGAGAAAAGATATCAATATTTTAATAAAAAAAGCCAAAGAATTAGGATACCGCGATATTGGTATTAGCACTAATGGTATTTTGCTTAGTGACAAAGAATTTTTAGATAAACTAATTAAAAGCGGTTTAAATACTATTACTTTCGCGCTTCATGCTCATAGCCCAAAATTACATAAATTAATTTCTCGTACCCCCACCGCATTTACTAAAGAAATTAAGGCTATTAAATATGCCACTAAATATAATAATTTAATTGTCGCGGCAGCTACGGTAATATTAAGACAAAATCATAAATATCTTTTCAAATTAGGTAATTTTATACACTCTTTAGGAATTCATTATTGGAATATTACAGATTTAATTCCCTATGGTCGCGGTCAAACTAATTATAATAATTTATTTATATCACGGATACAATTATCAAAGACACTTTCTTCAATAAAGCCATTATTATCAAAATTTAATTCAATTAGTTTGTTCGCAATGACGCCTTGTGTTATTCCGAGAGATATTTTATATGATAAAAACATTTTATTATTTACAACAAAACAAAAGATTGATTTACTAGAAGATATTTTTTATAAAAGACTTGATGATAACGAAAATCATAAAAAAAATTATTTACCACAAAAACAATTGCCAATTTGTCAACAATGTAAATTTCGTTTACAATGCGATGGCGTCTGGATAAAATATTTAAGATTAAAAGGAAGTACTGTAAACACAGAAATATTCAGATTGGCAAAGAAATTCAATTATTTAATTAAATAAATTTATATTATGTTTTTAAATTTTTTTTATGCATTGTTATCAAGCCCTAATACTATTTATCCCTTTCTTTTACAATGCGAAGTAGCAATGGCCATATTAATAATTATTGGTTATTGGATTTTTTTTGTTTTTAAAAAACCGCTTTCTTTTAATGTAAAAATTGAGAAAGAAACAAAAGTATTTTTATTTATCTTATTATTTTGCTTTTTAATTATTAATTTCAATTTTCATTCATTTAAGGCCGCTGATGAGGAATGGGGTTCTATTTACAGGGCGCAAACAATGATTAGTGGCAATCAAAGGGTTTATTTTGAAGAGAATTCTGGCATAGTTTTTCCTTTATTAGTGGCAGGGATACTAAAGTTACATTTCCCAGTCGAATTTATTCGAATTTACAATATAATTATAGGAACTATAAGTGTTCTACTTATTTTCGAATGCGCTCTTTTGATATTTGAAAATGATAAAATTGCCCTTCTAGGTTCTTTAATTTATATTATTACTCCTTGGTCGTATTTGTATACTGGCGTATTATTTGGTTTACCAACATTGGTTCATTTTTTATCACTTTTAAGTCTCCTATTCATAATCTTAGCTTTTAAATATAGCAAATTTTCATTTCATATTTTATCCCTCATATCTTTATTGATTCTTAATCAAACCAAATTAGAATATTTGCCATATTATTTCATATACCTTATTTTGTTTTTTATTAATAAAGAATATCGCAAATTTACTAAAACAAAAATTATTATTTTTATAGCCATAGCTTTTCTATGTTTTGTTCCTGCAATAATTAAAAATGGGCTTTTTAAAATATCTTTTTTAAGTAATCCTAATTTTTGTGGTTTTCCAGCACAAACTATTGATGCTCGATATTCTTATGGCGCAATAATCGAATTTCTGGATAATATTCTTAAAAAAATAATAAATAATAGAATTGCTTTTAGTTATTTATTAGGCGATACTCCGTTATTTATTAAATTTTGGGGGCAAAAAACCCTTATTATACCAAGTATATTATGTATTTTGGGAATTTTTATCTCTTTAAAAAGAAAAAAATATAAAAAGATTATATTATGGTTACCGATCATTTTTTTCTTAATTTTAGCCATGGATTATCTCTTAGATTGTGGGTGGTATGAAGCCAGACATGCGATTTCTTCTTATGGATTTATTTCTATATTTTCCGGTTATTCTTTATACTGGACTTTAAACAACAACATAATAAAGAGAAAATTAAAATATTTATTATGTATTATTTGTTTTGTTTTGCTTTGTAGTCAAGCATTTGTTTGTTTTAATGGCTTAGAACAAATTAATGATCGTAGAAAAATATTTTATTATGAATATCATGCCTATTATTTATACAAGGATCTTTTTAAGGATATCCCAAAGAAAGATGCTCTGTTTATCGGAGCTCATAATGTAGATAAAAACATTTTAAGAGTATTGGGATATCGGGCTGAAAGTTTCGCTGATTTTATTAAAACGAATGAAATGAAAATAAATTATGAGAAAACAATTGATAAATTTTTTTCATCTGATATCGTGGCAAGAGAGAATATAGTATATTTTGTTAAATCCCCAAGTTGTTATTATTTTGATTCCCTTTTGGCTTTTTGTCAGAGGGCGCAAACAATATCACCAGAATTAATTAAGGAGGGAAATTGGAATAATGAAAAAATACAAGTATTCATTTTACAAAAAAAATAATTTTATCAACAAAATTTTGAACGATGAAAACAAAAAATTCGCAAGATATGAAAATTAGTCCCTATGTTTATGTTGGTTATTATTGCAATAATAATTGTATTTTTTGTAGCGAGGCAGATGAATATTTAACATATTTACATGAAAAATCGTTAAAGGAAATAAAAAAAGAAATTAAAATTATTAGAGCTCATTACGATTTTATAAGTATAATGGGGAGAGAGCCCACTATTCGATTTGATATTTTAGAAATCATTGAATTCGCCCGTAAATTAAAATTTAATCAAGTAGGCATAACCACTAATGGAAGATTATTATCAATATCTACTTTTGCCAAGGCAGTTTTAAGTGCCGGAGTAAATCAAGTTGGAATTTCTTTATCAGGGGCATCAGCTAAGATACATGATGCGCAAACTCAAGTCCCAGGCAGTTTCGATCAAACAATCAAAGGTATTAAAAATATTTTAAAATACAAAAAAAATAATGTCAGTTTATTAATTAATTTGCCTTTAAATAGATTAAATTACAAAGAACTGATCAAAGAATTAAAATTATTAACAAGTTTAGGAGTTAAAGAAATAAATATTTTAAATATCCAACCCCTAAGCCGCCGTTCTCGTAGTAAAGATATTATTATGAAAACTTCAGTACTAGGTAAATATGTTTTTAATGCTTTGAAAAAAGAAGGCTATTTAAATAAAAAGGGCTTGAAGATATTATTAGTAGAATTTGCGCCCTGTGCCCTGCCAAAAGAAGCTCGGCAATATTTCTTTCCTTGTTTGGAAAAAAATAATAATAAAATTAGGATACCCTTGTGCGAAAATTGCTCATATAAGAATAAATGCGATGGAATACTATCCGATTATATTAAATTATATGGGAACAGGGAATTTAGGTTATAAAATGTACACAATTTATAATATATAAATATAGATTTTTTAAAATGTCATTAAATAAAGCGCAACAAGCAAAATTAAAACAGAATTATTCTGTAATAGCTTCAATTTCTAAACTTACCGATTTATCTAGCGCCGAAATAATGATGACTTTTATGGGTTTTAAACCAGCGATGGCTGAAACAATTTTTTGTACAGCTGAATTAAAAAATAATTTAGTCAAAATTAGAGAGTATGCGAGACGATTAGATTTATATTTGGCTACTTCTCGATATAAATATATAATAAATAGCCCCCAAGGAATTTTTGAAGAAATTCCATTAGATAGCAAAAGAAAAGCTAAAATAATTTTGGCTTTAGCTAAAAATAAAAATAAAGCCCAGGCAGGGGCTGATTATTATCATAAAAAAATGCTAGATAGCAGATATGGATATAAATTTGGAAAATTAATGGGCTATCCAGAATGTTGCTTAAAATTTGGTAATTATTTAAATAATAACAATAATGATCCCAATAATTTCGGCTATAAAAATCCAGCCATTGAATCTTTAAAACGTTCTACACATTTTGCTTGGCAATTAAATGTTTTCTCTACCTCCCTATTATCTCATTTTCCATGTTCCTTAACTTGTCAAAAAAGCATAGATTATGTTAATAAGATATTCGAATGTTTAGTTGTGGTAAATCCCGACCTCACTCAATATTTAAAAAGAGAATTAACAGAAGCAGCTTCTTTATATTGGAACTGCGTGGATAAAATATTATTATATGGGCATTTCAAACAATACACCTTAGGATTTGGAGAAATTCATTATAATAGTATAGAGGTACGAATTACCTCTAGTTCCTATTATCAGAAAGTAGATTTAAATAAAATAAACGAAATGAAAAAGATTGCCGCTATTCTATCTCAAGGTAACAGATTAATTGTTGATGATAAAAATTTGACCATTTATTATAATAAAAATAAAATTTTTCAGCATAAAAAAGATCATAAATATATTCCAATTTTAGTTAAACCAAATATTCTTCCAACATGAAAGAATGCAATAGGCAAGAAAAAAGAAATGATCAATATTATAATGGTAGTGATATTGTCATCTATTCCACTTCCTTAAATTATTATTTAAAACGCATTCTAAAACTAGTAAAAGAATTTAATACCCCTAATAATTATCCACCCCGTAGGCTTGCATTTTGGATCATGCCCCAGGATTTTAAAAAAATAATTGGCAGAAAAATTGAGAAGTTAGTATATCAATTAATAAAACATAAAGCGCGATTTCTTATTTATCCTCCACCGCCATGCTTGTTTTTAGGTAAATTCCCTAAAATATTTCGAGATAGATTTTATAATCCCGAATCAATGGTGCCGCCTATATTTTTCCAAGAGTCTTTTATAAAATATGCAATTAGCGAAGAAGATAGATGGTATATTAATAATAAAAAAGTTACGATTATTTCCAAGTGTCTTACTTGTACATATAAAACAAAAAAAATATGTCAAGGAATCTTTGAGTTAACAGGGGCTTATATATGTCATGAAAAGTTACACGAATGGATTAATCAAAAAATAGATAATAAACAAAAGGTCAATTTATTAGATGTCGGGTGTGGTTTTAATCAGGTATACTGGGATTTATACAATAATTTATCCAATAAGGACATAAATCTTTATCTCTTGGATCCCGATGAATCTATAATAAAATCATTGAAAGGCGCAATAGTGAGACAATCAAACATTTATTTTATTCAAAATACCATAGAAAATGCTATGTTGGGACCTAAGAAATTCGACATTATTCTTTTATTAGAAACATATTATCATTTAAAAAATATTAAAATGGCATTTAATAATATAAGAAAATTATTAAAAAAGGATGGCATTTTAATTATCAAAAATACCGAAGATCCCAAAGGATTCAATTTTAAAAACGAGCCTGTTTTTTCTGGTCATTTAAGGCACGATGATTTACTTCAAATTATCTCAAAACTCAAAAAATATAAATTTACCATTGCGGAAATAGCTACTGATAATATTCTTTCTGGTGAATTATCAGGCATAATTAAAGTGCAAAAATAAAATATTCTTTATGCTCTTTTATGATTAATAAAATAAAAAAGACAGTTATTTTTGCTGGTTATACGTGCAATAATCGTTGTATTTTTTGTATTAATTATAATAAAAGAGATATACCGCCTCCTTCTACTAAGGAGATTAAGAAGGAAATATTCTCGGCTAAAAAAAGAGGCAGTACCTATTTAGAATTAATAGGCGGTGAGCCAACGATAAGACAGGATATTATTGAATTAATTGAATTTGCCAAAACAATAGGTTTTGATACAATAATGATTGCCACTAACGGTAGAATGCTTTCTTATGAAGATTTTGCTCGTACTATTCTGAAAGCGGGTTTAAATAGTATTGTTTTTTCTATTCATGGCCATACTGCTAAGTTTCATGATTCCTTGACTCAAGTGCCGGGCAGTTTTCAACAAATAAATAAAGGGATTAAAAATGTTCAAAAAATTATTAAGGAACTAGACCTACATGTAAGCTTAGGAACAAACACGACGATTGTAAAGCAAAATTATAAATACTTGCCCCAGATAGGAGAATATATAAGAAAATTGGATTTATATAATGCTGAATTTATTTTCGTAGATTCTACTTATGGAGGGGCTTATGATAATTTTGAGAAAATTGTGCCTAAAATTTCAGATATTGCTCCTTATGCCCGCAAATGTTTGGATATTGGCAAAAAATATCAAATTCCTCATTGGGATATTCGCTATGCTCCTCTTTGCTATTTTCAAAATTATTTAAATCAAATTAGTGAGCTGCATGAAATTCAAGTATATAGTAATACTGAGCAAATAGCCCCTGATTTTTATGACGACAATACTGTGCGCAATAGACAAATTATAGGACGTATCAAGACAGAGAAATGCTTTGGCTGTGAATTATATGATAAATGCGAGGGTATATGGAGAGAATATGTTAAATATTATGGCGATAAAGAACTCAAACCAATAAAAACCAAAATTTAAAAAATTTAAAATAATAATAAAAAACATATGAGCAAAACAAAAAAGAAAGTAACAAAATCTAATATTAAAAAAAATACCATATCCCAAGAACCAAAAGAAAAAGAATATGTTATCATTTACGAAAGTGATGAACATTACGAAGTGCTTGGTTATGTTCGTGCCCATTCTTTAAAAGAAGCCAAAGAAAAAACCCAAAAAGAATTATTAGACGAGGCTCGATATTATAGTGTTACTAACGCTGAAATTGATGAGATCGCTCAATATGATGATATTACTTTTGATATAGATTAATTTTTATTATTATGCCAGATATTGCTATTTGGAATAGATGCAATAATCATTGTGGAATGTGTACTAATCCCTTTTCTTTTCAGTTAGAAGACAGTTCGCCTTATTCTAGTGGAAACATTAAACAAAGATGGGGGAATGTAAAATTAAAAAAAGATGATGTGATTGCTTTAACAGGAGGAGAGCCAACAATTCATCCGGATTTTTTGAATTTAGTTACTTGGTTTCGTAGGAAATATCCATCTCATAAAATTGCAATCGCCTCCAATGGTAGAATGTTTTCTTATAAAGACTTTACTAAGCAGCTACTTAAAGTTAACGATTTATTAATAGAAATAGCTATTCATGGTTATGATAATAAAACGCACGATGCTGTCACGCGAACTAATGGAAGTTTTGAGCAAACTATCAAGGGTTTACATAATATTTTAAAATATAAAAGTTCTTCTCAAAATGTAGAAATTCGTATTATTATTACAAAGTTAACTTATAAATATTTAGATAAAATAAACGAGTTTTTGGTTAAAGAATTTCCCATGAAAGAAATTCGAGATGTGACTTTAATTTTTATGGAATTTGAGGGGCAAGCGAAAGATAATATTAATAATGTGGGAATATCTTATACTCAAGTAAATAAATATTTAACCAAATTAGTAAATAGTTCTCTTCTTAATAAATTAAACGAATTAAGATTGTATCATTTTCCTCTTTGCGTGTTACCAAAGTCATTATGGCCCTTTGTTTGGCGTACTCTTCGAGGCGAAGAAATAATTTTTTTATCACAATGTCAAAAATGTGCTGCTAAAAAATATTGTTTAGGGGTGCATCGTGATTACATTTCTTTTATGGGAACAAAAGAATTTAAACCATTCAAAACAATAAAGATAAAAAGCAATAAAAGTTTTTATAAACCAATTGATTACTCTTCTTATTAATTGATGGTTATTCCTACTATTATTTTAAGATTTTTATTTATCGCGCCTTTATGCCTTATAGGATTTTTTAGTAGTTACAGCGATATTAAATATGGCAAAATTAAAAATTCCTATTTAAAAATCGGTTTTATCTATATTTGTTGTTTGTATTTTTTCCTTTTTATTTATAGCCAATATTTTTTACATGTAAATAATTATAAATATTTGTTGGGGCTATTATTGAATGGCTCCATCTTTTTAATCGTGGGTTATTTGTTGTGGTATTTTAATTTGTGGGCTGCAGGAGACGCTAAATTACTAGTAATATATTCGTTATTAATTCCCCTAGAAACATATGCCAATAATTATATTTCTTATTTCCCGAGTTTAATTATTTTGATTGATACCATTACCCTTATTGTTATATTTTTATTATGCAAACTAATAATAAAAATTATTTATGAACTAGCCCTTTCTTTTGTAAAGAGGGACAATGGGGGTTTTTTGAATCGGTTAAAAGGTATCAAATATTTTATTATATTTTGGGTAAAACCTCAAAATTTCAAACGTATTTTTATAAAAATCTTTAGTTTTTTTATTCCTTTAGTTAGTTTATTAATTATTTCACAAATTTTAAAAAATAAAATAGAAATATTATTAGCTTTATTTCTCAAACCATTTTTAGTATATTCCTGTCTATTATTATTAAATTTATTTTTGTTTAGAATTATGGCAAAGAATAAAATACTTCGTATTATAATTATTATTTTAGGATTAGCCTTATGTTTTTATTTGTTAGTATCTCAACAGGTATTTTTACTTATCTCCATAGTAAAAAGAGCACTAATTATGATGTGTTTATTTGGCATATTTATCCAGTCCATCAATTGGTATCTAGAACATAAAGATATAAAAATTATTACTGTTTGTAATCTACGACCAGGAATGTTTCTAACTCAAGCATCTATAAAGGATATTCAGAATAAACTGGGTTCCGATATTAAATTTAATATAAAACAATGGAATCTTTCCGATGGTTTAATGAAGAATCAAATTGAAATGATCCAAGCAATTTTTCAAAATAATTCTCAAAAAACCCTAACTGTTTATAGCACCTTTCCTTTTGCGCCATTTTTGTTTTTGACTACTATATTGTTATTAATCACCAAATATTCTATTTTTTTTCGGCTCTCTAATTTTATTAGGGCGCTTCATTAGCCCATTTGACATTTACAAAAATACAATATATGTGTTAAAATATTAATATAAGATTAAAATTTAATAAATTATTACTATGAATCTAAAACAATATAGTAAATATCAATTAGGTATTTTTTTGGTAATAGGCGCTATAATTTCCGGAATTTTATTAGGGGTGATAGTTAAAAATAGGGGAATTACAAATATTATCCCCTTAGATATACAAACTAATATAACTGAACCTATCAATCAGCAAACTGGCACGCCCGATACTGGTTCTGTTCTGATTTACAACCATCTTATAGATGGGATAATTGATAAAATTTATGTTGATGATGTTAGGAAGTTAGATATTAAAGTTAATGTATATAAATTTATAAACGAGGCCCCACAAAAAGAAATAATAAAAACTGTGATTGTTAATGATAATACTGAATTTATCTTACATAATTTGTCCCAAGATAAAGATATGGCTATTAAGTTTTCAGAATATGCTGTGGGTGATAATGTGGCTATATGGATTGAAGAAGATAATCAAGATATTTTTGGGCTTGATTATTTGACCGCGATTAAAATTGTTAAATTTCAATAAGTGCAAACTCGGGATTTGTAGTTAATAAACAATAATAAGATGCAACTTGCTTGCCCGTGTCAATAGGTAAGATAATTTTATTTATTGATATTGAACCTTTTTTAGTGAAATGATATACTATTTTTAATGAAGCCGAAATTGTCTCTTAAAGATTGGCAAAAATTGTTAGTTCCGGAATTTACTATCAGTGCTATTTCTATTGAAGAAAGAATGGTGCGCGTTTTTTGTTTTGATAAAGCCATTAACAGGATTACTAAAGTTGGGAAATACACTTTGCCGGGAGGAATTATTGAAGAGGGAATTTTGAAAAAACCACAGGAATTACAATCATTTTTCGCGTCATTAAAACAAAAGATTTGGCCTAAAGAAAAAGAGATTTGGATTGTTCTATCTTTACCTTCGGCTAATTTTTATA
>Ga0210057_1009600_pt1 | contig 11154 bp, 13 predicted proteins | sample CryGeyCG2114_010_2_FD_183968 | JGI IMG/M metagenome (GOLD analysis project Ga0210057, IMG submission 183968) | Groundwater microbial communities from aquifer - Crystal Geyser CG10_big_fil_rev_8/21/14_0.10 (SPAdes) (version 2) | ecosystem: Environmental > Aquatic > Deep subsurface > Groundwater ...
TTTTAAACTAAAGCCAATAGTCATTGAGTAATCTTCCTGGGCTGACTTTTTCGGGCGAGTAGTTCAGTGGTAGAACGCTGACCTTATAAGTCAGAAGTCGGAGGTTCGATCCCTCCCTCGCCCACCAAATAATAATGAAGTCTCTTTAACTTTCTTTAAAACTTTTATGGAATCTCTATTGACTAATTTTTCCGAGACTCATCGCATTCTTTCTTATTTAATTGTTTTTTTCTCAATCTTTATTGAAGGAGAAGTAATTGTGCTTTTAGCCGGCGTTTTAAGCCATAAAGGATATTTGGATATTTTCAATGTGATAATGATTGTTTTTGTCGGGTCTGTTCTCCATGATTTGCTTTACTGGTCAATTGGCAGAAAACTTGCCAAAACAAACAAGAAGAAATTTTTATTTGTTAATTTGGAAAAATTAGGGAATTTTTTGTGCCGGTTAAGAGTCAGTAATGGCTTATATATTTTTATTTCAAAATTTGCCTGGAACTTAAATAGGATTGTCCTGATGGCTAACGGTTATCTAAAAGTTTCGGCTAAGGAGTTATTGCGTTACAGCATTCCGGCTTGTTTAATCTGGTCAGTCACTCTTGTCTCAATGGGCTATATTTTTGCCTTTGAAACCGATATTCTCAAAAAAGACCTAAAAACCGCTGGCCTCTTACTAGCCGGCTTTATCGTAGTAATTATAGTTCTTGAAAATCTCCTTAAAAAAATAATTAAGAAAATAGCAAGTAAACCCAGTAGTATTTAAACACAGCAGCGCCTATTTGTTTTCTGCCTAAAAAAACATAGATTTCATCGCATTATCGGATAAGTAGATAAAATCTACACTTTTTAAGAAAACTTGACAAAAAGCGTAAAACAATGTGAAACATTGTAAATCGGCGACAAGCTGATAAGCGCTTGAAATCTACATTTTTTGAAAATTGCTGTTTTCGATGTGTAAAAATTACACATGAGAAACAGTGTGTTGTTTGTACACGTGTGTAATTTTTACACACCATTACCAAAATTATGACTTACAGGTCAGAAATAGGCCAACTCGGCGAAGACCTCGCCTGTAAATATCTTGTGGATAAAGCTTATAGAATTATTGAGCGTAATTTCCGCAGGCCTTGGGGTGAATTGGATATTATTGCCGAAGCTCCTGACAAAACTTTGGTTTTTATTGAGGTTAAGACAATGCGAGAAAATCCAGGGGGTTTAGAGCCAGCGGACCAATTAACTAAATCAAAACTTCAAAAATTAAAAAGAACAGCTTCCTTATATGCTGGCCATTACCCTGGATTAATAAAAGATGACAAAGGCTGGAGAATAGATTTAATTACCTTGGTCTTTCAAAAATTCCATGAGTTAATTCTGAATAAACCAAGCAACTTGACAATCAATGAAAAAAGTTGTGATATAAAATATTACGAAAATATTGCTGATTGAGGCGATAATAAGACCTATTCTCGCCAAAAATTAACTTATATACATTTCTGACGATCGTCAGGAATGTATATGAAAATATAAAAAGAGGTTTCGCTCCCCTTTTTTCGCAGTATAGTTAACTATACTGCTTATTATTGTATCGCTACGATCGTGAGAGTTTTGTTATGCCGAAAAGATATTATTGATGATATAAAATTTAACCGCATTTATATGTTAAGGTCGCAGGAGTTAAAGTTGCAAGATTGGATTATTTAAGATATTATTATTTAATATGACAATCGCTTTTTACGGCGAAGGGTGTTTTAAAATTCAGAGCGGCGATTCGGTGATTCTGACAGATCCCATTGACGCTCAAGTCGGCTTAACGCCGCCGCGCTTTAAGACTGATATTATTTTAAAAACCTTAACATCGCTTCCTATCCTTCAATTTTCAATTCTTGATTCTCAATCCTTAATTTACGGTCCGGGCGAATACAATATCAAAAACATTGATATTTTGGGCTTTGGTTTAACTAAAGAGTCTGAAGGAAAATTTTTTAAAACTATTTATCTGGTAAAAGCCGAAGGAATAAATTTATGTTTTTTGGGGCATTTGTCGGAAACATTAGAACCGACAATCTTGGAACGTCTTGAAGGAGTTGATATTTTGTTCGTTCCCGCCGGAGGACGGCCTTTTATTGAACAGAAATTATTGGTTAAACTTATCAAACAGATTGAGCCGAAAATTGTTGTCCCGGCTTTCTTTAAAATTTCGGGCCTAAAAAGAAAAGCCGACGACCTTAAAACCTTTCTGGAAGAATTCAATCATCAGAATAAAATTGAACCGCTGGAAAAATTGACAATCAAGAAAAAAGACCTGGCAGAAATTAAGAAGACGAAGATTGTTGCGCTGAAGGCTTAAATTAGCCGCCGGCGAAGATTCAAATGTTCAAAAATCTCAAAAAATGGCTGAAGGATATCCAAGATTCCGACGAACTTGTCAAAAAACGATGGCTGATCGTCTTCAGCGCGCTGTCAATGATTTTAGTCATCGGTCTTTGGCTGATTTATATGAATTGGGCGATAAATTCGTTTGGCAATGAAATCCAGAAACAAGATTCGGGAATCGGTTTCTGGCAGGTTTTTAAAACCGGCCTAAATCTGTTCATTAGGTCAGTCTGGGAAGTTATTAAAAATTTCAGCCTGAAAATCAGCGGCGAAAGAGTAATTATTATAGAATAGAATAAAGTTTAAAAGTTTAAAAGTTTAAAAGTTTAAAAGTTTAAGAGTTTAAAATGGATAATAAAATCGGCAAAATAGAAAAAAGGGAAATAACCGACGAGCTTCAGGAATCTTATCTTGATTACGCGATGTCGGTCATTGTTTCTCGAGCCCTGCCCGATGTCCGGGACGGCTTAAAACCGGTTCAAAGAAGAATTCTTTGGACAATGTGGGAAGAAGGATTGAGCCACAGCGCCAAATTCAGAAAATCAGCCACTGTTGTGGGGTCCGCGTTAGGACATTATCATCCGCATGGCGATATCGCTATCTACGACACCTTAGCCAGAATGGCTCAAAATTTTTCTTTGCGCTACCCTCTTATTCAGGGTCAGGGAAATTTTGGATCGGTTGACGGCGACTCCCCGGCCGCAATGCGATACACCGAAGCCCGTCTTTCAAAAATTGCCGAAGAACTTTTATTTGATATTGAAAAAGAAACCGTTGATTGGCAGCCGAATTACGACTCCACCAGGAACGAACCAAAAGTTTTGCCAGCAAAACTTCCCAACCTTTTGCTTAATGGAATAATAGGCATTGCGGTTGGAATGGCGACCAATATCCCGCCCCATAATTTAAGCGAAGTAGTTGACGCCGGCATTTACCTGATAGAAAACCCAAAAGCCTCAATTGAAGAACTGATGCGGTTTATTCAGGGGCCGGATTTCCCGACAGGCGGCATTATTTACGATAAAAAAGCCATCATTGAAGCTTATGCGGTCGGCAAGGGACCGATAACTTGTCGGGCAAAAGCTGAAATAGAAGAACAAAAAGCAAAACAATTCGGCATTGTTATCACTGAAATTCCTTATCAGGTTAATAAAGCCGAGTTAATCGTCAAAATCGCCGAATTAGTTCAAGAAAAAAGAATAGAGGGCATTCGCGACTTGCGCGACGAGAGCGATCGCGAAGGAATGAGAATTGTCATTGAGCTTAAAAACGACGTCAACCCGCAAAAAATTCTAAACCAGCTTTATAAACACACCGATCTTCAAAAAGATTTCCACCTGAATATGATTGCTTTAACCAACGAAATTCAGCCCCGTCTTTTATCCTTAAAAGAAGTCTTGGGCGCTTATTTGGAACATCGAAGAATTGTCGTTGAGCGCCGCGCCAGATTTAACCTTCTAAAAGCTAAAGAACGCGTCCATATATTAGAGGGACTGGCAAAGGCTCTTTCGGCTATTGATAAAATTATAGCCGTCATCAAAAAATCAAAAGACCGCCAGGATGCCCATCAAAACCTGATTAAGAATTTTCAATTAACCGACATTCAAGCCGGCGCAATTCTGGAAATACGGCTTCAGACTTTAGCCGCCCTGGAACGTCAAAAGATTGAAGACGAATTAAAAGAAAAAAAGAGGCTGATTGTTGAATTAGAAGCGCTCTTAGAAAGCCGGGCGAAAATTTTGAACGTCGTTAAAGACGAGCTTTTGGAATTAAAAAAGAATTACGGCGATGAAAGAAAAACAAAACTCGTCGCCTCGGGCCTTAAAGAATTCAAAGAAGAAGACTTAATCCCGGCCGAAGAAGTCCTTATCAATTTTTCACAAAACGGCTACATCAAAAGAGTTTTGCCGAGCAGTATCAGAGTCCAACGTCGGGGCGGCAAAGGACTGATCGGTTCCGAGCTTGCCGAAGAAGATTTTATCACTCATTTTATTTCCGCCAACACTCATAACAATATTTTATTCTTTACCGACAAGGGTCGGGCGTTTCAAACCAAGGTTTACGAGATTCCGGTCGGGCAGAGAACAACCAAAGGGAAATTGATTCAGAACTTTTTGGAAATTCCGACCGAAGAAAAGATAAGCGCGATTATAAGCTATGCCAAGGATTCTGACGGTTTTTTGGCGATGGCCACCAAAAGGGGGATAATCAAAAAAACACCCTTAGAAGATTTTGCCAATGTTCGGCGAAACGGCATTATCGCCATTAATCTTCAAAAAAACGATGAGCTTAAATGGGTTAAGCTTTCTTCCGGTAAAGATGAAATAATTTTAGCGACCAGTTTTGGTCAGGCGATTAGATTTAAAGAAACACAGCTCCGGCCAATGGGTCGGACCGCAGCCGGCGTTAAGGCGATTAGGCTTAAAAGAGATGACTTTGTGGCCGGACTTGATATAATAGAAGAAAGCCAAAAAATAAAAGCTAAAGACCAAAAACTATTGGTGGTTATGGAAAACGGCTTTGCCAAGCAAACGTCGTTAAAAAAATATAAAACCCAGCGCCGCGGCGGTTCCGGAATAAAAACCGCCAAAGTCAGTTTTAAAACCGGGAATATCGTTTCCGCTAAAATTATCTCCGAAGAAGAAGAACTGTTGGCGCTTTCAAACAAGGGCCAGATTATTAAAACTAAAATTTCCAGTATTCGGACCGCCGGCAGAGCCACTTCCGGGGTCAAAATTATGAAATTAAAACAAGGAGACAAACTGGCAGGAACGGTAATCTTATAAATTTCGCATATGAGCTTATCCCGCAATCAAATAATTATTGTCGGCATTATCGGAATAATTATTTTATTTTTTATTCTGGTGTTTCTTGACGTTATCCCCGGATTAAAAAAGCCCGGCTCTGACAGCAGTTTTGGCGCCATCGGCGGCGGCAAAAAAATCGTTTTAAACTTTTGGGGAGTGATTGACGGCCACAATGACAAAGAAGCTTTTCAGGCGACAATAGAAGCCTATCAAAAAATAAATAAAAACATCCAAATTGATTTTCAAGCCTTTGATAACCGGCTTACCTATGAAAAAACCCTTCTGAACGCTTTGGCAACCGGCCGGGCGCCGGACATTTTAATGTTTCACAACAGCTGGCTTCCCAAGCATTATGATAAAGCGCTGCCGCTTTCCGAAGCCGCTTTTCCCTTAAACCAATTTCAGCAGTTGTTTCCTTATGTGGCGGAGCAGAACTTTATCCTTAAACAGGACGAAAAATCTTTTATTTACGCCCTGCCTCTTTATATTGACACCTTGGCCTTTCTTTACAATAAAGATATTTTTGACGCCAAAGCCATTGCTTTGGCGCCGACTAATTGGCAATCTTTCCAAAATTTAATCCCCTATCTTCGCGAACGGAATCCGGCAAACCAAATTGTTAAGCCCGCGGCGGCAATCGGCGGTTCAGAAAAAAACATTAACGCCGCTTCGGATTTGCTTAACCTTTTAATGCTCCAATTCGGCAGCCAAATGATTGATAAGTACGGCAAAATTCAATTCGGTCAAAAAGGGCAAGAGGCTTTTAATTTTTATCTTCAATTTACCAATCCCAACAGTTCTTTCTACACCTGGAATGAAAATCTGCGCTATTCTTTAGATAGTTTCAGCGACGGCTCAACAGCCGCGATTTTCAATTATTCTTCCGCGCTCCCCTTAATCAGGAAAAAAAATCCTTATTTAAAAATCGGCCTCGGCTTAATGCCCCAGTTAGCCGAAGCTGACCAGCCTGTCAATTACGCCAATTACTGGGGTCTGTCGGTTTCTCGCCAAAGTCAACGCCAAGATTTAGCCTGGAATTTTATTATCTTTAGCGCGGCCAATCCTCAAATCGCCGAAAATTTTCTTCAAATTACCAAAAAACCGCCGGCTTTAAGAAGTTTAATTCAAAAATATATCAATGACTCGGAATTGGGAATTTTCGCCAGACAGGCCCTGACCGCCCGTTCCTGGCCCCAGCCCGACAATGAAGCCGTTAGAAAGATTTTTTCCAATATGGTAGAATCTGTGTTAAGCGGTCGGCTTAATTCGCAAAAAGCCTTAGCCGAAGCCGAGAGTGAAATTGATGCGATAAAATAATTCAAAATAAAAAAATCGAAATGGAAAATAATTCAAAATTCAAAATTTCAACATTTTTAACTGTCATTTTGATATTTACATTTTTAATTTTTAATTTCGCGCAGGCGGCCCAAGCCGGATTGGTCCCTTGCGGACCAGGCAAGACAAAAGCAGAATGCCAATGGGAAGATTTTTTTCAATTGGCGAAAAACATAATTGATTTTCTAATGTATATTGTTATTCCATTGGCCACGGTAATGATTGTGGCTGGCGGAATTTTTATTCTGACTGCTGGCGATTCAACCTCGCGAGTGGCTAAGGGCAAAGAAATTATTACATCTGCCGTTGTCGGATTGCTTATTGCCTTGCTTTCTTGGTTAGTCATTGATACAATAATTAAAATTGTCGCTGTGGGCTGGAGTGGCTTAGAAATCGGCCCCTGGAATAAATTGAAATAAATTATGAAAAAAAATCTTTTAAAAATAATGATGATTTTAGCGATTATTAGTTGTTTTTCGCTTAATTTTCTTGTTATTGATAAGGCTTTGGCGGCTGATTACGATGTCAAAAAGGCCGCTGATGAATTAGCCGAGGACTCGCCTTTAGAAACGCCCGAGGGAATTCTTAAAATTTTAGAAACTATTTTGAAATATGTTTACACTATTTTCTTTGTCGTTGCTATTATCTACATTATTCTCGCCGCTTTCAATTTTCTGACAGCGCAAGGCGATCCGGAAAAAATCAAAAGCGCCAAAAGTCAAATTCTCTGGGCTTGCGTCGCCATTGCCATTGGTTTAATTTCAGTCGGCGCGGCTAAGATTATTTACGGCTTTATTTCTGGCGCCACCGGAGAATAACTTATGAAAAAATTTATTCCTTTGTTTTTAATAATCTTGCTTTCCTCGTTTTTGACTTCAGAGGCGTTGGCGGCGCTGGTGCCCGGAGAGAATATGGCGCCGGGAACGTTAAAGCCAGGAACCTTGCCTTCCTCGGAAAACTTAAACCTTTCGTCGCCGATTAAAGAATCTTCAGAGTTAATTGATGTGATTGCCAGAATTGTAGGCTGGATTTACATTATCTTCTTTATTATCGCTGTAATGTACATTCTCTTTGCCGCGTTCAATTATCTGACCGGCGCTAACGACCCGGAAAAAATCAAAACCGGTCGTAACCAGATTATCTACGCGGCCATTGCCATTGCTATCGCTTTGTTGGCGGTCGGCGCTCGGACGATTATTGAAGGTTTTTTGGGGGGCGGAAGAAGTATTCTTTTTATATTTTAAATTGAACAGTCCTGAAAATCATTAAAGGTCGGATAAAACTTAACGAATCCCGCGTCTAAAAATAAAGTATGAATTTTTCAAAAATCATTGTTTCTTTCGTTATTATCAGCATCGGCGTTTTAACGTTGAATAATGCCGTGGCAATGGCTCAAATCTCCGGTATCCCGGGCGTTGAGCAGGTTGGTCCCCCAACCGTTGGCGGATTAGTGGATTTGGTCAGGCAGATTGTCCGTTGGGCTTACATTATCTTCTTTATTATCGCTGTTTTAATGATTATTTTGGCGGCTTTTTCCTATTTGACCGCTGGCGGCGATGCAGAGAAGGTCAATACAGCCAAAAACCGGCTTATTTACGCGGCAGTGGCGATTGCGGTGGCTTTCTTGGCAGTCAGTTTTGAAACAATCATCAAAAATTTCCTAAGCGCGTCCGGCGCTTAAAAATTATGCCTCGCGTTAATTTTTTCAAAAATTATGCTTCGCGTTAATTTTTTTAATTAACGCAGGCATACCTAATATCTTAAAATTTCTCGTTAAGATATTGGGTATGTTTAAAAGCAAAAAAATAAAAAACCCTTTTTATTGGCTGGCAAGTTTAATATTTTCCGGCTTGGTTTTTTTAATAGCCAATAAAGTTTTGGCGCAAACCGTGGGAGGAAGTCCTTCTTGTTGTGCTCCCGGTGAAATTTGTAATCCTCTATGCACTAAAAGCATTGTTGGCGTAATTAACAATGTCCTTAATTATCTCATTTATATCAGCGTCCCAATTTTAGCCATAATGATTTTAGTGGGCGGTTTTCAGATTTTAACTGCCAAAGATAGCCCGGAAAAAGTCGCTAACGGCAGAAAAACAATTATGTATGCGGTTATTGGTTTTACTATTATTTTAATTTCTAAAGGTGTGGCTTCAATACTTCTAAGAATAATCGGATAAAAAAAGAGCTGCCAGATAAATTGTCTAATAGACAAAAATTATCTGACAGCTTTTAGGAGGAGGAGTTTATTAATTTGAATTAATAAACTCCTCTTTTTATTGTGACCGTAGCATATTCGCCCTCTTTGCCATAAAGGCGAAATATACTATTGGCCGGACGTACTTGGTCCCAGGCTGGCTTTCTTGGCTCCCGATGAAATTTCCTGCCATCAATATATTCTATGATAATAGGAACTTCATAGTCGCTCCGAAATTCCGAGCCAGCCGGTGTTATCACCCAGCCGCCTGCCTTGCGCGAAAGAACTTGACCCAGTGGGATTAACGGCACCTTAATCCTAACTACTCCTTTCTCAAAGGTGTAGTTAGGGTAAATCTGCGCCGCCCGCGCCTCAATCGGTTGTTTCGCCGCCGAACTCTCTTCGCTCAGGGTTGAAAATCTATAAAATCTATAAGCAGCAGCTATTAGAATTAAAACAACTAAAACAACCACGAAGACGCTTCCCAAAACAACTGACCGCCACCTTTTCTTATTCTCCTTATATTCCTCCTCCTTCTTTTTCTGCTTTTTTTTCTCATATTTCTCCTTATTCGTTATTATTTTCTTCACTTTCCACCTCCCTTGTCTCCTTTATCGGCTAATACCTTGGCAACAGCAAGCAAATCAGCTGATTGAGACCCTTCAACCGAAATTATCTGGCGAGTGACTCCCTTAACATCTGATGTCGTTTCAACTAAATTAACAGCTTCTCTTGGAGAAAGCCCTGCAGCAATATAATTTTGGAGCAGCTTTTTTTTTGTTCCAAATCTTTTCTCTGCTGCTGCCATTTCAGCCTTTGCAGTCCTCATCTTTTCAAAGGCCTCTTGAGCCGCCTTTGAGAACGAGAGTTTTGCTAGTTTAAAAGTCGCTACTTTAATGCCATACAATGTTTCGACTTTCGACTCCTCCTCAAGAGGAGGTTTGAACAAAAGGCTTATACGACTGATATTGTCTTTATAGAACTGAATAATATCAATATCAACCTCTTCTTTTTCAGCTTCTTTTTCTTTTTCAGCTTCTTTTTCTTTTTTCAGAATCCACTTTTCAGGCGACAACTTCTCAACTAGATTTTTCAGCTCATTCAATCTTTTGGTTTTATCTCTATCTTTATCTATAGTTGTTTCACCGCCGAATTCTTCCTCGATGTCCATAACGAAATTTTCAACAATGTCCTTTTTCAAAATTATGCCCATTACCTTGGTTGTGCCGACGACAGCTTTTAACTTATCTACTTCGTTAATTTCAGATTCTTCCCACCCTACTAATTTTTTAATTTTTTTCGCCTCCTCCTTAATTACAGCAATCTTTCCTGCCTCGTCAATATAGTGATGGGGCGGTTTCTCCAATTGAAGGACGCTTTGAATCAGAAGTTCTACCTCTGAACGGTACTCAACGAAAGCGTCGGCGTTTTTCGTTCCACATATCTTGCCGAGCTCGCTTTCGATACTATCTACCATTCCTTTTCTGATTGTTTCGCGACTCATCTCAATATAGGTATTGAGATTTTCTACCCTATATTGGACCGAGCCCTCGAGACTAATCTCCAATTTGTCTTTGGACAAAGCCTTAGCTTTGACTTCATCGGTTATTAGCTTTCTGGACATGGTGTTGTCAGGCAATAGGTCATCTATCAGAGGGAAGACGAAATTTATACCTTCTTTCAAAACCACAACATTACCATCTTTTTTTATTCTTTCCTCGAAACGAGTGGGAATCCCAAAGTAAACTGTTGGGATAATTACAATGCTGTTTAACGTTAATACCGTAATAAGCGCGGCAGACCCCAATAGAATAAATCCAATCCAATCAATGAGCGCGCCGCCAAGAATCACGCCCAAAACTACAAATCCCATAATCCATGCGGTTTTTTCATTAGATATAATCTTACCTGCTTTTATATCCCCTCCTAAACCATCTTCTGTTTTTATCTTAAACATTATCTCCTCCTTTCGGCCATAGGCCAATCAAATTTTTATTTTTTTCGTTTCATCCCTTATTATATTTATAAAGTGCTGATTTCAAGAGTTAAAATCTATTCTCTTGAAATTAGGTGAAGGATAGCATAAAATTATAAAAAAGTCAAGTGCCTGTAATGGTTCAATGCAAAGTAGAAAAAAGGAGTTAAGCCATCAATGGATGGATAACTCCTTTAGTTATTTCACAATAAATTCTGAAAATCCAGATACAGAGCCGGAATTGTAATCCGGCACTCCGAAATAAAACCAACTCGGACCTATTCTAAGTTCGTTGTCGTCGTCGCCGCCAGAAAAGCTGGAAAAGGACAAGACGCTATTGAATCGGCTCTCGTCTTCCTTAGCATTGTTGCGTCGCCATCACCAAGAACATTTTTTCTATTAACCCTAACTTCTGTATTGCCCCATAGAAGTAAGCCGGCAAATTTCCGAAACCACCTTTTTAATAGTGGCTTTTT
>Ga0210057_1009603_pt1 | contig 11150 bp, 5 predicted proteins | sample CryGeyCG2114_010_2_FD_183968 | JGI IMG/M metagenome (GOLD analysis project Ga0210057, IMG submission 183968) | Groundwater microbial communities from aquifer - Crystal Geyser CG10_big_fil_rev_8/21/14_0.10 (SPAdes) (version 2) | ecosystem: Environmental > Aquatic > Deep subsurface > Groundwater ...
CCCCTGTCATCATTAGTCATCGCGAGTCCGTTACTCCGACGGACGTGGCGATCTTCTTCTACATTTGTCATCCCAGATTCAGCCTGCCCGCTAACGCGGGACGCGGCCAGGGTCTGGGATCCAGCCCTGTCGTCATTCCCGCCCAAGTCCGTCAGCCGACGGATTTAGGCGGGTCATTCCGAAGCCCGAAGATCATCAGTTACTGAACATCAGATATTGGCTATTGAACACTAAAAACCATCGGTAGTTACCGATGGTTCTTGCCTAAAACTCTGGACAAAATTGAATATTTATGATATAATACTATGATACTCAAAAATAAGAGTAGGAGAAATAAAAAAAAAATGAAAAACAAAAGACAGAACTGCACACATTGCCATGGTCGGGGTTGCAAAAACTGCGCCTCGGGTATTAAAAAATTCTTTCTTGATATCGCCGAGAATGAAGTGAAGCTGGTGCTCTCGGCCAGTATTCTTTTTGGACTAATTATTATCGCCGGCATCAGCGCTCACGCGGGCGCGACTGTCGGCTTTGACTTTACCTCCGCTGGTGGTTACGGCACCCCGGGGCATATCGCCATCCGCGGTGGCGCCACCCTCTACACGCCGGGCCAGGGCTACGGCTGGGCAAACCCCGCCGGTATCAAAGAAGTCGCCAATGGCGCCCAGAGAAGTGGCGTCTTCAAGGCCGGCAACACCTTTGATGGCAATCAGTTCCACTTTGATGTCGCCAACGGTCAATATACGCTTAACTATTACTTTTTGAGTGAAACCGACCCGATCAATATCAAGGTCACGGTCGAAAACAAAACTTTCACTGTTGACGCCCTCGCCGGTGTCCCAACCACCAAAACAGCTGATGTCAACGTGACCGACGGTCGCGTTTCCACGAATTTCAGCGGTCACGGGACCATCGCCGGTCTATCCTACGAAGCCGCGAATACGGCCACCGAGCAAAGCACCGAAGTCCGCACTCTTTACATTATTCCCAACAGTATCGAGACGCCGATCAAGGCCGGCAGTGTCGTCCAATTCAAGGCCAATGCCGTGGACGCTGACGGCAAACTGCTCAACAACGTTAACATCAACTTTAAGGTCAGCAATTCTCGCCTCGCCGAGGTTGACGCCAACGGCGCGGTTCGCGCCAAAGCCGCGGGCACCGTTACCGTTACCGCTTCTGTCGCCGCCGCGCCAAGTATCTCTGCCTCCGCGACTCTCAACATCGCCGGCAAGATTAACGGCAACGGGGATACACCGAAGCCGGCCATCATCATTGATGTCAGCGGTGATAATGAAGACGGCCAAAAGAAAACCTCCGTGGGAGATGGCGATGAAAATGGCGCCGAGCCGGCTATTATTATCTGGGCCGATGATGAAGAGCCCGATCCGAAAGCCGCTTCCGCTCAAGAAAAACTTTACGGCGCGCCGAGAACCTACACCGCCGGCACCCCCGCTTTTGTGAAAAATATCACCGGTGCCGTTGACAAGACCATCAACTCCGTCGGCTCCTTCCTCGCGGGTCTTTTTTCCGGCAAAACCGGCGCCTCGGGGTTGTTTGATTTCTTCGGAACCGATAAAGACGACGGAAGCCTGACGGGGATCGATAAAGACGACGGAAGCCTGACGGGGATCGATAAAGACGACGGAAGCCTGACGGGGATCGATAAAGACGACGGAAGCCTGACAAGCGCTGATCAACCATAAAAACAAAAATCAACACAAAAAATAAACGGCTCATGCATTTGAGCCGTTTATTTTTTAGTCAAATTACACACTTTCAACTTACCCCTGACAAAATTTTTAACTCTCGAAGCACTTTTTCATTCTTGAGATCTTCCCGCTCCACTCTTTCGACGCGGCTCCGGAAAAGCGGGCCTAGGGCAGTCAAGTTTTCATGATACAACTTGGCTTTTTCATAAACCACTGCCAGAGATTCGCGGGCTTGTTGGATCAAATTATCAATATCTTTTTCTTTCCCCGTCATCGCGAGTCCGTCGGTCGACGGACGTGGCGATCTTGAATCTTCCCCATCATCGCCCTCTCTCGTCATTCTGGCTTGCGCCAGCCCTGTCGTAGCTCGAAGAGCGAAGTCGGGTCCCTCTGCAGAATTCTGGACACGGCCAGAATGACGCTCCTTCTCTCGTTTCAAACCTTCAATCATCTCTACCAGTTCCGGTATCCATGACTTTAGCTCCAAGCCCTTGATCTGGCTACCGGTTACCTTCAGCCATTTTTGGTAGCAGGCCTCCCTCTCTTTTTCGCTGACCACCCCCTTTAAGCCCAGCTTGGCGGTCAGGTTCTCCAGATTTTTGAGTCCGTCCTTGCGACCGCGGGAGACGAGATACGCTTTCGTCTCCTTCGCCCACTCACCGAGTTCGCTCTTTAATTTACGGGTATCCGTCTTGGTCAGTAGTCCTTCGGCGCCGAGCTCCAAAAGTTCATCGGTCATCTTTTCGGCTCGCGCCATCTTGTCATAAACATCCAAACCCTTAAGGTGGTGAGTGAAGTTCATCGTCAGATAATCGGAGACGATCTCTCCCATATAGCTGGCTACCATATCTTTGTCTATCTCGCGGGCATAGCGCAAAGTTTCTTTCGTGTCCTGATGGACATCATGCCAATCCATTGTTTTTTCCTCCGCGCACCGTTTCTGAAATTCATCAATTTTGCTCCTGATGGCGACTTCGTGCGCTTCACGCCAGCTTGCCTCCAATTTCCCTTCGTCCAGCTGGAAGCCCTCATCCTTATATTTGTTTCTGTACTCTTGGAAAAACTTCTCCATCAGGAAAAACTGGCCTCGGACAAAGTCTTCATCCGCGTATGGCTCTTCTTTAAGCGCGCGGATGTCGCCGGCTTCCGCCAGTCTTTCAATCTCCTTGTACCAAAGGGTGCGGACACTCCCGCCCACCTGCGCGGTCAAAGCCCGCATCTTCTCCACCCCCTCTTTGCCTGCCCGGCATAGCTCTAGCGACGTCGGGTCATTCTCCCTTCTCGTCATTCTGGGGAGCGGAGCGACTCCAGAATCCCCCCCTGAGCTTTGAGGCCAGAATCTTTGGTACTCATTCAGCCAGACATACAAGCTCCGCATCTCGGCGAGCCGTCCGGACAGCTCTTCGCGCCCCTCTCCCTTTCTGATCAAGCGGCCCAGCAGAGTGTCCACGCCATCCAGTTTTTTCTGAACCTCCTCCTCAATATTTTCCAAAGCCACCTGATACGCCCTCTCTTTCATCGTTTCTAATCCGCCCCTCTCCGTCATCGCGAGTCCGTCAGCCGACGGACGTGGCGACCTCGAATCTTCTTCTGCATTTGTCATCCCAGACCCGATCTGGGATCCAGCTCCCTCCTCGTCACCTTCTTCCTTTTTGTCATCCCAGCGAAGGCTGGGATCCAGTTCCCCCTCCTCCAATCTCCCCCGCAACTCTTCAATATTCTTAACCCATCTGCCGATCAGGGGCAGGTCATCCAGCCCCAAATCCTTGGCCTCCAAAAAGCCAAGCTGTTTACGAATGGCCTTTTCGTAGCCGGCCATCCTTTCCCTCTCGAGACTTTCTTCATTCAACTTGCGCATCTTCTCACTTAAGTCGCCCCAACGGGCAAAGGTGCGGACCCTCTCTGCCCAGATGTCCATCTCCTTGAAGTTCCCTTCTCGTCCCGCCTCCTTGAACATCTGGGTAGCCTGCAAGGAACCCTCCGCATACATTTCTTTTTCTTTATCAGCCAAGCTTCCTCCGCTCCCAAATTCATAGGTAGCGATCTCTGCTTCGCTCATACCCCGCCTCCTTAACGTTCTTTTCAAATCTTCAAAGAAAGGAATGGCCAGAAGAACCTGTCTCTTGCCGATAAGCTCGTCCAAAAGCTCGGTCCTCTCCGCCAACTTCTGTTCGGCAATCTCGTTTTGGATACGGTCAATTTCTTTCTTAATGTCGGCTTCAAAACCCTCATCGCCGAGCTCGGTAAGATGTTTCTGGATAACCCCACTCTCTCCATCCGGATGATAAAAATACTCCACTTCATCAAGGTCATCTCGCTCAAAAGCTTTACGATATTCAGCCAGATTTTCGTGAATCATTTTTTTGAAGCCGATTTCAAGGTCTCGAGAGATTTCTCCCGCAATTTTCCATGGAAGCTTTCGATTATTTTCTGCATAAGCCCCACTTAGCGCAGAGGCGGCTCTTCTAGCTTTCTCTGACTCCTTCTTGTTCAGTCTTTCATATATTTTATTGCGTAAAACCCTCTCACCACTTTTATAAACTTTTGCATATTGCGACTCCATAACTCTGTTGACGTCGCTATTAAGAATGTCCCGATAATATATGCCCTCAAACGCTTCTAGAAACCTATCTAAAGCACCAGGATAACCCATTCGAGACAGTTCTTCTATGGCTTCCGTACAAACCGTTGCTTTTTCTTGAGAACCAGAACAATGGCTTAATCTTAGTGTATACCTTGCTGTGGTTTCCTCTTCATGGTCTATATACCTTAATTTATCCAAACTCCCCTCCCTGATTCTGGTCAAAATGGATTTATGAGTTTTCTTAGCATGCAGCCCCGTATACCCCCGCAACCTCTCAATCGCCTCCAAGACCTCTTTCTCGTCTTCCGTTTTGGCTTTTTTGCGTAGTTCTTCAATCGCTTCCTCCGGCGTGTAGCGCCGTTTATCTTCACCGCGATACGGGCGAGCATTGACCATCGCTTGGTACGCCTCCGCCATGGAAATGATGGCTGTCTCCCGATCCGGCTCTAAATCCTCCTCACCATACTCTTCCAAATGATGCGCGCCGGCGACCTTGGAAACGCCGGGGAAAAACTCCTCCAATGGTTCCAGCAGTTCCCGACCCAGCTTCGGATGTTTTTTGATCTCGGCAAATTCAGATTCGCTCAACCGTCTGCCGCTTTGCAGGATTCTCTCGTACACACCCATCATGCCGACATTGGCGAGAAGCGACTTGATGGTCAGGGCCTTTAATCTCTCTCCCTCAAAACCCATCTCCTTGCCAATCATCGCCGTATAATGCGCCACATTCTCCGGAATGCCCTTCATCCACTCCGCCTTGGCATCGGTGGCTTTCGCCATCAGCCCCAAGGTGTAATAAAACATATCATCACGGCGGTCAATCTCTCGCTCGGTTGTTTCGTTGTCGGCGAACAAATCGTCGCGCAAATCCTGCAGACGCCTTAGGGATCTTCCTTCCAGATTCTTGATCTCGCCGGCAACCGTCTGGGCATAGGTCGAGCTTCTGATCTCGGCCAGCTCCCTGACCTTGCCCAGAGCCGTCCGCTTTTCTTCAAGCCACTTTTCATTATCTTTCTCGCCAAAGGGCTCAAAGGGAAAAAGCTCTTTTTGTTTATCTTTGATGTCGTTGTACAAAGCTTCTTTGGGCTGGAAGAAAAATCTCCGCGAAAGCCGCCGGTTCTCATACGCCGATTCCAGCAGACCCGTGGCCATCGGATCAAAATGAGCAATCACGGCTTGCTTTTCTTTCTCTTGCTTGACGGGATTCCACTTCTCTTCAACTCTGGTGCCGCTGTCCGTGACCAAAACATCGACCGTTTTTTCTATCGGCCAGCCGTCTTTGTACGGTCGGCTTCTAGCCAAAGCGTCAAAGACATCGGCGGCGGCGCCGGTACGGCTGGCGAGATCGATGGCCTCGCCGGTCCTGTCATCCGGATAGCCGCCACTGCCCCATTTTTCATGATGGCCACGAGTGGCGAGATACAGATGCGGGTTTTGCTGGTAATGAGCAAGGGGCAGAAGCATTCGGGCGCCGGTGCTTGGATGTTCTTTGATTTTGTCAAATTCTTCATTGGTCAGCCCACCCGGTTTGTCCAGAGTCTTTTGCGGCGTTTCAATCTTGCCCAGATCGTGAAGCAGATAAGTGTCCAAAATAAGCAGACGATTCACTTCGTCAAAGCCGTATTTCTTGGAGAGTTCGTCAGCGATGCGGGTCACGGAAAAAGAGTGTTCCGCCGTGTAGGGACTCTTCAGATCGATCATCTGCGTCAAGGCGCCGATAACTGCCCGATACATCCGGCTCATCTTGGCGATTCTCTCTCGCTCTCCCTTCTGCTCGGCCAAGCGCGCCAAGACTTCATTAAGTAGCTTTAATTTTTCCAGACCCCGCTCCCCCAGATGCGCCTCCAACTCTTCATTATCCAAATCCGGCTGAATCTCAAAACCGAAAAAATCACCCACTTGTTGGAGCTTTTCTTCACTGCTCTGTTCCGGTCTTTCAAGAGAGGTCTCCGCTTCTTTTTCTTCGCTCTCAACCGTTTCGACTCTCTCGGCTTCGGCGATAGGCGAAACTTCTCCTTCCCGCAATTCAATCTCCTCCGCCTGCTCCTGTTCGGAACGGCGAGTAATCCTTATCTCTGGTTTCCCTTTTCTAACTGGCATTGTTTATTCGTCTATTCTTCATTTTGTCATCCCAGATTCAATCTGGGATCCAGAAGCACTTCGCTCATCTTCATTATAACTTGCCCGATGGCTTTGTCGGAAAATCGTACCACAAACCCCTCCATTAGTCAACTCGAAACCCGCTCTGGGAGCTAAAAATAAACGGCTCCCACCCATATTTGCTTATCGAAAAAATAAGGCGGGCAGGCATTCATTCGCCGTTTATTTTTTAATGATTTTTGATAAAATTTAAATCTTTTCCAATGCCGGAATGCCGAGAACCCTGAGCACTCCGGCCATTATTTTTTTGTATTCACTGACTAAACTTAAGCGTAGTTTCTTTTCTTTGTCCCCTGCTTTCAGAATGGGGCTGGTTTCATAGAAGCCGGTGAAAGCGTCTGCCAAATCATAAGCATATTGGGTCAGTTCAAAAGGATCGTTCTTAATCTTGGCTTCTTCCAGCACAGCCTCAAACCTCATTATTTGATAAATCAAATTTTTTTCACTTTCGCTAAAGTCTTTAACTTTCGGCTTTAAAGAAACTCTCACCTTGGCTTTTTTTAAAACACTGCAAGCCCGTGCATACGCGTATTGCAGATAAACACCGGTCTTGCCCCGCGTTTGCAAAGCTTTGTCAAAATCAAAAACCAAAATTTGTGAGGCGCTTAAACTCATCAGATAATAACGCAGAGCACCGGCGGCGATATCCGGCGCGTTTTCTTTTTCTGGCCCAATCTTTTCAATCAGCTTGTCGATCAAGTCGTCAGCTTTGACCCCGATCCCCTTACGACCGGACATCGCATAAAAAGATTTCTTCTCACTTACGTCAACACCCATATCCCTGGCGGCCGCTGGTGAGAGCGCCACCACTTCGTGGGCCAAGTGATAATAATGATCACGCTCTTTGGCGTAACCCAGACGGAAAAGCGATTCACGAATGACTTCTTGCACATAGCTCTGGCGTTGATCGATGACGCTGATGACCACGTCGCCCTTGCCAAAACTTTTTTGGCCACCCTTCGTACTGGAAGTAACCCACGCACTATCAAATTTTTGATATTTGAATGGGTTGGCAAGCAGACCAAACTTCCAAAGATGGTAGGCCAAATCTTTAGCGGTATAAGTTGGCACACCGTTGGAACGAACCAAAATCTTATCCTCTTCTTCTGTCTCACCAAAAGGAATAATCCAAGCACCAGTGTTCTTACTTTTTGGATCGTCAACGCGACCAATCACGCTTTGCTTCTTCAGCATCTCAAAGGCTTTCTCCCAAAGTTTCAGCCGTAAAATATCGTTTTCCCGAACCAAAAGATCATATTGGATGCCAAGCCGTGCCATCGTCTCTAAATGAGCTTTGGCGATTTTCATCGAAACCTCTTCGGCAAATTGCGCCACCTCATCCGTCCCCCCCTCCAAACTTTTCAAAATTTCCGTCTCACGTTCTTTCAGCTTTTCGTCCTCCCCGATCCGGCTAACCATCCAAACATAAAGATCCCAGCAATAAAAATCAAAGCTGTCGTAATTTTTTTCTTGAGGAATATCTTTGTGCTTGCCCTCTTTGGCTAAAAGCAGACCAAGAATCGTATCGGCGACCTGCACACCAGTGTCATCAATATAGTTCTGAATTTCAACTTTATAACCAAGCGCTTTATAAACTTGCGCCATCGTGTCGCCCAAAACCGCATTGCGCAGATGCCCCACATGCGCCGCCTTGTTCGGGTTGATACTGGAATGCTCGACGATAACTTTTTCTTTTTGTTTTTTAAACTTTGGCAAAGATAAGTCCGCCCAGATTTTAGCGTAATCAAAATGAAAATTAATAAAACCCGGCTTGCTAACATCAACCTTTTCAACATATTTAATCTTGCCCAACTTCTTGGCCAAACCCTCCGCCAGCTCAAGCGGATTCTTCTTTTGGATTTTTGCCGAACCCAAAGAAACGGCTGATGATAAATCACCAAAACTTTCTGACCTCTGCAAAGCCACATTCTCCGCCCCGCTCGCTTTCTGCAGAGCAAGCTCAGTATCTTGATAAATCTTTAGAAACATAATTCTATCTTAACAGGAAAATAACCTCGTTTGCCCCCGACAGCAAACGACTGATTCAATTCAAATCTCAAATGGATAAATCCGATTTTTTCGATGGTTAAATATAGATCCATTAAAAAAGTTTAAATGAATCTCTACGGGCTGCCACCCGCAGTTTTGTGGGGGTAAGAAAAACCCACCCTCAAGAGGGCGGGGAAACGCATGTCAGCTGTTGTTCCCGATCGGCCGTGACTGACGGATGATACAGCTGTTGCACCTGACACAAGTGTTGCAAGTGTTGGTACACGCCGCAAACATCTGGATGTCAGCCTTGTCGCTCGGCACCCTCGAAAGGACACGAGACTGTGAGATGACAGCGTTTTTAAGGGACAGAGATTGCATCGTGATGCACCTCCTTTTTGTTACCCGTTTTGTTCATGGGGTTAGTCCCGGCTAGTCTATAACATAGAGAAACCCCCTGCTTAAAATAGCCGAGATAAGCTCAGTTGTTTCGCCCCCTTCAGTCCCAAGCTGACTGACAATTTCTCTGACTGTGAACTCCCCCATTCCAACTACTGTTGTGAACAGATTAAAAGCGTCACCATTAAGAAACATATTATGGTGCCTTACAATCAGAGCACCGCCAAACTCCTCCTTTCTCAACCGTAGTTGACTGTGCGGACGTAGCTTAGTATCTGGTTCGACTTTCTGCGCATACTCTTCAGATGTACACTCGAAACAATCTATGCCTTCAGTAAGCGGCTCAGTCATGTAGGGGTCTTCACCCCTTAATGACCCCGTCTTAGAAAATGCAGCAACTCGACATCCTCCGCCACAGCGATCCACATAAGAACAGATGAGGCATCTAGAGGGAAGCATCTCCGCCTCCTTCCAGTGGGAAAGGTTGGCCCAAGCCTCATAAATCCCTTCTCTTGTGACATTTCCACCAATATCCGAGGACATTATGCAGGCACGCAGATCACCATCGGCAGATATTGCACAGTCAGAAATTCCACCCATACAAATCCGTGTCCCAACGAAATCCTTGAAAAGCTTCCTCTCCTCTTTAGTGAACAGGCACCTCGCTATAGGCTCAAGAACGGCTACGGATAGCCCGAGCTCGTTTTTTACCCACAGGAGATCGTGCATTGTCGCCCTCAATTCGTCACCACTCAACATCAGCGCCAGGTGTTCGCTCGACAAATGGCAAGCTATAACTGGCGTTGTGGAAAAGGCCGTTCCGCCAAGAGATTTAACGTACTCGGCCGTCTCGCGGACTTGCTGCCAATTCTTCTTGGAGGTTACCATGTTGACATCAAGCACTACATCTGTACGTGCAAGCATCTGGATTGCTTTGGAGGTTTTAGTGAAAGTATCAGCACTTACCAAATCATTGTGGGTCCCAGGTCTACTGCTAAGAAGTGAAACAATTAGAGAGTCCACGCTAAGCTCCACTACTCTCTGAACGTCACCCGCTGTCATCAGTGCTCCGTTTGTGTTGATGCTAACATCTAGCCCAGCATGTTTGGCATGGGCAACAAGATCAAACAATATGTCACGACGTAGAAATGGCTCGCCACCGGTGAAGGCAACTGTCGCTACGCCTGCATTGATAATCTCATCCAGGATAGCAAGAAAGTGCCCCAGGCTTCTCGTCCGATCATCTCGATCGAGAAGCTCCCCGGTCTCGAGATATCGCCAGTAGTTGTAGCAGTGGATACATGCATTGTTGCACGCCTCAGTAACTTCCATCTGCGCATTTAAAGGACTCGAAAGCCTGAACATATCTTCTCCTTCAATTCAAGGTACTATTACCACCAAAAATGTATGGTAGATAGTTGTAAATGTCAACACCACTGATGGTATAATAAGTCATCATGATAACCTCAAATATTAAAAAGTCTGAAAAAAAACTGGAGCTCTTTTTTGGGATAAAGACACCCAAATACCGCTTTGTATACCTAAAATCCAGAGAGGAGATAGATAGACTGAAGGGGTACAAAACAGAAAACTGGGTTTGCGGCTTTACAATTGGAAAAACCATATACATATTGCACCCTGAAGTAATAGAAAAAACCTCAACGTGTAAAGTCGCCGAAATTTCTTCCTTGTTCAAACATGAACTGGCGCATATTTTTTATGTAGAAATAGCCCGCGGAGAAGACAGACCCTTGTGGCTCAACGAAGGCCTAGCTCTACATCTTGGCGAGCAGGACATGCAAAGGGTCGATAGAATACCTCTACAAAAAATTGAACATTACTTTGACTCTGCGGATGAAGAGCTTTATTATTACAGCTTTTCTTTAGTAAAATACTTGATCAATGTCTACGGCAAAAACAAAATCATCCAACTATTAAAATCGATTGAGCCCAGTATCACAAAAAAGGGCTTCCCGAAGGTAGTCCAACGTATCTATGGCAAGCCTTTGAATAGAATAATAGCTGACTATACTAAAAAATAAACGGCTCAAAAAATGAGCCATTTATTTTTTAATGATTTTTAATGAATTTAAATCTTCTCCAGCAATTTTATAACACTCAACAGCCCTTCCTTATGTCCTGAGTTCATGTGCAGGTCAGGGATTTCAAAAAAATCAAAAAAATTGGTTTATCACTACTCAATCGTTAGAGTTTCTCAGCAACGCTAAGCTGGGCCGTTCCCGTAAAGATGTAGAAATCTTTTTTATCTTTCAGCTACCCATTTTTTGACAGACTGGTAGGCCCGTTTA
>Ga0210057_1009604_pt1 | contig 11150 bp, 7 predicted proteins | sample CryGeyCG2114_010_2_FD_183968 | JGI IMG/M metagenome (GOLD analysis project Ga0210057, IMG submission 183968) | Groundwater microbial communities from aquifer - Crystal Geyser CG10_big_fil_rev_8/21/14_0.10 (SPAdes) (version 2) | ecosystem: Environmental > Aquatic > Deep subsurface > Groundwater ...
TGGCTTTTCTGTTAATGTTTCTGGCTTTTAATAAGAAAATAGCCAAACTTGGCTTGAGTGTGTTTAACTTCTCAATTGATTTCTTTCTTAATTGGGAATGGTCAACCTCTAACCCAACCGTAAAATTGCCCTTTTGGGCAAATACATCAATCTTGCCTTCTCGCCCTGCCCAGATTTTCTTCTCCAGCTTCACTTCGTATCCTAACTCCTCAAGATTTCTTTGAATTTCCTCCTGAATTTTTCTATGGTCGGTCGCCTGAACTTTTAAAAGATTTTCTATTAAAAAATTTACATTGTAATTTATGTTATACATTTAATTATTTTACCAAAAAATCGCCTTCTTGGCGATTTTTGTTTGCTCCCCAGTTCAAAGCTTAAACGAACTTTAGAGGATTTTTCCTATATGGCGATGATGAAGGAGAAATTATTGGAGATTAAGAAGTTTTATAAGAACTTTAAAATATCTCCTGCCATTACTGCTGTTAGGCCTTGACTTTCTTATAGAAAATGGTAATTTGAGATTAGAACCTTTAATCTCCAAACGGTTTTTGGGCTATAAACTCAACGTGGATTGCAGACCCAACAAGGTCTTTCCTCTTTTTGAGGACTATTCGGTATAAGAGAACCCGTTCAGGTTAAAGAATTTTCAAAGGAGAACCACACTATATTTTCTTCCTAAAAATTAGGGAGACTACCCTTTGTAAAGCTAACCCTAAATCAAACTCAGTAAAGAAAACTCTATTACCTTATTTAATTTTATTTTTTTAATCAAGGAGTTGAAGTTATTGGTTCATTGAAATATCCACGTTGGTTTCTCCATTAATGGAGTGGTCGGCAATCAACTGTCATAAATTATCATTAAATAAAAACCATTCTACGACAATGGAAACAAATACCCAGAAACTAGGCTGGATTTTCCAGCTCTGGAGTATTGCTAGAGATAGTATTGATAAAGAAGAAAGGGAAGCGGCTGAAATGTTGTTGAGAGCGTTAAAAATTGAATTTGAAAGAATTAAAAGAATAAGAGAACTAGCACAACTCCTTCTTGATTATCAATTGACTTCGCCATCACCTTTTTATCGGTGGCGATTTTGTTTATGCCAAAAATTATATTTCCTCAAAACTGGCTATTAAATATAAAGGATTTTGACCAATTATCTTCCAAGCTCGGTTTATCGGTTGATTACTTATTGAGCTGGGAAAAGAAAATCACCTCCAGTTATCATAAAAAAATAATAATTACGAAGGGAAAACCAAGAAATCTTTTGGTGCCGGTTCAAGAATTGAAAAATATCCAAAGGAAAATTCTGTACAATATTCTAGATTTTGATTTCCCCGAATGTGTTCACGGTGGAATTGCTGGTCGTTCGGTAATTACTAATGCAAAATTACATCTTGCTCAAAAATGGGTCATGTGTTTGGATATTCGTAAATTTTTCCCATCAGTTCATTTTCAAAAAATCTACAATAATTTCATTTTACTCAATTGCTCTCCAAAGATTGCTAAATTGCTAACACATTTTATTACTTATGAACATCAACTACCCCAAGGAACCCCCACTAGCCCCGCGATTGCGAATACGGTTCTTTATAATTTTGATAAAAGAATCTCTAATTTATGCGAAATAAAAAAGTTTAAATATTCCAGATACTTTGACGATGTCACCATTTCTGGCCATCGTAACCCCAAATGTCTTTTCAAAAAATGTGAGCTAATCACTAACCAAGAAGGTTTTAAAATAAACCACGAAAAAGTACGTATTATGCCTTCTACCGAAGAACAAATAGTTACTGGACTTTTAGTAAATGAGGGGAAATTGCGTATGTCTTCTGGGGGAATAAAAAAAGTCCAAGATATTTTAGATAAATTGATGTCTGGTGATTTCTCGCTCTTTATCAGCGAAGAACCAGTAAAAATTAAGGCAGTGTTGAAAGGACACTTAGCGTTTTTAAAATCAGTTGACCCTAAACTAGAAAAAAAATTGGAAGAAAAGTTCCATAAAATTAATTGGAATTCTTTTTGTGGCTAGAAAAACTAAAATAAAAATTGCCCAGCGATGGGCTTTTTCCTTTCTTAGCTTCAGGCTAAATTTTGATTATTTTTTATTTCCTTCGTCTAAAATCTTTTTCCTTTTTGCCCGCCTGATAGAGAGGCAAACCGAGGAAATCGCCACTTAAATAATTTCTACAATTGCCAATATCTTTAATAAAATAACGACTTCCAAATCAAATACTATTATAAATATTAATTAATAACTGAACAAGATCATCGATTTTAAATTTATCAAGTTCTTTCTTGTCTCTTAAGTATTCAAAAATATAATGAGCTTTTAAATTTGCTTCTTTCTTAAAAGGGCCTACATCTCCGTTAAACTTCTCAATATAAGACTTCGCATTTGGTTTAAAATTATTTCTTTTGTCATGCAGGTTTTTAACCAAAACCCCAAATTTATGACGCATTTTTATCCCTACCCTATTATCAAACCATAAATTAATATCATTTGGAAATTTTTTTTCTAAAATATTAAAAACAAGGTTTTCTATTAATTTTCTACACAGAAAAAATACAGCATTGGGGTGATTATGGTTATAACAAAGATCAATTTCATCTTGGAGACGATAATAAAAGTTTTCTGGATAATTTTTAATATCTAAAAACTTCTCATCCAGTTCTTTCATCTCACTTCTCGTAGCCGGTACAACTTTTAACTTTGGCTTTTTTGATTTACGTTTTCTGGCCTTTATTTTATGATATTCCAACTCGCTCCTTAAATCAGCGAATATCCTAAATATGGAAGTTCTTACAAAAGAGAGTAAATCTTGAAATTCGTCGCTATACAGAACACCTTCCCTTGTAGTAGTATCAATAATTTTTGAATTCTTTGATTTGCTTATATAAACCATTCCGATAATTGCATCGTTTCTGGGATACATACTATTATTATGAGCTGCTATGTCTAAACCAAGCCAATCACTTTTTGGTTCTCCGTATGGCTTAACTCGGAAATTGTCTCTATATAATTTTACGCCACTGTAGTACTCTAAAAAACTAACAATCTCTTTAGCTGCCGTTTTATCTATTTCTACCCCAAGTGCATCTTTTAGGTATTTAGGAGATTTATAAAAGAAATAAAGCTCAAAAACCGTATCGCCACATTTTAGTTTTCTGTCCAAATTAAAATGCCCCTCTTTTTTCTTGCCTTTGATTGGTACAAATTCGTATCTTACTAAAAGTCCGCCAACTAGTCGAGTCTTCAATTTATAAACTGCTCTATTCAAAAAATCTCTTTTAACCTTAGGGACACTGACAAGAGATGAACTAAATCTGGGTATCACCCTAAAGTCAGTGATAGGTTTGTTTATAGGATTTAATAAATTAATATCTGTCAACAGTTCCCTCTGTGCCCCTTCGTCATTCCAATCATGATTTAAATTATGAATATCCAGTCTAGTTCCATGTTCTGATTTTTTCTTTTTGAATTTATAAGTGGGGTTAGTTATTTCATTTACCAAAACATTTTCCTGCTGATATTTTTCCCAATCAAATATAATTTTATACCCAGCATTCTCTCCTGAAGGAAATGAATGGAGAATTGTTTTCCGCCCTAAACTTTCCACAGATAATCTACCTATACCCTTCTCTCCTATAGTAATTCTATTCTTCTGATTGCTAAGTTTTGTTTTCCAAGGAGTTGCTATCCGCATCCACTTATTTTCTAAATCAGAAAAATCCATACCTTGGCCATCATCTAAAATAGTGATGCTACCATCCTGAGTATCAATGTCATTGAAATTAATCTCTACTTTCGTGGCATGTGCATCGTGCGAATTTTTAATTAACTCCAAAATGGCCACATTTTTATTGGAAATAGATTCTCTTCCCAGTTTTCTTATAAGATTTCCGCTTACTTCAAATCGTGATGGACCTATCTCTTGTATTTGGTCTTTTTTAATTAATTTAGCTTTTGCATCCATATAATATTTATATTATCTTTAAAATCTTATTTGCAATCATTTGAGAAAGAAGTGGCGGAACGGCATTACCTATCTGTTTAAATTTAGAAGTCATACTTCCCTCAAATTTATAGTCATCCGGAAAGGTCTGCAGCCTTGCAGCTTCTCTCACCGAGATTGATCTAAGTTGTTTAATATCGGGGTGGATATAATAATGTCCGTCTTTAGCTATATGAGCCGTTACTGTTTGTACAATATAAGCATTCTGGTCAACTACCCTATATCTATCCAAAAAAGATGTGATATTTTTATGTGTTTTCAAACCGATTGGCAAATCATTATACTTTAATCTTCTGTTGGCCTTTAAATAATTTATAGCCATCTTATAAATTTTTAAGTCCCTGTCGCAGTGTTTTCTGACAATATGATCTGTAAGAATATTAAACCCCTTTTTTCTGATGCCAGATTTTACCAAAAAGGGCGATGGAGTTTTTTTATAATTCATAATAACCTCCTGATCACCTGCTTTTATATCCGGCAAATCTGTCAGGAAATTATTTACTGTTACACTGCTATTAACCTGTTTGAATTTTGGAAAAATAATATTTTCTACTTTTTTGTTATTAATTCCTACCAAAATAATTCTTTTTCTTGTCTGCGGAACACCAAAATTAGAAAGATTAAGATAATAATCTTTTATAAAATAACCGAGCTTTTTTACTTTTGTCTTTAAATCCTTCAGATATTTTCCATTTTCAACAGTTTTCATTCCCAATACATTCTCGAAAATAAAAATTCTCGGTTTAAATTCTCTAATAAATTCAAGGTATAACTTATACAAATCATTTCTCTTATCATTTTTAACATCCGTCCCTATTCTTGCCCTTCCAACAGCCGAATAAGTTTGACAGGGTGGCCCACCAATAATAACATCGACATTCTTTATCTTTTTTCTTCTCATTATTCTTTTTATTATTCTTTTAATCTTTGGTAATGTTCTTTCTGAAATCTCTTCGTTTATTACTGAATCTTGAACCTTTTTCTTTTCATCGTATTCTAAAAGCAAGTCCTCCTTGGTTTTTGTACCATTAAGGTATTTATAATATTCATCAATTTTCTTCTTCTCCAAAAGCAAATAATATAATGTTCTTGTTTTTAACGTCTCACAAGAATCTTTATCTATTTCTACATAGGCAATAAAATTAAATCCTGCTTTCCAAAATCCTTCTGATAATCCACCAGCTCCACTAAATAAATCTAAAACTGTCGGTAGACTCTTGGTTTTTACATTCCTTTTCCTGAGTTCACGCTCTAAAAGCGTAAAACACTTTTCTGGACGCCTTTTAATTTCATGTTCCCAAAATCTTATAACCTTGTAGTGTTGCCTATTTAAAACTTCATTTATCTTTTGATCTCTTTTTAAATTATTATTTATTTTATTTAACCAAAATTTTTTGTTGATTTGTGGTTTCTGAAAACATTTTTTACAGCCATGCCAAAAACAACCATCAATAAAAACTACAATTTTGGATGCTGGAAAATAAAAATCTGGTTTACCCGTTATTTCTTTAGGATGCATTCTAAAATTACCAATGCGGTGCGAGGAAAGAAGGCTTTTGAATTTAATTTCTGGATCGGTATTTTCCGATCTGATCTGAGACATATTAAATGATCTCTGTTCTTTTGTTAAAACATCAGTCATATTCGGGCTAAATTTTAAATTTTCTCCTGTTCTGGATTATATTTATCACGATATTTCTTTTCCCAAGCTTTCGCTTCCCGTTCGCTACTCGTTGGTTTATATCGAATACTAGTAATCCCACGTTTAACATTTAATTGCTGCTTGATTCGTTTTTGCAAGTTACCAGCGCCAGCACTTCCCACATATGGTGGTTTATTTCCTCTAAATAATAAGTAGTCACCGGATTGATTTGGAATTTCTGATAAATTATTTTCTGTTGGTCTTATTTTTTTACTTAGCTTCCCCATAATTTTATTTCTCAATTAATTTTTCGACCTTTCTTTTTTAAACTTCTTTTGTGAATATTGTTTCTTCACCTAACATATCTACGATTTTAATAGCAATTTTTGTTTTGTTCTTTGAAATTTCTAATTCGTATTTAGCTTTAATTAAATCGTTTTTCTTCTCCGGAACGTCAGAGTAAACGATATGGAAAGTTTTACTATCATAATTTGTGTCAATTAAAACACAGTCAATCATGCATCTAAAATCAGGGATTTTAACCTTGAAAAGAGTATTATCAATATTTAATCTCTCAATGATTGTTGGTGAGATAAAATCTAAAATTTCAATAATGGCTTTATTATCCTTTCTCTTAATTTTAACTTTTGCCTCATCCGGCTTATGAATCAAGAAGTTGCCGTATTTTTTATCGGTTTTAAGTTCAATGACTTCAATCTTGTTTATCGGATGCTTTTTATTCCATTCTTCGATTGCGGGATCAACAGCTAATTCTTTCCCCAAACAAACAACAGTAATATTTCTGTCTTCATTTGGTCTTTTTTTTAATTCATCTTGAATCAACTGTAAATCAAGCAAAGTAAAAAGATGATTAAAATCAATAATTTTGACTAAATTTTTTCCTAAAGTACCATCAAAAAAAGAATCGGTTTTTGTCCTCTGAATGCCTATGTGCTGGACAGCTAATTCTATCGCCTCTGTTCGCAAAAGTTGTAAATCATAATTATTAACTTTGTAAGTCGCAAAAGAAGGATATTTAATTTCTTTCTTTTTAGTTTGTTCTAAAATAATTTTTTGCAATTCTTTTGAAGTAGTCTGGATGGCTCCTTTATTTATATCGCAACCAATCCATTTTCTTTTTATTTTCTGAGCTACCCTAGCAGTGGTACCGGAACCAATAAAACAATCTAAAACTAAATCATTAACATCACTACCCGTAAGCAAAACTCTTTCTAGTAATTGCTCCGAATTTTCTGTTGGATAACCTGTATTACTTATTGTATAACCTGGAATATCGCTCCAATTACTATCCAAGAGTTCTTTTTTAGATTGTAAATATTCCAAAATTTTAGGATTTGAAGGAGATATACGAATTCTACCTTGAGAGATTAATTCTTTATCAATCCTTTCTTGGGTAAAAGTCCAGTGTCGTCCCTCCGGAGGTACAAATATCTTTCCAAAAACTTTTCTTTCTCGAGGATGTCGGATTCCAGGGGAATGCATAGATAACCATTGAATTTCTTTTTTGCGCGATTTCCCCACATTTCTAAATTTCATTTGATCAGATTTTCGATAGAGAAATAAAGAATCGAAGGCTACATTGAATCCTCTTACTCCAATAAAAATTTTTCGTGTTCTATTTACTGAAATTTCATTTACGAAATTATCTTTCCCAAAAATTTCATCCATTAGTGCTTTTATATAATGTCCAAATCTATAATCCATCCTTACAAAAATGTTTCCAGTTTCTGTTAGCAATTCTTTTAGCAACTGCAGTCTTTCATACATCCATTGCAAATAAGCATTATCAGCAAAATTACTGAAATACATTAACTGTTCTTGAGGACTGTACCATTCTCCTTCTATTTGTTCGCTTCTTATTCCTCTCAATCTTATCCTTCTTATGTAGTCAACACCCGTATTAAATGGCGGATCGATATAAATCAAATCAATTTTTCCTCTAAATCCCTGCTCTAAAAGTGTAGCTAAAACATCTTTGTTATCTCCATAGAATAAAAGATTCTGCCAATTTTTTTCTAAGCTTTCATATCTTGGTATATCGTACTTTAAATTAGTTTTCAGTGAATCAAAAACTTCCATCAAAACTGCCGGATAACCTTTCACATAATCAAGTGGCTTCTTCCCAACCCAATTCAACATCGGCCTGCCTTTAGTGGGAGAAATTTTGATTTTTTGTTCTTTTGATTGTTTTTCAGGCATAGCTAAACAAAATTTTATTTATAAATCCACTCTTTTATCTTTTTAATTTCTCCGAAACCGAGTTCTTCTCTCTTTGTTTCTAAAATCTCGTATTTTAATCTTTCAGGATTTAATTTTTCTACTTTTCTCATTTCTTTTTCTTTTAAGGGTTTATTGCCTCTATCTCTCTCGCCGGTAATTTCTACTATTAACATTTTACCGTTTTTCTTACGGATTAAGAAATCCGGTGTGTAATTGTGCCATTTACCATCTTTATCTTTATATTCAAAGAAAAAGTCGGTTTTATTCGGGTCATCAATTGCGCCAGTGAAATAAATATCTTCAACTTTATCTGGGTCTTCATTTAGTTCTCTCAAAACACTTTCAAAAAATTCTCGCTCTGGCTCAGAATCAAAATTGTAAGGCGAGTAATGAAATCCAAACGGAAGCCGAGGTTGTTTGTATCTCTTAATAAATTCTTCGTATCTCAAGAGTAATTTATCTGCTTTATCTTTATGGAAAATAATTTCTGTAACATAAATTGATTTATCATCTTGTTTTTCTTCTTTAAATCCTTCCTTCCTTATCAAAGCCAGTGCCTGCTCCAGCTCTTCGATAATGATTTTATAATTCTTGAGTTGCCCTTCTATCTGTTTTTTTATCTCTATTGCCTCTAGTTCTGGAATTTCGCCATCAGGGTAAAGGCTCTTTAGCTTTTCATAGACATCCATTAAAGACAAACGATATAAACTGGAAATCTCAACGGCTAAGCTGTAAATATCAATGTAATCCGGCTCTATTTTTACTTTTTCTTGGGCAATAGTAACCAGAATTTTCTTTCGACTAAATTCATCAGGAGTGAGAAACTCTTTTATTTTATCTTTTTTCTCTATAGTTGGCTTTTTAATTTGTATTTGGGGTTTAAATTTTAAATCGATTGGAACCACTTTCTGAACTCTCTTTCTCAAAACAACTGGCGGAATCTCAATTTTTCTTAAAACTACTCTTTCTTTAATAAGATATTGTGGCGTTCTATTTAATTCTTCTAATGACTCTCCGTAAGTTTCTTTTAGTTGACCATCCAAGATCGACACATTGTCCCTACAAAGATAGATTTTTGCCTTATGTTTATTACCCGGTGTTTGCCTTAAGCACCGAGAAGCGGCTTGTAGAACAAAATTGTTACTTGATTTTAATTTCCTAGCTAAAGCGGTGGCGAAAAGGGAAAGACAATTCCAGCCCTCAGTCCCCTTATTTACTAAAAGGAAAACTCGATAAGGCAAAGCAGGATCGTTTATGCGGTTATCAAACAAGTCCTTTATTTTTTCAGGTGATTCATTATGCACTGGAAGCATAATAGAAGGGTCTAGACCTTGTTTAACTATGGCCTTCTCAACTATCGGTTTAGATGAATCTAAATTACTAATTTGAGGAAAATAAATTGCCAATTTAGCTGGACTACCATCATAAATTCCAATATTTTTATAATTTTTAAAAAAATCAGAGATAACATCCTCTAAAAGGTTTTTATCAGAAATATCTTCGTAAGATACAATATTACCGCGCACTTCTTTCAATATCCCGTCTTTAATTCCTTGCGATAATCCATACCAATAAACAACGTCTTTTAGAATTTGCCTTTTGTAATAAGGAGTGCCAGTGGTATTAACAACTATTAAAACATTTGTGTTATCAACTAAATAATTTACCGTCTGCCTTACTCTCTTTAATTCTTTTCCCAGAGCTTGTCCGTAAGTGTGATGAGCTTCATCTGAAAAAATGGCTAAATTTGGCAAAGAGGCAATAGTCTGAAGCCTTTGATTGGCTACTGCTTGTTTAACTTCGTCTTCTCTTGAAGCATCTACAAAAAGCTCTCTCAAAAGAGACTTCGTAATAGATTGTTTTTGAATTCTAATCTTTTCTGTGTTAGTAACTATAATGTTAAAACTACTGCCTTTGATTATAGGAATATCTTTTTCACCATCTCGGGTGTAAGTAATCTTCACGGTGCTGATAAATTGTTTGTACAGTCTTGGAGGTAAAATTTTCTCATAGGGAACATCAGAAATTTCTTTTAAAGCGCCTAAAATTGTTTTTCCGGGAGCAAAAACTAAAGCATTTTTCACAAATGGTCCGTCAGAATATTCAAGCGCCATAGAAAATTCAGTAGCAATAATAGAGCCAATCAAAACCGTTTTCCCTGCTCCCATCGCTAATGCCAAAATATAACTAGGGTAATCTAAAATTAATGATTCTTTTGTTGCTTCCAATCGATATTTTTTAACAAATTCGCCGTTGGTTTTGATTTTGTCTAAAACTGCATTTATCCCTCTTCTTTTCGAAAAAGCAATTTTTCTTAAATCTTTTTCTGTTAAATTAATATTTAAAGCATCTAATAAATTTTCTCCCTGAAAGTATTTTTTATACAGATCAAAAATATGAGGGGTTTTTTCTATTAACCTTAAATACCAGTAAGTTTCTAACGCCTCAAATTGAGGAGGCCTCAAATACCTCAATTTTTTATCATCGTTTTGTAAACCCACAAAAGCAAAATCGAAAATTTCCCTAATTACTGGAAAATCAGATTGATAATCAGACTCTCGCCATTCTTTAACTTTTGCTTTTAACGATTCGTATAAGTTCATTTTTTCTTTGGTCTGCTTTTGACATTTATGTGTTCTTTAAAAAATTTCTATAAATCACTTTCTTTCAATTTAACTCATTTTTGGCCATTTATCAATCCTTTTTTGGCTCCCTCAAACATTTTATCTCTGGTTCTTTCTATACGGAAGCTAATTCAATTCAAATTGAATAAAAGTAAGCATTATGTCTCTCAAAATCTTTGCCGGAATAGAGGCATCAATTTTTTATTAGCTGATAAAAATCTTTCGGAAAACGGGCAAACCTATCAATTTGTAAGCTAAATAATCTTTATCAATTTTTCTAATTGCTTTATATCCTCAAATAATTCTTGTAAGACAGGACGATTAGTTATTAGCCCGGTTTTGTTTTTTTTGACTTTTTCCCGCCCTTTTTTGAACATAAAACAAGGGCGAGGTCGCGAGCAATAACGAGCGACCGAGCACTACAAAAGAGAGAGTGAAAACCCCATTTTACCTTCATTTTGGCTTGGTAAGTCCGGTGGAGCTGGACTTACGAATGGAGGTTGCAGATTGGCTCGCGAGGAGCAGGCAAAGCCTGCGACGAGGGTTGACCGAGCCAATCTGCGACCGACAAACAGGGAATAAAAACTGGCAAGAATTACGATAAGAGTTAACCACGAAAGTGGCATATA
>Ga0210057_1009605_pt1 | contig 11150 bp, 13 predicted proteins | sample CryGeyCG2114_010_2_FD_183968 | JGI IMG/M metagenome (GOLD analysis project Ga0210057, IMG submission 183968) | Groundwater microbial communities from aquifer - Crystal Geyser CG10_big_fil_rev_8/21/14_0.10 (SPAdes) (version 2) | ecosystem: Environmental > Aquatic > Deep subsurface > Groundwater ...
GGTGTCTCGCTACCAAATCAAGCGAGCGCAGAGACGGCTGAACGATCGACCCCGCGCTGTGCTAAACTATGAGAAACCCGATGAGATCATTAACAGAATCGTTGCATTAAAAGTTTGAGACCAAGTATAAAGAAACCCCGTCCCGATTGAATCGAGACAGGGTTTTGGTTTGAGAAAGAATGTAATGTGGAAGGACTACCCCTTGCCGCCCGAGCCATCGCCGGGTGTCGTCGGCACTGGATACATCGGCTGCTCATAATCTTCAGTGATGACGATGCCGAAATTCACGTTCAGCTGAAAAGCCGGGGTGTCTTTCTTGGGATCAGTACTGTCGGCACCCGTGGTCTCCGAAACATTCACCGACAAGTTGTTGATCGTCCCGCCGTTCACGCTAACGGAGCAACTCGTGTAGCTCCAATAGCCCGTGTCGCTCTGGTCGTCCTTATTGAAGGTCGACCAGCAATTCCAGTTGACCGCGTAGGTTGGCTGGGGGTAGTCGGAGGGGCAGAGCTCACCCGTAATCGGGCTAAAGTGCACCGTACCGTCACAACCCGGGATCGGTTTCGAGTCCTTGAACTCGTTCAGACCGTCGTTGCCGTTCAGACCAAGAGACAGACCGAGCAACTTAGCCATCTCGTTGGTCAATTGGCCGTCGGCGGGCACGAAATCTCCGCTTAACGATATATTGACCCAACCGCTGCCAGTGTCGTTACCTTGGTACTCGTCAAACCAGGGTGGCTGGTGACTGAAGTTGCCGCTCATCTGAGAGACAACCACGGTATCACCGTAGATGCTCACGTTACCCTGACCGGCCACCGGATCAAACGAACTCGACACCATCACGGTGTGATATTCGTCCGCACCGTTCGGTCCGGTCCCTTTGCTCACCAAGGTGAGCAATTGATCGCGTGTCGTGTTGGGCTGGTTATTCACCACCGTGCTGGTTTGCTCCGACAAATTGCCACAGCCGGCGAACACAATAGGCAGGACGAAAACGACCGACAGAATCCTACAAATACTGCACCTTTCCAACATTTGACGCTCTCCTTTTTCTTTCAAAGACCTCTTCCACGTCAGTAAACGACCGCCGCCTACTGACCAGAGTAGTCTAGCATATAGTGATATAAGTGTCAATCATTTTGACAATTCCTATCAAGAACCTATAAAATGTGGGGCATATGAAAAACAAGAGTATCTGGATCGTTGGCATTATCATTATTCTTACTTTCGGCATAATGTACGCTTACCGTGACCGTGGCTCTAATGTGACTGACTACCCCCTACCCCCCGACGCGCCCGGCCCGAGCGAGCTGGTGGCGAACGACTGGACCCGAGGCAACCCGGATTCCAAAGTGACACTCCTTGAGTACAGCGATTTCCAATGCCCCGCCTGCGGTTGGTACCACACCCCGCTTTCCCAACTGCTCCAAGATTATGCCAACGACTTCCTCTTCGTCTATCGCCACTTCCCTCTTAACATTCATAAGAATGCCCACCTCGCCGCACGTGTGACCGAAGCGGCCGGTCTTCAAGGCAAGTTCTGGGAGATGCACAACCTCCTCTTCGAAAGGCAGAGTGAGTGGAGTGAGCGCGAAGCGCTACCCATCTTTGTAAATTATGCCGACGAGCTCGGCCTCGATATCACCAAATTTAAGCAAGACATCGATTCGGAAGCGGTGATCGCGCGCGTGCAGCGCGATGTCGCAAGTGGCAACGGGGCGAACATCCCCGGCACCCCCACCTTCTTCTTAAACGGGGAGAAGATCGCTAACCCGCAATCGCTTGAGGAATTCAAAGCGGTGATCGACAAGGCGCTTGGACGCTAGTCTCGCCTCCCCATAACCATGCCACAAACCTTCCCCAAGAAACTTCATTCTCTCCTTACCTTACTTAGTCTACTCGGCCTAGCCGATGCTTCCTACCTCACTTGGGAGCACTTTCTCGGTCAACTCCCTCCTTGCACCATAAGCGGGTGTGAGCTTGTACTCACCAGTTCCTACTCCCAAGTGTGGGGAGTGCCGCTCGCCTTCTTGGGTGCCCTCTTCTACCTTGTCATGCTCCTCATTCTCTGCTTCATCAAGTATCAAGGAGCGAGCAAGTTACGCTTGATCCTTTTACCCTGGTCGGGGGTGGGTCTCCTCACTTCATTAACCTTAACCTACATCCAATTTTATGTAATCGGCGCAATCTGCCCTTACTGCCTCTTCTCGGCTGGGATTAACTTCGTCCTCTTCATTATCGCTTGGTCATTCTTCAACGAGACGGCGCGGGTTCAAGCAGTTTGATCAGGGCGAGTTCCAGGGGTAACTCCGGCCAATCGGTGCGATTGACCTCGTCGTACACAGCGAGGAGCTCACGCAGAACCTGTGGCAAGAGAGTGGCGCCGGGTGACTCGGTTAAGCTAACGAGAAACTTGATCTCATCGGGCGAGAGCTCGCTCTCCAGTTCCACCTTGAGATGGGGGGCAAATTTCAAAAGGAGCGATAAGCGTAATTGGCGAAGAATCAATTTTAACAAAACTTTGAAATCATAGTTGTCGCGCCGAGCGCGCTCTACCTGTTTTAAGGCCACGGGCAAATCACCGTCGAGCACCGCCCGAATAAGAGATTCTATAAGCTCTCGCCGCGGAGCGGCGGTTACCGCTTCAACGGCCTCGCGCGTAATCTTCCGCGAGCCGGATGTACTGATAACTTGCTGTAAGAGTCCAATCGCATCACGGAAGGACGCTTCGCCAAGGAGCGCTATGAGCTCATAGGCCTCCGCTTCGCCCTTGTGGCCTTCGGCTTCGACAATTTGTTTGATCGTTTGAGCGAGAACGAGATCGGTCGGTTTTTTGAAATTGAGGGTCTGACAACGAGAGATGATGGTCTCCGGCAACTTGTGCGCTTCGGTGGTGGCCAAGATGAAGATCACGTGTGCGGGTGGCTCTTCCAGGGTCTTGAGCAAGGCGTTCGAGGCCTCGCGGGTGAGCATGTGTACTTCGTCAATAATGTAAACTTTGTATTTAGAATCAAACGGGAGAGTGCGAACGGCCTCTCTAAGCTCGCGGATCTCGTCGATGCCGCGGTTTGAGGCGGCGTCGACCTCGTAGAGATCGTTCGCGCTCGTGCCAAGTTCGCGAGCCAAAATTCTTGCCACGCTCGTTTTGCCCGTCCCTCGCGGGCCGGAGAAGAGGTAGGCATGAGCCACTTCGCCTAAAGCTAAGGCACCCGAAAGCGACTTAACCACTTGCTCCTGACCAATCACCTCCGAGAAGGTTACAGGGCGGTACTTACGATAGAGGGCCATCTGCTCCATTAGCACTCAAGATACCATAGCCCCAAGGTAGAAAAAAGCGCCCTAAGCAGTTGTAACTGCTTAGGGCGCTGACTTGAGCGGGAGACTGATTCAAGTTTCGCACATTCCCCACATGATCTCATCTAGGCCATTATCATCAACAATGCGGCCATCGAGCAAGATGTGGTAATTCTGTTGGCAGTGCCGACACACGCCATCCGGATCTCTGAGATCATGGATTGACTTGGCCTCGCAACTTGGACAAACCACCCCAACCCCAAGGTAATCCGTTACCATTGCAGTACTCTTCATTACGCTACTCCCTAAAAGATCTAAGATTAACAAGAGAAACAACCGCCATTATCCTAGCATACTTTACCTGAAAAAGTCAATCTTTTCACTTCTGCCGCTGAGTTAGTTTCCATCAATCTAGCCCGTAAATCACCGGCTCCCGGGAAACCGCTCAAGTAGGATTTGAAATGCTTCTTCATCACAGCGAAGCTTTTCGTTTCTCCTAGAAGTTTCTCAAACAGGGCCGTGTGTTCAGCCAAGATCTCGAGGCGTTCTCGCAAGGAGAAATCCCGCCCGGCGAAAAGCCACGGCCGGCCGAAGATCGCTCGACCAAGCATTATACCATCAGCTTGAGTTTCCACTGCTCGACGCTTCGCCTCGGCTAAGTCAGAGACATCACCATTCCCAATGATCAGGGAGCGACTACCGGATGCGTCGCGAATAGCTACCGCGCGGGCAATGCGTTCCCAGTGGGCGGGCACTTTCGACATCTCCTTTCTTGTACGCGCATGAATGGTTACGGCACTCGGTTCCTCCGCCAAGAGCTCCGGCAACCAAGTTTCTAATTCATCACGGTTATAACCAAGTCGAGTCTTCACCGAGATGGGTAATTTACTCCCCCCGCCGAGACGCGCCGCTCTGATGATCTCCCGCGCTCGGCGCGGGTCTTTGATGAGAGCGGCGCCGGAACCTTGCTTCTCCACCTGCCTGTCTGGGCAACCCATGTTGATATCTAAACCGTCGAAGCCAAGTTTTAAAATTAAGGCGGCCGCTTGCTCCATTATCTCCGGGCAGGCAGTGAAGAGTTGGGCCACGATCGGCCGCTCCGCCTCGGTAAATCCTAGATCACTGAGGAGACGCGCCCGTCCGGGCGCGTCGGCCAAGATGAGACCGTCCGCGGAAACGAATTCGGTCCAGAGGATATCCGGCTTGCCATACTTGGCGATAATGCGACGGAAGGCAACGTCGGTGACATCGGCCATCGGTGCCAAAGCGAAGAAGGGCTTCGACAACTTACCCCAGAATGAGCTCTCGATCATAGGGTATTTAATTTCTCGATCGTCGATGGTCCAACTACACCCGTGGGAGTAGAGAGGCCTAAGGGAGCAAGAATTTCAGTTTGATGTTTTGTTTGGAAAAGGCGGACGGCCGCTTCCGTGCAAGGGCCGAACCGGCCATTGATAGGGCAATCATTTAGACTATGACCGGGGGGTGGGTAGAGGCTGTCATTTCGGAGCGCGTATTGGAGGGCTAAGACTTCTCCCCCCTCGGAACCATTCTGTAGGTTGGAGGAGAAACGATGAGGTAAGATGGTGCTAGACTCAACGTCTGTTTTATCAAAGTAACTTTTAACCCCACGGTAAGTTTCCATCGCCAGTTCTCGGAGTACCAACTTGCGTAATTCTGGGTTGTTGAGGCGCGACTCATAGATGTAGCCATACTCGATGAGCACCGCCGCCCCATCTTGCGAAGCGTGCGAACCGACAGCAATAAGCTCCTGAGATTCGATCATGCCGTTGGCTTCCAGGGGGTGGTTGCTCGTGGCCGAGAAGTTTTTAAGTTGATCGGAAATTGATTGACCGATTTCTCGACTGGCGCGCGAGTTCGGATATTGATCTTCCGGCACATAAATAGAGAAGCCGGAGTAACGACTGGAATTCCGCCGACCGGGATAATCGTTAAAGTGGATGTGGATTGAGAGATCCACTCCATTCTCATTGGCCCACTTGTTTACACCGTAGAGTTTAAGGGCGACTTCTTCGAGGGCGAAATTATGGTTGACGGTAACATGACGCTCGAATTCCCCGGCATCAATAAGCTTCCGGAGGAGTTCTTTGCGACTGTTCATGAAGTTGAGGATGGCCGCGCGTTCAGTAGTGAAGTAATTATTGAAAGTGGGGACATAATCACCAGTGGCGAAGTCACGCACGAAGAGTGACTCAAATTTTTCATCATTGGAAAAAAGTTCGTTGAGGTAACGCGCTAATTCTAAATTTAAATTCGCCTCGGTCAGAAGACCGAAGACGGCTCCGCTATGCTCATTGTCGTGTCCGGGGACAAGCAAAACCTTAAGCTTGCTCGAGGCATACTTCTGCTCTAGTGCTTCCGGAGTAGTCGTTTCGGGGAAAACTCGCGCCAGAAACCAATCAAGCGGAGCGAGTCCGGTAAGGAAATCACGCTCCCGGGGAACAGCAAATTCCCGCCAGGTGAAACCAATAATCACCACCAGGGCAATAGCCAGGATCAGAAAAACGAGTCGATCGCGACGAGTTTTTTTACTTCTCATTCAATCAATTCTTTAATGTTTAATGGTAATCGTCCAATTTGCGTTCTCTGACCCGACCGGCGGTACAAACTCTATCTCCGACCCACTCCGGAGTTCACCAGCAAGAAGCTCGTCGGCCACTAATTGCTCGAGGTTATCTCGGATGTAGCGGCTCATTGGGCGCGCGCCAAACTTCTTGTCGGCACCATAACGCGCCACCTGGCGCGCTGTCGCTTCGGTTAATTTGAGCGATATTCCTTGACCAGAAAGCCGATTGACCAAACGCTCAAGCAAGAGCTGGGCCACCTTCTGACTCTCGTCTTCGGCCAATGGATTGAAGATTATAACTGCGTCGAAACGGTTTAACAACTCCGGTTTGAAAATACCCTCTTTGATCAAAGAGTCGATGATCATTGGCTCCACCTCCATCAAGTGCCGCCCACGAGCGATAAGATCCCAGATGAGAGGGGCGCCGGCATTTGAAGTGGCGATAAAGAGACTCTCGCGCGCATTAACTCGCCGCCCACGAGCGTCGGAGAAGAAGCCTTCGTCGAGGACCTGGAGAAAGAGGTCGAGCACCTTCGGCTCGGTCTTCTCAAACTCGTCGAGTAAGACGACGCCGTAACTGCTCGTCCTTAGGAGTTTAACCAGAGTCCCCGGTTCACCACCGTCGGTTGAGCCAATGAGCCGGCGCAAAGCATCGGGACCCCGATATTCAGACATGTCGAAACGATGGAGATTACTCTCACCGTTGAAGAAAACTTCGGCCAAGGCCTTGGCCGTCTCCGTCTTCCCCACCCCCGTTGGCCCGAGGAAGAGGAAGGAGCCGAGCGGGCGCTTGAGATCGCGGATGCCGGCTCGGTTGCGCCTTAGCGCTTTGGCAATGGCGACAATGGCTTGATCTTGACCGATTACCCGCTCGTGCAACTGGCGCTCGAGACCGAGCAATTTATCTCTCTCGCTAACGTCCGCACTGCCAAGAGGCACGCCGAACTTCGCCGAGGCGAGAGCGAGCACGGCTTGCTTGGTAACCACCGACTGGCCACTTTGCATTATCTTGAGCGAGACCTCCTCTAAGAGGTCGTGAGACTCGCCCACCACCGTCTCCCCCATGGCGAACCGCTGGCTAAGATTAGCCACTGCGAGCACCGCCGGATAAGTGAACTTGATTCTCCCTCGAGAACGCGACTCAACCGTTTCAACCAAGGTTAGAAGCTCCGTTTCGATTACGGCTTGTGGCGGCTCCGAAAGCTCAATCGCTTCAAAGCGTTCACGCCAAACCGGTTCTGCCTCAACAAGCTCGTGGTAAGCCGTGCTCTCGGCCAGAGCCAACACCTCAACCCGACCCGACCTAAGGTAAGGATCCAGTAGTTGAGGGAGATTGGCCTTAAGCGCGGTGGCGTTCGAGACCAAAGCGGGAAAATCATCGATGACCAAGATTATATCTCCCGCTCGAGTCACTTCATTAAAAATTTTTACTAGCTCCGCTTCCAAACCTTGCCGGTCCTTGAACTGAGATTCTAAGAGTGCCACCTGCAAGAGCTTGGGCAATCTGTGCTCCAGTTGGGGAAAAATCTTCCCCAGGCGGATGAGGCGAGTGAATTCATAGACCGCGCGAATGGGAGCACCGGACGGACCAATAAGGAGGGCATTGGCCTCTTTATGGCGAGAAAGAATGTTTTCCATCTCTTCGACTTCCTGCCGATACCAGACAACCCGTAGATTACCGGGCGCCGTCTCCGACGCCGTAACAAGATCAACGGCATATTTATCTAGCGTGTAGGTTGATCCATAAGCCCAACCCTTAGCAATGCCCGGGATGCGACCCAGGCGAGCGCGCGTCCACCAACGCTCACGTGTGCGCTCGCTCTTATGAGTGCGTTCAATCCAAGCGGCGGCTCCCGCCGCCTCCATTTGCCGGATCTCAAAATTTGTTAACCACTGGGCAAAGTCGGGGTAATTGGCGAGGAGTTTATGCACCAGTTCCGGCAAGTCAAACCTAACCGGCGGTAAGGCCACGTGACCGGCTGGTTTAAGGGTCGAGCGTTGCTTTAGAAATTCTTCACTCGGCCCTACCCCGATTCCCAAACGTGTAAGCCATTCCCGACCAAGACCGGAGCGGAGGAAGGCGGTTACCAGATCGCGGTGGTGAGCCTTGTAGAGGAAGCGACCAACATCAAAACTAATGGCGAGAGAGCCGGCTTGCGGATCAGGATCAACCGAAGCGAAGTAACGATGGCGGAAGTAAGCTTCAAGCAGATAAACCATGAACCAGAAACTAATTAAGATGAAAATGATGCCGACGAAACGTGCGGTGACAAATTGGATGAAAGGCGAGATCACCGCAAGTCGAGGCCAATAGGAAATAGCGCCGCCAGTTAAGAGAAGGAGGATGAAAAGAGCCAAACCGACGTCGAGCACCTTAAGGAGTCGATGGCGCACTCGGTGGCCCAGGAAGTGGTCGAGAGCAAAGAGAGGGTAAAGAGGGCTAAATTTGACTAATTGGCGAAAGGGGTGTCTCATGGCAAGCTAGGGTAAAAAGGTGAGATAAAAACCAACAATCAAGAAGAGAAGTGAGACGAATGGCGCGACAAGCCAAAGCAGGAGTAAAACCGGACCGACCACGAAAGCGGCGAGCAAAACGGAGACAGCCGTGAGCAAGACAGCCGTGCGAAAGACGAGACCGATGGCTCGCATTAAGAGATTAACGATGAGCGTCTCGGCCGAGGCTTGAGGGTTGAAGCCGCGCGGATAGGCCTCGGCCAGCCGTCGCCACGGGGAGAAGAAGGTGCCAAGAAGCACCGAGATGGAGAAGAAATGAGCGAGGAACCAGAGTAAGTTGAGGTAGATCCGCCACCAAGCGGAGATCGCCGTAGAATAATGCCATTTGAAATAATCGAGGAGAAGGAACGATCCATCCATATAGTAGATATCTTATCACAAACATGCGTTAATCTGGTATAGTATTGGTAACTTATGGATAAGCGTGGTTTTACCCTAATTGAGCTCTTGGTGGTGATGGCTCTTATAACATTCATTTCGTCTTTTGTCTTACTTATAAACCGCCGCGCGCTCGAGGACTTTGTAACCCTGCCTAATGACGCACATAGCATCACTCTGGCCGTGCGCGAAGTGCGCACCTGGGCGCTCGGCACATCAGAACCACCGGCTATTTTCCCTCCGGCCATGGCCCCTGAAGATCGATTTCGCTATGGTTATGGATTGAATTTTCAAACAGGGAGTGACCACGTTGACTACTTTTTCCGAGAGATTAAAGATGTGGGAGGTGGGGCGGGGCACGCCGAGCCTAAAGTTTTTAGGAGCATAATTTTTAAGAGTGGGGACCAAATCCATGAGATCTGCAACGTCGAGATCACCGAAGCAAGCGGTAATGAAGTTAGGAACGAAGATTGCAATGCCAAAGCCAATGACGGGGCAGGCTGGAATAGGACAATCTGCAGTCGTGATTACGAAATCCAGCGCCCCGAACCATTTGCGAGTACTACATTGCGCGTCGCTTTAAACAACTCAATCAACGCTCCTTGCACCGGTACTGATATCTTTAATCTAAATTCCGGCCAGGCTAAAAAACTCGAACCCTTTAATAATGCAGAAATTGATGGTCTAAACATCTATCTTAAATCGAGAGGGGGTCGATGTGTCCTAGTTTTCCTCGACGAATCTGGTCGTTCAGAAGTCGAATGGGTTACTTGTCATGATTAGAGAAAGTAAAAAATGTGGCATGACCATGATCGAGCTTCTGGTGACGCTCGCCATCTTCACCATCTTCGTCCTGGCCTCAACCAGCGGCTTACTCAACATCCTCCGTTACTCCTCCGAATCTCGCGCTTCTTCCCAGGTCTTAGACGAGCTCGACTCGCTCATGGAGCAGATCACGCGCGAGGTCCGGTTTGGGAAAATAGGGACGGCGAACGTTACCGTCGGGGCAGGCGGCCGTCAAGAACTTGGTTTTATAGATTACAATGGCCAACCTATAACCTACTTTCTTACTCCCGACCCAGACGGCCTAGGAGGTCCAGAGATTGGATATATCACCAGAGAAAGCAATGGGGTCTCTAGGCGACTGACCAGCAGCAGGGTGAACATTGTGGACGGTCGCTTCTACACCCAGAACAATAACTTCGCCACCATCTCGATTGTAGGACAACCGGCGGGAGGCACCGGAAATCAGTTCTGGCTCGAGAGTTCGGTGTCGCAACGCCGGGAGAATTAATTATGGATAAAAAACGGAAAAGTACGCGGGGGTTCACACTAGTCGAGATCTTGGTGGCGATCACCATCTTCTCCATTACCGTGGCCGGGACCTTCTCGGCTGTGGCTTCGAGCTTGGCCTACGCTCGCCACGTGCGCCTGCAGACCACCGCACGCTGGCTTGCCCATGAAGGGCTCGAGATTATCCGTAACGCCAGAGAGCGTTACCCGTCGGCATGGTACTCGACGGGCAGCAAAGATCCATTAAGCGAATGCATCGGAACGTGGTGCGCAGTGGAGATCCAGCCCAACCAAACGCCTGGATTAGAGTTTTCCGAGTGTGGCAGAGGTGGTCCTGGAAATAGCGAATTCAATTGCCCTCCGCTCCTCTTCAACCAAAACGAGACAACTAGCGACTTTTTATACAACTACTCGAATGGGAGCGAGACATTCTTTCGCCGAGCTCTCAAAATCAAGCCTATCGCTCCTGGTGAGGAATACAAGGTAATTTCCAAAGTAATGTGGGGCGCGAATTCGGAATTCAGCATGGAAAGCACCCTCCACGTCTACCAAAGAATCTAGTGGATCTGGTAGAATTAAAGAAGCATGATAATCATTAAGCAGATTGAGCGCGAGCGGAAGAGCCAGGGCTATGCCCTCCTCATGGCCATTATCATAATGGGCATCTTCATCCTCATTAGCTTCTACATCGCGGACTTCTCCTTCCGCGAGGGGCGTGTTGATCGCTCGCTCCGCGATGCCCAGATCGCCCTCTCGGCCCAAAATAGTGGCGTGGAGTGCGCCATGCGGCACGATCGGCGGCAATCGAGTGAGTTTAACAGTTCGTCGGGAGACATCACCTGCAACGGAAACTCAGGGGTAAGATATACAGAAACCTTCAATAATGTTTACGAATTCATCCTACTAACCGGCGACGGAGCGTGCGCCGTGGTAAGGGTGGACAAGAGAGGTTCCGGGAGAGAAACCGTGGTGACCTCAAGGGGCTACAACATCTGCCCGAACGATGCCTCTGGCAACCCCCTCGACCCCAACCCCCGCCGCATCGAGCAAGCCACGGAAGTCAAATACACGGTGAGACAAGAGC
>Ga0210057_1009606_pt1 | contig 11150 bp, 11 predicted proteins | sample CryGeyCG2114_010_2_FD_183968 | JGI IMG/M metagenome (GOLD analysis project Ga0210057, IMG submission 183968) | Groundwater microbial communities from aquifer - Crystal Geyser CG10_big_fil_rev_8/21/14_0.10 (SPAdes) (version 2) | ecosystem: Environmental > Aquatic > Deep subsurface > Groundwater ...
CATTTCTTAATTGTAACGAAAAGTGCCTGTCACTTTTTTTCTACGAACAAATTTGTTCTTAAATCTTGAATTTGGCGCGATTTTGATTATTTCCTACCCTTGTTGAAGTCTAACCTCAACAGACATTATTGCGGAAAGGCTCTTCTTTTTCAAACCGCTCTTTCATCTCTATTTTCGAAATTTCTTTAAATGGCATTTATCATCCAATTTCCCAGATAGACCAATTTTGCTAAATTTTCGTATTGCTCGCTTGTTAATTTAAATTTCATAATTTTACCTGCCCCGTAGCGTCCTGAGTTTATCGAAGGACTGCTATTGAGGTTTTTAATTAATTCTCACTTTTTATTTTAACTCATTCTGCCTCATTCCACAAAGAAGTTTCCATTAAGGAGCTAAGCTCCTTTGTTATTAAATGGTTAAAAAGCTTGATTAAGGAGCTAAGCTCCTTTAAAAGAACTCGGTTGAAGCTAGATCTCGACAGCTGTTGATCTGGGCGGATTCAGGCAAATAAAAAGAAATGATCAGCAACGACTATCTCCAAGACTATTATCGTATCGTTTTGACGCATTTATCGTATCATTTTGATACGGTTCCTGCCATATTGGCTACAGTCATCAACACCGTAATTGATTAATTTTTTGGGTGTGGGAATGGTCTCTTATTAGCCTTTTCCCATCTGTTTCGCCAAGCTTCCTTCCGCTCTCTGGTATGAACTGGACAATTTTTATCCTGGCAATTTACTCCTAAGCATTTTGCACAAGTCGGATTATCGCAAAGACATTGTCTAAGTTTTTCTTTCATATTTCTATCTCACCAAAAAACTGCCCCAACGGCTAAACTAAGAAAAGTAATGCCTCCCTTAGCTTATTCCCATGGTTTTTATGCGTTCGGAATAACTATTATAGTCTTACCGAAACTATCTTTGGCATAAAATATTTTTTTATCGCCGCCCAGATCAATGGTTTTGATCAATCCATCCACATATTTTTGCCAATTAACGATACTACCTCCGCTTGGCGGCTTTTTATTGTCTATGATCTTTCCGTCAGCTTTAAAATAATAACATTTATTCTCGTTAATTACTAAACAAGCTCGAAGTCCTGACGTAACTGTAGCCTCCCGACATACATTTAGCAGTTGATCAATATCGCTGTCAGTAGCTTCTTTTGGTACAGACTTTAGAGAATAAACTCCAAAAGCGACTCTTATCGATAAATAGGGAAATTTCTTGGAATGTATCTTACCAGTAGGCCAGGTTATGATGGTGTAATCGTTTGAAAGTAAATCTATATTGTCCATTTTTTGTAAATGTTTTATTTATTAATTTTGTTAGCTTATATTTTCTCGTAAAACTCGACTGACATGTATTCTTGGCCTATTGCTTTAGTAAACATTGAAGCCATTTCATCTTCTTTTATTATTCTGTATCCGACGCATCTTTCTCTAAAATTACTGCAATGCTTATGGGCCAAATAGAAACACATGCCAAGACCAATTCCGCTTGCTTTACCTATGGATTTATATTGCTTTGCTTTTTCCTCTGTTAATTCAACAAGTTTTTTATCTTCCATAATTTTATTTTGTTGTTAATAATTAAAAAACTCTTTCCGAGGAAAGAGTAATAAAAAAATCGACCTTTATCTCTCCCCTACTTGGGGCTGGATTTAGCACCTTCTTTAAGAAGTCATCTTAAAAGGTTGCTGAACGGATCATGGAGCCAGTGCTCTATCCGTCGCTCTTGATAACTCACTATTCAATTGTCTGAATTTATTATAACGCAAGACGAATCTTAAGCAATACAAGAATTAAGTTTTAATATTTATTTCGATTAAATGTGTCTTCGGTAAAACTAGAAATTGTTGATGCCGTAGTACTTATACCAGAAACTAAGTAATCCCAACCCATTCCAATATGATACTCTATGTGAGGTATCTCTGGATTTTCTCGTTCAAAATTTGATCGTTTATTTATTATTACTTCCTCTTTTTTCGCTTGAATAGTTAAAGATAAAAAATAATTAAAGAGCGTAATCGGCAGAAAGAAAATTACAAATATTTTCTTAATTCTGTTTTTCATAATTTTATTCTGCAATAAATAATTGAATTAAAATAACAAGAATCAAATTGAGTATAACGAACTTATCAACTAAGAATTTCCTTCTATTCTCTAGCTGTCTCAAGTCGTATCTCATTGGCTCCCTATCATTTTCCGTCTTCTTCTCAAGAAGACCCTGAGATATGCCAGGATTTATATTTTCGTAAAGTCTATTATAAATTTCCCGTTCCTTTTGTACAATTTTTCTCTCTAAATATTTAATTTTCAACCAATACCAAATAACAATTAATAAAATAAATAAGACTCCGTACTTTTGAAACCATCCAAAAATAGTAACCCCGATAGCTAACATCGCAACTTCGTCACAAGAAAGTAAATCCAAATCATCATGCTTCTTAAATTTCTCCCATCTTAACTCCTCCATAATTTTATTTTTAATCAAATCATTTAAAATATTTTCTTTCGTGTCGCTTTTATCCTACACCTTCGCGAGAAATATGGTCAATCGTCATTATTTCATACTGATTTAACCTAAAAATGAAAGTTATCCACAATTGACTCTTTACAGGTTCGGTTAATGTTCGGTATAATAGAATAATACCACCCAATAAAAACGTGTCAATACTTACTCCAAAACAAAAACAAATCTTTGAGTATATAAAAAGATATATAAGAGAAAACGACTATTCTCCTTCTCTTGAAGAGATAGGCCGGCATTTTAAATTAGTAAAATCCACTATTCACCAGCACGTGGAAGCGCTAATAATGAAAGGATATTTAAATAAAATAGAAAACCAGCACCGCTCTATTGAGCTTAATAAGAAAGAAAACAATTCTGGTTTAGTAAGCATCCCATTACTCGGAACTATCGCCGCCGGCCAACCGATTGAAGCGATAGAAGAAAGGGAAACCATTGAAGTTCCAAAATCTCAGTTATCTAAATCAGGAGAACATTATGCTTTGCTCGTTCAAGGCAACAGCATGATTAACGAAGGGATTTTTGATGGAGATACGGTCGTTATTAGAAAACAATCAACCGTAGATAACGGAGAAACAGCGGTCGCCTTGATAAATGGTAACGAAGTTACACTAAAAAAGATATACCGAGAAAAGAATGGTTTCCGGTTACAGCCGGCTAATCCGGATATCAAACCAATTTTTACGAAAGAATTAATTATTCAGGGAAAAGTCATCAGCGTTATCAGAAGTTTCAAACAACTTAAAAAAATAATAAATAACAAAAAAGAATTTAATGATTACACTGTTAAATACATGGAAGAAGCTGATATAGATTATAGAAAATCGTTAGGACAATATTTCACGCCTAAACCAATAAGAAATGAACTGCTCAATAAATTACCCAACGCGATAAATAATCCTAAAGTATTAGATCCCAGTTGTGGTACCGGAGAGTTTTTGACCACAGCAAAAAACTATTTCAGAAACCCCCTACTTCATGGATGGGATATCGATAAAAAATTAACCGGTATTGCAAAACGAATAGTACCCGAGGCATATCTTAAAAATATTGATTCTCTTTTAAATAAAGACTATGGAAAATTTGATTTCGTAATTGGTAATCCGCCATATTACGAATTTACTCCCTCGGAAACAATAAAGAGAAAATTTGAAGAAATAATTAGTGGACGAGTAAATATATTTAGTCTATTTATTTATCAAGGAATAAAATGGTTAAAAGAAGACGGATATTTAGCTTACGTTGTCCCTCCGTCGATGAATAATGGAGCTTATTTTTCGAAATTAAGAAAATTTATAGTCGATAACTCGAATATAGAGTACCTTCATATTCTCAACGATCCGAAAATCTTTCATGGCGCGCTACAATCTACAATGTTACTAATCCTTAAAAAGGGCAAGAATAAAGGGAACTATTTATTTAAGAAAAATGGGATTTTGATATTTAGTGAAAATGCTCAATATTTAGAAAAAGCTTTCAAAAATAAACTAACACTACACGATTTAAACTACGAGGTAAAAACAGGTAGATTAATTTGGAATCAAAATAGACACCTTCTAACAAATAATCACAAGGAGGGAATACCTTTGATATGGGCACATAACATTACTAGTAAAGGATTAAAACATCCACTATTAAATAGCGGGAAGCCGCAATACGTTAATAAAAACGATTTCGATATTGGTCCAGCAATCGTAACTAATAGAATTACGGGGTCGGTAAAGTCAAAAAGTTTAAGGGCAGCTGTTATCCAATCTGGGAAAAAATTTATTGCCGAAAACCATGTGAATGTTATTTTCCCTCAATTAGCTGAAAAACAAATTGCACTAAGATTCGATAATAACTTTTTAAAGAAAAACATATCCCTCCGCCAAATAGCAAAACAATTATCTTCAAAAGAAAATTTAAAAGTTTTAGAAAGTATCACAGGTAATACGCAAATTTCTAAAACCGAGTTGGAGAAATTATTTCCAATTGAATTGGTTAAGGCTTAATTCGTTCTAGCGGTTAAATCAAAAATATTAAGACAGGGGGTTTTAATTCCTTGAGCAATATTTTTCCAATGTAAAACTATCTGCAATAGCGGGGTAACGCTCTTATTCTGTTTCCCAATTATTTTACAGTGAGTTAATCCTTTTGGAAAAACTATTTTAAAGTTAAACTTCTTCACTAGTATCCTTTTAATTCTTTCTCCCGTATCTTCTTTCCTAATGAGGATTTTATTTTTATATGAGTTACCATAATACACAAAAAGGTTTTGAATTTCTTGAAAGAAATTATCTTTTTGTATTAAATTTCGCAACTCTTCTTTTCTATGAATTCCCAATGTTATCAGAATGAAAAACCTTTTAATCATTTCCCTTTGTTGCTTTTGACCGCTTAAGTAGGTTAAATATTCTATTTTTTCTCTTCTATCTCGTTCGTGAATACTATCAAGAATAAGAATAGCCCTTTTATTCTTTTTCCCCTTTAACTTTCTTAAGTATCTTGCTTTTTCTTCTTTCTGTAGTACTTTATTAAAAATCTTTAAAACCGTTTTAGGATATTTGTTGTAACGGTTAAGATAATTATTAACCCATTTATCGTGTTGGCTTCTTTCTCGAAATTTACTCCAACTTATAACATGTTCTGAAAAAAGGAAGTTTTCCGTGAGAGCGTCTTGACTAATGTTCGCCTTGGTCCCAATTCCTAGTTTTGTATCGCTCATTTTAACTTCAATAAAAATCTTTTTTCCGTTAGAGATTATTGAAATATCTCCCGTATTATCATAACGGTTACCTAGGTGATTGACTAAAGTAATATTCGAAAAATCACGCTTGATCTTTTTTGCAATAGCAATCGCGTGATTAAACCAATGGTTATTTATATCAAAATCGTTAACTTTTTGAGATTTTAATATTTTTACGATAATTTTTTCCGCTTGTTTGATTGACTGTCTTTCATGTTTGCCCATGTTTTTGTTTTATTAAATTATCAAGCAAAACGCTCAAGTTTTGGTAAATCTTTTATTCTCATTTGGTTCTTTTACTCTATGCCAAAGACGACCGACCGTCAATTTGGGAGATAAACTAACTTTAAAGGAGCTAAGCTCCTTTAGAACAAAGAAGTAACCAAAAAACCAAGCATGATCAGAATCAAAACCGCTTTAACCAAAGTTCCAGCCAAGCCAAGGGCACGCCGGGCAGAAACGACAGAATCACCCCGACTAAACCAACCAACATCAGAATCAGAGAAATGGGGAATAAAAAGATGATTTCCATTGTTATTTCACTCTATGCCAAACCTAAACGGCTAAGATTACTCATTATCGGCGCATTCGCCTCCTGTATATGATCCGACAAGAGGATTCTTGCAGGCCTCACAGTCATTGGAAAAGGTTTGGTAAATCGGATCGCATGGCGCTTGTATGCATTGAATATTCATCTTGGCGCAGACCGGATCGTAAATTTCATAACAGGCATCTGCATTTCTCTGTTCCGGGGTGCAAACGATAACATGAGCGGGATCAAAAACATTTCCAGCGGGCGTCTTTGACTGATAAATCAAATAACCCCCTAAACCGCCTCAATCGCTGCTTTGTTCCTCTCTTTCTTTTCGTTCCACTCTTTTTTTATCAATCTCTTTCAAGTATACTTTTCTGATTCTGATATTTTTAGGAGTAACTTCCACTAATTCATCATCGCCAATGTATTCCAACGCATCCTCTAATCCCATTATCTTTGGAACATTAAAATGCTCTGTATTTCCTTCGCCCTTAGATCTCATATTTGAAAGCTGTTTTGTCTTGCAAACATTCACTCTTATATCGTTAGGCCTTGAATTCTGGCCGACGACCTGGCCTTCGTAGACAATAATGCCCGGGCCTAAGAATAACACGCCCCGGCCCTGAACATTTTTTAATCCATAAAGATGAGTTTCTCCCGTTTCATGGGCAACCAAAGATCCTTGAGCTCTTTCCTGCCAATTACCCGGATCTGACTGGTATTGATAGAAAGCCGTGTTGATTATCCCGAGCCCCTTAGTATCAGTCAAAAACTCATTTTTATAACCCATCAGTCCCCTGGTCGGCACGATGAACTCCAGAAACACAATATTACCGGCATTTTTCATTTCCACCATTTCCCCTTTTCTGCTTCCCAATTTCTGGATTACTATCCCCTTATAATTTTCGGGAACTTCAATGAAAACATTTTCAAAAGGAACCATCGTCTGCCCGTTTATCTCTCTGACAATGACCTGCGGCTTTGAAACCTGGAATTCATAACCCTCCCGGCGCATTCTTTCTATCAGGATAGACAAATGCAGTTCTCCGCGCCCGGAAACAACCCATTGCCTGTTATCAATATCTTCAACCTTTAAGGCGACATCTGTTTCCAGTTCTTTGAATAATCTTTCCCTTATCTGCCTTGAAGCGGAAAACTGCCCTTCTTGTCCGGCAAAAGGAGAATCATTCAGCATAAAAGTCATTTTCACGGTCGGCTGTTCCACGTCAATAATCGGCAAAGCGATTGGATTTTGAGGATCGGTGATCGTTTCCCCTATTTTCACATCCGGGATGCCGGCTAAAGCGACAATATCTCCGGCTGAAACTTCTTCAGCATCAATTCTTTTCAATCCGGAAAATGTCATTAAAGAAACCAATTTGTATTTTTTCTGCTCGTTATTATGATTTATATGCATTATCTCCTGATTGGCCTTGATGGTGCCGTTATGAATCCTGCCAATAGCAATCCTTCCCTTGAAATCATCTCCGCTGATTGAAGTCACTAATATCTGCAATGTTTTTCCCGGATCGCAGACAGGGGCGGGAATATACCGCACTATTTCTTCAAAAATAGGGATAATGTTCTCCATTTTTGAAATGTCCGGCGTTTTCCCGGCCTTGCCTTCCCGGCCTGAAGCGTAAATAACGGGAAAACTTAATGACTGATCATGGCCGCCTAATTCCAAGAATAATTCCATAGTGGCTTCCAGAACAAAATTTGGCCTGGCTCCTTCCTTGTCTATTTTATTTATAACTACAATAATCTTATGACCCATTGCCAACGCCTTTTTCAGAACAAATCTGGTCTGGGGCATAGGCCCTTCTTTGGCGTCAACCAAAAGCAGACAGCCGTCAGCCATATTTAAAACTCTTTCCACCTCTCCGCCGAAATCTGCATGGCCCGGAGTATCAATGATATTTATTTTTATGCCTTCGTAATATACGGCGGCGTTTTTTGAAAAAATAGTGATGCCTCTTTCTCTTTCTATATCATTGTTATCCATAATAAGGTCTTGGTAGGTAAACTCTTTATTGAGTTTTTCCTGCCTGCCGGCAGGCAGGGACTGACGCAAAAGAGCGTCCACCAATGTGGTTTTTCCATGATCAACGTGAGCAATAATGGCAATATTCCTAATTCCGTTCATACGATTAAAAAACAAAACCTCGCTTTAACGAAGCTTTATTTTTGTTGTTTTTATTCGTTTATTTTTTAGAAACCTTTTTAGTTGGTTTTATCGTTTCCGCAACTAAGGGTTTGATGTTTGCCATAGTCTCTATTGCTTTAATCAAACGATCCATTTTTGAATTCAATATTTCTAACTGCTTAGCCAGTTCATCACTGTTACTCGGTTTAACGGCATCATAACTTTTTGGTTGAAATCTATCCCCGCCTCTGCTATTTCCGGTTTCTTTTTTGCCTTCAAAACAAACGCTGCAATACACCGGCTTATCGCCGGTCGGCCTGAAAGGCACCTCGCATGATTTTCCGCATTGATCGCAAGTCGCTTCGTGCATAGTAACCGGACCACGGTTTCTGCTGTCGAAGCTGCCTCGCCCACCTCGGCCGCCATCCCGCCTATCGCTTCTGCCACCGAAACGTTTTTTAAAGTCTCCCATGTGTTTGTATATTATATTAAATATTTATATATTATATATTATTTTACCACAAAAGAAATAATTACTTAATCAATGAATGTCAGCGCCATCCCGCATTTATTCCATCTGCCAGTACGGCCGATCCGATGGATATAATCAGTATAAGTTGCCGGTAAGTCGTAATTTATAACATGGCTGACATCGGCAATATCAAGTCCGCGGGCAGCCACATCGGTTGCTACTAAAATCTGAATTCGACTCTGCTTAAATGACACCAATGCTTTTTGGCGTTGAGAATGACTTTTGTTTCCATGGATAGAATCAGCTTTAAATCCTTTATTAATAAGAATTTTTGACAATTTTTCCACTCCATACTTAGTTCTTCCGAAAATAAGCACTTTATTAAATTCTTGTTTAATTAAAAGACCATTAAGTATATTTATTTTAGTATTCCCGTGTTCTACCCTAATAACATTTTGCTCAACATTTTCCGCTGTTTCTCTAGCTCTAATTGAAATTCTAACCGGATTTCTAAGAAATTCTTTAATAAGCTTTTCTATTTCATATGAGATAGTGGCAGAAAAGAAAAGCACTTGACGCTCTCTAGGCAATCCATTCATTATAAAACGAGTATCGTTAATAAATCCCATATCAAGCATTCTATCCGCTTCATCCAATACAATTGTATTAAATCTGGATAAACTAATCATTCTTCTGTCAATCAAATCTTTTAACCTTCCCGGTGTTCCGATAATAACATTGTAATTATATCTAAGATCTGAAATCTGTTTGCCAATGCTCATTCCTCCAACACAACAAACAGAAAACATCTTGATCGCCCTGGTAAGGAATTTAAATTCCTGATCTATTTGGATAGCAAGTTCTCTGGTCGGAGCAACAATCAAAACCTGTTCCCTTGAATTAAGTATAATTTTATTAATTAAGGGTATAAGAAAAGCAGCGGTTTTACCGGTGCCAGTACTGGCAATACCAACCAAATCAGAACCGTTAAGAATATGTGGAATAGCCTGATCCTGAATTGGCGTCGGTGTCTTATATCCTTTCATGACAACAGCCTGAATTAATCTTTGATCAATTTTAAAGTCCTGAAATTTATGCTCAGATATAAAATGATCGGGTCCCTCAAACTTAACCGCTTTATTAATAAATTTAGAAGGATCTATATTTTCTCCACGCTGACCCCTAGCCGAAGCACCGCTGCTCTTTCTGAATTGAGAAGATCTGAATAAAAACTGCCTTGGCTTTGAGCCATTCACCCGATTAAAACTTCTAGTATACATATTTTTATATAATGAAAAAAGACGACTAGTCGTCGCTAAGTTTTTACAAGAGTGTTCTCTATAAATTAAAAACGGCGAGATTTAGTGATATTAATAGCGAATCGGAGATTCGATATATCAATTATTATAGTATATAGCAAAACTAATATTTTGTCAAACATATACTACTTCTTTACGATCTCCTCTTTTTGATTGTTGATTAATCTATAATTTAGTTCCCAAAGAGCTGATTTATTGCTGTCATATTTTAATAGTTCTTGAGCTTCTTTACATTTCGGACAGGGATTGTTAACCAAATCAGCCACATATTTTAAATTGACTGAACCGCATTTCTTACACTTAATTTCATCCTTCCTTTTATCGAGAAAGTATTAACTATGCTGAAAACTAACAATGGAATTCTTGATGCTTCTTACTCACTGCATGGCACTTCTATCCCGTCTCCGGCAGAGCCCTGGTAGCACTTGCATTCCCCGCACGTTCCATGACAGACATCTGTACCGCTGTCGCATATCGCGTCCGAGGGACAAACAAAGCTTTCAAGCTGGCCAGAACATTCACAAATAATGTCTCCGAACGTATTCCACCCTCCGCAGGAAACGCCATTTTCTGCTTCGGATTCGGGGCACGGCGCGAATTCACAGTTATGACCGACGCGGCCGACAGCGGATCCGTCAGGACAGATTTTCGCCTCCAACGTGCAACCGCCCGGTTCTTGAACCCTCTTTTCAAAAAAATAATAAGCTCCTCCGGCCACGACCAGGACCCCGACGATTATCGAGATCATTAAAATTGGACTAACCTCTTTATTGAAACATTTCATAGGTTTTAGCATTAACTAATTATCTTTTTTCATTCTATCAAAAAACCATGCTTTTAGCGCGGTTAGAAGAATTACATTTAACTTTAATACTCTAACTTAATCCCAAGTTTTTCAGCAACCAAGTGAAACCATTTTTCGTGACGATCAACTTTATGTGATAGCATAACCATCTCTTAAAAATAAGTATCGGCTTTTTTCGCATATGCATCAACGGCATTCAATAAATCATTTATATCCGACTTATCTGCCTTATTCTCTTTAAGATAAGCAATATCTTCTTTAATAGAACTAGTGTCTTCTTTAAGAGAGCCAGTATCTTCTTTTATAGACATAATATCGGAATCGATCTTATCGAATCGTTGGCCCAAATATTCAATTAACTCAGAAGAATCATTGTTCATATTTTCATTATATCTCTTCAATAACTGCTGTCAAATTTTTAACATTAATCTTAAAAATCAAGACCTCCAGTATAAACGCTTAAAAACTTAGGGATGACAAGTAATAATCCGATCAATGGCAGAATAAACACAACTAAGCTGGCAATTAATGTCCAAAGAAAATACTTTCTCATCTTCTCAACAGAACCATAAATCTCTTCTAGTTTTTTGTCCTGTTCTTTAATTTTATTTA
>Ga0210057_1009607_pt1 | contig 11149 bp, 1 predicted proteins | sample CryGeyCG2114_010_2_FD_183968 | JGI IMG/M metagenome (GOLD analysis project Ga0210057, IMG submission 183968) | Groundwater microbial communities from aquifer - Crystal Geyser CG10_big_fil_rev_8/21/14_0.10 (SPAdes) (version 2) | ecosystem: Environmental > Aquatic > Deep subsurface > Groundwater ...
ACTGGATATTTGTCAATGTTTCTATAATAGAGGATAACAAAAATGAAACAAGGTTTTATCTTTATAATTCAAGCCTTGATTTAGTTAACAACACAAACTATACAAATGGAAACACATACATCAATTTCACTAACCTTAATTCTAATATGGTTTATTACTATAATGCAACGCATACAGACAAGGCAGGTAATCTTAATTCAACTGAAACAAGAAAAATAACTCTTGATAGCACAAACCCAAAAATAGAATTTGTAGATGATACTGAAAAAAATGACACATACTTTAACAGGAATTGGATTTATGTGAATGTGTCTGTTGATGATGAGAATAAGAATGTAACAAGATTCTATTTGTACAACTCAAGCATGGATTTGATTAATAACACAAATTACACAAATGGAATAACCTATGTTAATTTTACAGGTCTAAACCCTGATATGACTTATTATTATTATATAACACATATAGATAAAGCAAACAATAGTAATTCAACTGAAACAAGAAAAATTACTTTAGATGTATCTATACCAGTAATCACAATAATAGTTCCGCTAAATAATTCAGGGGATAATGATGGAAATGTAACCTTTTTTTATAATGTTAGTGATTTATCTCCGATTGCTAATTGCAGCTTAATCATTAATGGCAAGGTAAACTTAACAAACCAAAGTATAACTAAGAATATTAATCAAAGCTTTGTTGTAAATGATTTAAGTGCTGGCAGATATAATTGGAGCATTAATTGTACTGATAATAGTAGTGGCTATCTTACTGGTTCAAGTAGTAAATATGAATTTGCAGTTATTCTAACAACAGGATTTGGTGGAAGAACCACTGACTTCGCTTCAGTGGATGTTTCTAACATAAGCAATTTAATTTTAGAAAATGTTGATTATGGCATAATAAATTACTCTGAGACTATTGATTTGAGTAATGGAACAAATTTAAGCAGTATAGTTAATATAACATACAATAAGATAGGAGTTGGCTCCTTGTCTCTTCCAGAACTAAACAAATCAGCGGTTCTTAGCTTGTATAATTTAGCATTTAATCAAAATCCAATAATCCTTAGAAATGATGAATTATGTCCAGAAACAATTTGTAAGTTTATCAGTTATGATGGCAATCTAACATTTAATGTAAGTTATTTTACAGCATATTCAGGTGGGGAGAATTCTAATTTAACTATCTGGGATGATACAGATAACTCTATAAAGTATACAAATCAGCAGATAAAGTTTTATGCAAATTACACAAATAGAACTTCAGGAAGCTCAATAAACGGCTCAGGAGTATATTGTAATATTTCATTTAATATTACTCCAAATGGACCATTTGATATGGCATTTAATACAACAACCTTATTGTATGGATATAATAGAAGCTTCACTAATCATGGGGTATTTAGCTGGAATGTTAGCTGTAATGGCTCTTCTCTTGGTTACGAAACACTTACTGCTGTTGATGATGTAAATGTAACACAGGATTTGGTTTACCCTTCTGTTGTTTTGGTTAGTCCTGCTAATAAGAGTTGGTATAATAATGATAGTGTAGTATTTTCATATAATGCAACAGACAATGCTGGAATTGCAAACTGCAGTTTGATAATCAATAACAAGGTAAATGCAACAAACAGCTCAATAAGTAATAATATAACTAACAATATAACTTCTGTTTTAGATAATGGCATTTATAACTGGAGCATTAATTGTACTGATGTTAATGGTTTCACTAATAATAGTGAAACAAGGTTATTGTATGTAGATTACATTCAGCCAGAAATTAATTTATTAAATCCAGGAAATAATGCAACAGTTGGAAAAAATGTTGTGTTTAACTTTACTGCCACTGATAATATGGCTGTAAATTTAACATGCAACCTTACTATTAATGGCAGTGTGAATATGAGTAATATTAATGCCTCTAATGGCACAGTAACAACTATTATAGTCAATAATTTTAATGATGGAACTTATTATTGGAATGTTAGTTGCTGGGATAATGCAACCAATGTTAATACGAGTTTAACATGGAACTTTAGTGTAAGTGGAGCTGCTCCTTTAATAGAAAATGTGAGTGTTCTGCCAAATATAACTGGTTATGGGCAGAATGTTTTAATAACAGTTAATGTAACAGATACAGATGAAATTGATTATGTTAAAACAAATATTAGTTATCAAGATGGTTCAGTTCATTTGTTTAATATGGTCAATAGTTCAACGATTTATCAGTATATATTTAATGATAGCTGGAGATTGGGAACTTATAATATAACTGTAATTGCTGTTGATAAGTTTGGCAATGAGAATGTAAGTTCTGTTTATAAATTAAACATTAGTGCAAATGCCTCAATAAGTGTAAAAACAGAAAAGGATAGTTATGGTGCTAATAAAGATGTTAAGTTAACAGGCAAATTTGACATAGGAGATGGTTCTGATGGAATTTTAACAGTTACATCTGTCAATACAATAATTAATAATTATACCTATTTCAGTGGCAATGAAAGTGCTGGGAATTTAAGTATTGTTGTTAACGATGGTTCTGCATTTTCAAATGATAATGAAATCTTGATAATACAAATGCAAAACGGGACAGGTCTTGGTCAGGCAGGCAATTATGAATTCAGAAAAATAGTTTCTGGTGGTGGAACAAATACTCTAACTTTGGATTCTGGATTGGAAAATACTTATGGTTCTGGAATATTTAATACAGATCCTGCTTCTGCTACACAGGTTGTTAAAGTTCCACAATATACCAATATAACTATTAATTCTGGGGCAAGCATAACAGCTCCTGCTTGGACTGGCTATATTGGAGGTATAATCATTTTCAGGGCAACTGGAACAGTGACTGTTAATGGAGCAATTAATGTAAGTGAAAAGGGATACAGAGGGGGGTACTATGGAATAAGCAATAATTGTGATGGCGCTCAGGGAGAAAGCTGGACAGGAAAGGACACATCCAATACATGTTATGCATATGGAGCAAAAAAACTTCCAAATGAAGGTGGTGGAGGCTCGTATATTTGCGGCGGCGGAGGAGAATATGGTGGTAGTGCAACAGATAGCGATGATTGGAATGGCCCTGGAGGAGACGAATATGCAAGAAAGGGAGAAATTTATGGCACAGAAGATTTATCCAAAATATTCTTTGGTTCAGGTGGTGGAGGAATGTGGGATGGCAATGATCCCGGCATATCAGATGGTGGCGATGGAGGAGGAATAATTATAGTTTATGCAAACAATATAACTGCTACTACAAATAGTTTCTTGTCAAATGGACAAACAACTCACGGTCAACAGCAAGGTTCATATACTTATGGCTCTTCTGGTGGAGCAGGAGGTTCAATATACTTAAGTGCTTATAGCATACAAGCAGCAACCAACTTTTCCAAAGCAGATAAGGGATTAGGAAATCATGAACCAACAAGAGCTGGGGGGGATGGGGGTGTTGGACGAGTACTCTTAGATTATAACACCTTATCAGGCTCAACTTACCCTTCATATTATAAAGGAGAACCAGATACAAATAGGTTGGACACATTACTAAATAATATAGGCTCAACAAACATTTCTGGTTATTTATTGATGAAAGTTCAAAGAAATATAACAGGTTCTTGGGATGATGTAAATATTATTATAAATGATACAAACACATCAAATATAAGAACAATAAATTCAAGTGATTATTTAGATATTGCAGAGATATGGAATGAAAATCCATGGGATACGGACTCAAGCCAATCTGGTTATTATAGGGCTTATGTATCATTAACTAGCCCGAATGGAACAATTTTAGAGAATGGAATAAGTGGATATATTAATGATATCTATACTTTTTATGTTGATATAAATCCACCTCAATGGCACTTTATGGGAGCTAATAATACAAATCCAAGGGTTAGTGATGATGTAAGCTTCTATGCTAACTGGACAGATGCTTCTTTAGCGTCGTGGGAATTCTACTGGAATGCAAGTGGGAGCTTTTTATTAAATGGCTCTGGAAGCTTTTCAGGAACATATAACTGGAGCAATATATCAAGAATTATCCCTTCTGAAGCAGAAATAAAAACTATTGGATATTATTTCAAGGCATATGACACCCAAGATACTTATGCTAATACAAATATTAGCAATATAACTGTTCAGGATGTTACTGGACCAATAATAACAGATGAAAATGTAACTCCTAGCAGTATAGTCTACAGTGAACTTGTAAATATAACAGCAAATATAACTGATAACATTGCTGTTGATTCTGCGTGGGTTACTATTGATTTACCAAATGGAACAATAATTAACAGAAACATGAGCAACAGTTCCAGTTTGTATAATCTAACATATTATAACTATCTTGTGGGAAAATATAATGCAACCATATATGCTAATGATACAAACAGCAATATAGGAAATTCTTCAATTGTTTACTGGAATGTTAGCGGGTTTAGTAATATTAGCTGGATATCTCCTGTAGACGGCAATCATCTGGTTTATACATCACTTCCACTTAGCTGTTTGGTTAGTGATGTAAATATTTCTAAGGGGATTAACAATTATCCTGTGAAGTTTTATGCTGATGGAGTCTATATAGGGAGCAATACAAGCAATTCAAGTGGTTATACTGTTTTTGTGTGGAATGTTACAGGAGTAGGACAGACAATTTTGAATTGTAGTATATCTGATAATGCAAGTTTGCTTTACAATGTAACTGTTGCTAATGCAAATATGACAATTAATATTCTTGTTCCGAATGTTACTTTATTTAAAGTAGAGCATGAGAATAATATTAGTTACAGCTTAAATGAATATGAGGCTTATGATACTATTGACTTTGTAAATATAACTGTGAATAATACAGGGGGAGCTAATACATCTAATGCAAATATTACATTAAATGTATTAGACCCTAATAATAATGTTGTCTCCTGGTTTAATGAAGAAACAAAGGACTGTGGAATAATTAATGTTGGTGATTTGTGTGAAAAGCAATTTGATAATAATAGCGCAGGTTATAATATAACATCTATTTCATCCGGAACATATAAATGGAATATTACAATAGATTGGCAGGGTGGAGGATTACCTCCTAACAATGAGATAAGAAATTTTAGTGTTTATTATATGCCTGATAACTTTAGCGGTGGCCTTGTTAATGATGAATTAACTCCTGGAGGAAGAACAAATTATGTATTTAGTATTTCCAATCCATGGAGTAAGAATTTAACATTGTTCAATGTTACAATTAACTGTCCTGATGTTGTTGGTCTTAATTGCAGTTGCAATACTACAGGGCTAAATTATTGTTATATCGGAGATGTTGAGAATTTTAGTTTTGTAAGCTTTAATATTTCAACCAATGAGTCTACTCCTGTTGCAGATTATGATATTAATGCAACTATCAGCTATAGAAATCCTGGCTTAGAGAACCATAAATGGTTAGAGGTAGAGAATGATATTTTACAGGTAAAGCCTTTATTAAGCTATATTGTTGATTATCCTGATAACATTACTAGGTCTGAAACAACATTTAATCTTACAAGCTATGCAAAGAATATTGGAGATAATAATTTAGAGGATGTCTGGCTGAATTGGTCATTACCTTCTTATTGGAATAATATCTCTGGCAATTTGTCTGTGTTTAAAGCAGTGTTAGCTCCAAATACAACATTCTGGAATAATATAACTGTTGATACAACTATAAATGCCTCTCTTGGTTTAATTCCTGTTGTTGTTAAAGCTGATTCGCCAAATGCCACATTAGATACAGATACAAAAAATGTGATGGTTTTAGCAGACACAGCTGTTGTTAATATTACTGTAAACAACACCAATCCGTATAGGGGAGAATATATAACAATTGCTGCAAGGTTGTTGTATGACAATAATTCTGGCGTTCCTAATGCAAGCCTGTTATTTCAAAATGTAGTTAGTAATATTACTAATTCAAGCGGTTATGCAACTGTTATTTACCAGATACCTGCTTCTGCCCCATTAGGCAATTTTACAATTAATGCTTCACATCTTGGGAATTACATCCTGACATTTACAAACCCCTCTCTTAATTCTACAAACATTACTGTAATGGATAAGATTGAAATTAGCACATCCACTTTAGAGGAAACTGCTGGATTTGGATTTGATATGACAATAATAGCAAATGTAAGCTGTAAAATAGCCATAGACAAGGTTACTGCAAATATAACATATCCTGATGGAACAAAAGAGAAGATTAATTTAAGCCATACCACAGGAAATGAGTATAGGGGAAATTTTAGTTCAACCTGGCTGAATGGACGCTATAATTTTACTGTGTGGGCAAATAATACTGCTGGTTATTTTAATGAAAGTTCTGTTGATTATTTCTTTGTTAAGGGAAATGCAAGCTTTGTATTAAGAACAGATAAGGATTTTTATGCTCCAAACGAGGATGTTGGATTAGCATCTACTCAATCCTCATGGTGGAATAAATCTTGGAATAATAGGCAGGAAATTAATATTTCAAATACAGCTGGCAATTTGACAGACTACCAGATAAGACTAATTATAAACTCCCCTAATGTTGGCTCTAATTTCAATTGGACAAGCGATGAAAATGCAACAAGGTTTGTTTGGTACAATACAAGTTCTGGAAAAAATATAAAACTCCCTTATTGGACTGAAAAATGGGATTCAGCAAGTAAAAATGCAACTATCTGGGTAAAAGTTCCTTTCCTTGAGAATAATACAAACACAGGAATTTACTTTTATTATGGAAACTCTTCTATTAAAAGCGAGAGTAATGGAACAGCAGTATTTGAATTTTTTGATGATTTTGAAACCTTTGATACAAGCAGATGGACAAAAACAGGCACGGCTTCTGTTTCTGATTCAGAATTATTAGTAAACACAGGTTCTGTTTATACAACCTCAACTATTCTGAATTCTCCAATAAACATGCTTGCTGAGGCAAGGGTAAGGTGGATATCAAGCTCAGGAACTTACAGCGGCCTGATGATTTCAGATGATTATTCAACAGAAGGCAGTAATACCGGCGCAGATGCCTTGGCTTATTATATGACAGAATCAAGTAGTATGCTCATGTCTTGGTGGGCAGCTGACGGCACAACCACAGGATACAACCTTGGCAATGGAGACACATGGACAGCAAGTCTAAATACAAATTACACAATTGGTGAGGTAGTTACTCCATCCAATATAAAATTCTATAAAGATTATAACTTGGATATAACATCTAATCCAGGAACATGGAATGCTCCGTTTTATCTATGGTTAGGAGCATTTCAGGGTGCTGCAAGTGGAACAAGTGATGTTAAGGATATGAAAGTTAACTGGGTACTTATCCGCAAATATGCTTCCACTGAGCCAATATATGGATTTGGAGAAGAAGAAAATCAAATAGGCTCAATAATAAATAACATAGGCTCAACAAATATTTCTGGCTATTTAATAATGAAAGTGCAGACAAATACATCCGGCTCATGGCAGGATGTAACAACAATAGTAAATGACACTTCAACCAGTAAAAGAAGATATGTAAACGCTAGTGATTATTTAATCTTAGTTGATATCTGGAAAGGGATAGGCGAGGGCTCTGGGTGGAATACAGATAATAAGCAAACTGGTTACTACAGGACATATGCTGAATTTACAGATCCAGATGGAAACATACTTCAGGATGATTCACTTGGAAATATTACTGAATTTTATAGCTTTTATTTAGATAGCACATACCCAAATATTTCCTTAAATTCACCAGAAGATAATTATACAACCAATAATTTAAACATTACTTTTATTTATACGCCTAAAGACAATCTTAATATTTCATCATGCTCCTTAATAATTAATAACAAAATAAATCAGACTAATAGTACTATTTTAGATGGGCAGCAAAATAATTTTTCATTAGTCAACCTAAGCGGAAGAAGTTATAATTGGAGTATAAACTGCACTGATTATGTTGGGAATGCGAATTCCAGTTCAACAAGAACATTCTTTATTGATTTGGTTAGTCCATCAATAACATTAAACTTTCCTGTCAATGATTATAATTCTTCTTCCTCAACAATTAATTTTAACTGGACAGCTACTGATAATTTTCCAACTACCAATATCACATGCAATCTAACTTTAGATGGGGTAGTCAACAAGTCTAATATCAGCTCATCTAATGGTGCACCAACAAATTATACAATTGCCGGCTTAGCAGATAATGCCCATACATGGAATATAACATGCTGGGATAGTTTAAACAATACAAATACAAGTGGAACAGGGAATTTTACAGTAGTGTATGGCCCGGCAAATTTAACAATAGAATTAGCAAATGATAATGTAAGCATTATTTTAAACTGGTCAGCTAAAGTATATGCAGATTCATACATCATCTATGCCAAAGAGGATTATACTGATGAATTTGCACTGATTGATTCTGGCATCACAGACCTTAATTGGACAGATACTAATGCAGATCAGTATAGCACAAGATTTTACAAAGTAGAAACAGTAAGAGGTACAGCTAACAAAATCAGTATAAAAACAGTAGGAAAATATGAAGTTGAACTCATAAACAACACTAACCAAATTAGTGACTGGAATTTAATTAGTGTGCCGCTTAATGTAACAGAATGGGAGCTTGAAAACGGAACAAATAATGGCCTTGATTTCCATTCAGATCCAGCAGGATGCATAATGACTCTTTGGAGACACAGCAATGCAGACGGATGGGAAAGAACAAACTACAATGGAAGCGCATGGAATCCGGGGCAGGGTGATGAAAGCTTTACAAGCATAGAAAGTGGAAGGGGCTATTGGTTTGAGGTCAATAAGACATGTGACATTGTATTTGTTGGTGAGGTTCCGGTTGAAAACAAAAGCATAAGCCTTAATTCAGGGTGGAATGTTGTTGGATGGTATTCCCCAAATAGTTCAGAATTGCCAGTTGGCGGCTCAAGCGCATATCCAATTACAGTAAGCCCTGCTGATTCAGTTGATGCAATAGACCGCTACAATCCTATAACAGATGAGTTTGAAGTTACTACATACTGGGGCTCAAATGTCTGGTGGCCTTCCTGGCTTAACATGGGCTTTACATCTATTGAGCCAACAAAAGGATATTACTTTGATGTAAATCAGGCAGCCACATGGGAACATGACCCAAACACGTGATAAAATGACAAATAAAGAAATCAGGATTATTGTATTGCTTTTATTAGTTTTAACTATATTTAAATCATCCTATGGAATTCCTGTTCCGCATGGAATGGATGGCCACATATATGATTTAGATGGAATAACCCTTGCAAGGAATGTTGACTTCAGTGTTACTGATGTTAATACAGGAGAATTTATACAAAGCAAAACATATCAGAATGGAATGTATTCTGTTTCTCTTGATGGGGATAATGGCAATACAATAATTATTAAGGCATGGACAAAGTATCATGAAAACAGCAGGACAGTAACCCTTGAAGGAGTCATGCGTAATGTTGATTTATTATTGAATCTTTCAAGGCATGAATTTGCTCCAATAATAAATTCTTCTCCAATAAAAAATGCAAAAGAAGATGAATTATATTATTATGATGCTGATGCATTTGATGAAAATGAGGATGTGCTAACTTATTCTTTGTTAGTTGCGCCGAATGGAATGAAAATAAACAATACCAATGGTTTAGTAGAATGGGTTCCATTGGATGAGCAAGCTGGGGAAAATAATGTAACTATTCAAATAAGTGATAATTTTTTCAATGTAACACAAAGCTTTGTGATTAGTGTACAATGGGTTAATGACGCTCCTTTGATAATTTCAGAGCCAATTACTGAAGCATTTGTTTCTGAATGGTATTATTATCAGGTTAATGCGACTGATGAGGAAAACCTAATATTGAATTATAGCCTAACTAAAAGCCCTAACAATATGCAAATAAATAAAAATGGCCTGATTAAATGGAATCCAAACAAAAACCACATCGGAAATAATGAGGTTATAGTCAAGGTTATGGACAACAGTTCATATTCAATGCAGAAATTCAACATAACTGTTTATGCAAAATTAAATGGAAAAAAAGATATTTCTTCTGGAGGCGGAGGAGGTTATGTTGCATATAACCTTCCTGATAATGAAACAAAAGAACAAGATAAGGAAGATAAAGAAAAAAATATTATTAAGACAATTAAAATAACAATGAAGGAAGGAAGTGTTTTTGAAATAAGTTTAATGAGTGAAAAAGAAATCAAATTAAAAATAAATGAATTAAGCGAAATGCCGGAAAAAGTAAAAGGAATTGAAAAGAGAGTTTACAATTATATTGAAATAAAGCCAGATGAAGAATCAGATAAAATACAGGAAGCTGAGATTAAGTTTAAAGTAGAGAAGAATTGGTTAACTGAAAACAAAGCAGAAAAAAATGAAATAATCCTGAATAGGTATTCAGATAATCAGTGGCAGGAGCTTGAAACATCTCAATACAAATCTGATGAAAAATATGAATATTACAGTGCCAAATCTCCTGGCTTCAGCTATTTTGCAATATCCCTTAAAAAAATAATTGAGCCAGATGAATTTGATTTGACTGGGCCGAAAGAGCAGTTTATCATATCAGGCACAATATACAAAAATAGGCTGAGAAAGCAGATTGATGAAACTGAAATAAGGGTAACAAACCTAGCAACAAATGATATTTTTGAAACCAATACCGGCGCAGGAGGAAATTCCGGAACCTATTATGTAATAATAAACGGCAAAAAAGGGGACAACATATTAATTGAGGCAATGAGCAAAGGCATATACCAGAACACAACAATAATCCTTAATGGAGATATGAAAGGAATCAATTTTATATTAAATGATAAGGGGCTTTCTGCAATAACAGGGTATAGTCTAGCTGATATTGGGATAAACAAAATGGAAGTATCTATGTTTATTGGCTTAGCAATAATATTCATATTATTTTTTCATTGTTTCATTTCAAGGCGTTCCCATAAAAATCAAAAAGCAAAGAAAAGTCCAAAAAAGAGAAAGATTAAAAAGAGAATGAACAGTAAAAGGAAAAAGTGAAGGATTTACTTATCCATATTTTTGGTAAATCGCAGAAATAATCACAAATTTTAAATATAACTAAAGGGAAATTCTAATAAAAGGGGGGATT
>Ga0210057_1009610_pt1 | contig 11147 bp, 9 predicted proteins | sample CryGeyCG2114_010_2_FD_183968 | JGI IMG/M metagenome (GOLD analysis project Ga0210057, IMG submission 183968) | Groundwater microbial communities from aquifer - Crystal Geyser CG10_big_fil_rev_8/21/14_0.10 (SPAdes) (version 2) | ecosystem: Environmental > Aquatic > Deep subsurface > Groundwater ...
AAAGTTCAATGGCATTACGAAAAGATATTTTATGAAACATCTGATAGAATCTGAATGGAGATACAATCATCGATGTCAATTGGAAAATCGATTACTGATACTGATTAAGAAGGCTTATAGTTGAGGACTATTATTAAAGTCATGGTCTAGACCCTTTTTTTATTATATAATGAATACTATAAATTCTTTTATTAAATGGTTTGCATAGTATTAGATCAAAAAGATTCAATTGAATTATCCTCGTCTGACAGATTGAAAAATACGTTCATAACTGGACTCCCTGGAAATGGAATTACTTACTATTTCTCCAATTTAATTCTGCAAGATGTTTCATCGAATCAACCATCTATAGTTATCGACCCATACGGAGACCTATCTAACAGGATTATAAAAAATACACCAGAAAAAAAACTTGGAAATATTGCCTATATAGATATATGGCATGAACAACTTCCTGTTGGATTGAATATCTTTCAAGCGCGCAATGAATTTGATAAAAAAGAGATCGGCAACATCGTACTTAAATTAATGTATGATCTGTATGATCCTCAGAGGACAGGAGTCATTGGTCCACGGTTTGATCACGCTGTAAGAAACGCAATAACAACTATTTTTTATGATGAAAATCCATCATTCCTTGAACTATTGAAATGTCTTACCGATAGTAGTTATGTAAATAAATTAGTAGGAAAAATAACCGATCCAATAGTCAAAAACTATTGGACAAAACAGATTGCCCAAACATCGGATTTTCATAAATCCGAGATACTAGATTACATCGTATCAAAGTTTAGCAGGTTTGTATCTGATACAAGGCTGAGAAAAATTGTTTGTCAACCACAGGACACAATAGATTTTCAAAAATTGCTTCAAGAGAAAAAAACCATTTTACTCGATTTTAGTGAATATTATTATGATAGAGAGGCTAATACAATAATCAGTTCGCTCTTGTTTTCGAAATTATCAACTCTATTTAGGAAAATTCACAAAACACCAAAAGAACAAATATCTTTGTATATAGATGAGGTCTCACTATGGAATCCACAGGTGATTGCAGACTTAATGCAATATAGTGGCTTATATAATCTTGCTATAACAACATTGTCTTCTCGGCCAAAACAAATTGATCCATCTCTAAAATACGAAATCTTAAGGTCGGGAACAATTGTTGCGTTTAGATCCGTAAAGGGTGATATCGAGGATGTCGTTCACGTAATAGATACTGATATAAAAACCATTTCTGAACTCAAAAAATTTCATATGGTTTTGAGAACTCTTGAAAATGGTACTATTACTAAGGTAAAAAAAATAAATACCACCCAAAAAGAAAACCGAAACAATAACGTTATTTTAGAAAAATTTAAGGATGATTCTCAAATAAAGTATGGAAAGCCTGTTACTCTAATAGAGGCGGATATAGCAAAAAAAATGAGGTAAGTAGTATAATTTTTTGTTTCATTGTTAATTACCCAATTTAATAGAACATAGGAAATAATATATGAGAATTACTTTTCTGAATTTGGACGTAGGCGGTTCTCACATCATCCACAAACCTAGGGCATTTTTTTAAATTTACGACTACTGAAATTAACATTCAGGACATATAAAAATACCCACATCTCCTTCTTCAATATGTCTTTACTAGTCTCATGAACGTTTTTTACCCACACTCGCTATACGCACATGAGTAGCACTTTTTGCACCCTTCCTCGTACGCAAACGATGCATCGCCACATTTAGGACAAATGTCAAAATTCGACTTGCGCTCTGCTGGTTCAGCCACCACGGGGACAACTGTCTGCGTTTGCTCACCTACCGCTTCTTGCACAGCTTGCGTCGCAAAGTGACGAATCAATACTTTTGCAACAGCGTCTGGAAGACTTCTTATTTTTGAGTCTCCAAAGCCAAGCGTTTTTGCGCCACCTATGCTTTCGAGCTGCTCTATGACTCTTTCAAGTTTCTCTTTACCGGTAAGTGTTGCATTCATACGCAACACAAGAGTTATCATCCTACCTAAGCCTTCAGCCATAGCGCCCACATCGCTCCCCGCCTTCCCAATGTTGATAAAAAGCTCAAATGGGTCACCAGTTTGATCCGCATTCACGGTAATAAACGCGGTACCCACTGGCGTATCTATTTTATAGGTCGATCCGTTAACCAACATGGGTCGGGGTTTCACTTTGTACACGGGTATTTTCACTTCTTCTTTTTTCTCTTCTTTAATTCGCTCTAACACTCCAGGCCGTGAGCCGTCGCGCATGTAGGTCACTCCCTTAAGACCTAAGTCATATGCCATCATATAGGCTTTTCGCACTTCCTCTACTGTGTGATGATTGGGAGCGTTAATCGTTTTTGAAATAGATGCATCGACATATTTTTGAATTGCCGCCTGCACTTTTACATGATCTTCAGGTGTCAGATCATTTGCAGTAACGAAAAAGCTAGGTTTAACAGCAGTTTTTGCTGCGCCATTAACGATACCCTGATCCTGAAGCCATGCCTCATATAAAGGGTGACGAATAGTATGCTCACCTAATCTATCACGTCTCGTGAACTCAAATTCATATACCGGCTCAATCCCAGAGGTAACACCTACCATAAGAGAAGTCGAACCAGTTGGTGCCTGCATAAGTATTATTGAATTTCGAACACCTTGCTTTGCAATTTTCTCACGTACTTGTTTAGGGAGTTCTTTGATAAACTTGCCTTTTACATACAATTTTTTATCAAATTTTGGAAACGCTCCTTTTTCTTTTGCAATATTTGCTGATTCGTCGAACGCTTCATCTCTGATAATCTTATATACCTTTTCTATAAATACTATTGATTCCTCTGAACCATAACGCAGGTGCATTTTAATAAGCGCATCTCCCAAACCCATAGTACCCAACCCGATGCGCCTCTCACCGCTCAGCTGCATTTTGCGAATTCCTTCAAAAATATATTTATCAGCATCGATCACGTCGTCTTGAAAACGCACGCCAATACGCACTGTTTCTTTCAACTTTTCAAAATCAAAAGTCCCAGGCTTCCGAAACCCGTCCTCTTGACGGACAAATGCTGCAATGTTGATCGAACCTAAATTACACACACCCCATGGGGGCAAACCTTCTTCACCGCATGGATTAACACAATTGATACGGTTCCAATACCAGTTATTATTCCATTTATTGTAACGTTCCATAAAGACCAAACCCGGCTCCGCTGAGCGCCATGTAGCTTGTGTAATATCTTCCCATAATTTTCTTGCAGAAATCGACTTTACTATTTCCACTTTCTTACCGAGTTTTTTCCATGCAGTAATGTCGCCATCCCACAATATATCGTATTCGGGATCGTGTACATCTGGAAATAACAAGTCCCATTGTTTATCTTGTTTTACCGCTTCCATGAATGAGTCAGAGACAGCCACCGACAAATTTGCACCATTTATACGCGTTAGATCTTGTTTCACTGTCACAAATTCCAATATATCTGGATGCCAGTCCCACAACATGAGCATGAGAGCTCCGCGCCTACTGCCACCTTGCTGAATAATATCCTTTGTTGCAAGAGAGAAAAGTTCCGCCCAATTACAAGGTCCAGAAGAAAAACCATTCACCTTTGAAACTCGAGCACCTCGTGGCCGGAGAGATGATAAATTGATGCCTACTCCACCACCGTGAGCCATAATCTCTATCATCTGCTTAAGTGTATCTACTATCCCACCGCGAGAATCTTTTGGACTAGGAATAACAAAGCAGTTATAAAAGGTAACATCATATCCTGTACCTGCGCCTGCCAACACACGACCACCTGGCACGTACTGAAAATTCTCCATTGACTGTGCAAATTTTTGTTCCCAGCTTTTTCGCGCCTCTTTCTTCTCTATTTTCGCAACACCTTTCGCTACACGACGCCACATCTCTTCCGGTTCTTTTTCTAGGGGATTACCCTCCTTATCTTTCAACGAATACCGATCTAAAAAAACCTTTTGTGCAATGCCTTGTAACTTCATGCGAAAATATGTATGAGGCACGATTCGCACCCCAACTTATAATTATAATAACTTCTTTAATTCTTTCTCGAACTCCTCCACATCCACAAACCGTTTAAATACTGACGCAAAGCGTATATATGCCACTTTGTCTATACTTTTTATTTTCTTTGCTATCAAATTTCCTATAAACGCACTTTGTATCTCTGCTCCTTTTTGCCGCCTCAATTGTTCCTCTATTCCGTCAACTAATTTTTGTATTGTCTCTCCACTTACTTTTGTCTTCTCAAACGATTTTATCACCCCAGACTGTAATTTTGACCGATCATATATATCCCTCCTTCCATCTCGTTTGATAACAACGATAGGTATTCTATCTATTCTTTCATACGTTGTATACCTCTTTTTACAGCTCGTACACATACGTCTCCTACGCAGAGCGAAATTATCCTCTGCGATACGCGTCTCAACAACATCGCTTTGTTTTTTGCCACAAAAAGGACACTTCATATTTAAATCAATAAATAAACAACACTAAACAATGGTCAAAAAAACACTATGTCTAGTGTATACAAATACAAAGATACACTAATTAAAACGTGTGTCAATCCGCTCTTTTCAGATCAAACACTATCATTTGTGCTTTATTGATTTTTGTTACGGGCTAAAGTATTTTGTCAAAATTTCCTTCGCTATTGGTGCAGCAACAGAAGATCCTTCTCCACCGTTTTCTACAAGTACGGTAATAACAATGCTTGGATTGTCGAATGGCGCAAAAACACTGAACCATGCATGTGGATCACTCCCATTACCTTGCGATTCTGCAGTTCCTGTCTTACACCCAACATGAATACGCTTACCCTTTACGGTAAAATCAAAAAAAGGCCACGCTGTGCCCCCCGTCTCACATGCTTGTCGCATACCTTCCCGCACTTCTTGTATATTTTGTTCAGAAAATTTTATTCGTACACAATCGTATTTTTGCTTTAATTCTACCTGAAACGCGCACTGCAAACCGTTTGAGGCAATGACTGTTATCGCTTTATGCATCTGTACCGGATTGACTAATATATATCCTTGCCCTATTGAAACATTAACCGTGTCACCAAGAAACCAGGGTTGCGCATATTGTTTTTGCTTCCAGGTATCATTGGGTAAAATACCCAATTGTTGTGGGAAAAAATCAGACATATCTGTGTCTGCTAAACCAAACTGTGTAAACCACTTATGCATCCGTTCTATTCCACTCTTTTTGCCTATCTGATAGAAAAATATATCATTCGAACGGGCAATAGCTTTGCGAACATCTACCATGCCCTCTTTTTTCCCATATTGTAGAAAATACCAATTACCAAAAGATGTATCCCCTATACGAAGCACCCCCGTATCTTCAAACTCTGTATGTATGTTTATGATGTCGTCCTCAAGCGCGCCCAAAGCTATAAGTGGTTTGATAACCGACCCAGGCGGGTATGTTCCTAGCAGCGCTCTGTTTAGCAGTGGTTTTTGTGCGTCTTCAGAAAGAACAGCGTACCCATTTGATTTGCTCAAAATTGTGCTTGGGTCAAAAGAAGGAGAAGAATACAACATATATACTTCTCCGGTATTAGGATTGCTTGCAATTGCAGCACCGACTAAGTTGCCAAACGCCTGCCTTGCTGTTTTTTGTAAATCGGTATCAAACGTAAGATGAATATCTGTACCGGCTAAAGGGGTATCTTTAGCAAGTTCTGTTTTTTGTACACCGTGCGCATCCGTTTCTACATATACCCAGCCGGGCTTTCCACGAAGTCTACACTCAAATGTTTTTTCAAGTCCATACACACCAACATATTGCGTACTCGATGCCTTAGTACCGCATGAAATATCTTTCAGCGACTTTTCATTTGGCAAACCTACATACCCTAAAACATGAACATATTCATTTCCATAGAGATAAGTACGAGTATTCTTGTTCGATTTTTTCTCATTCTTCACCAGCGGGACACCATTTCTGTCATAAAATATTCCTCGTGGCGCGCTTATAGGAACTGCCTGAACTGAGTTATCTGAAGAAAGCCTACGATAATAATTACCAGCGATAATACTTTTTTTAAATAACTCGACTACGAAGAATGTATAGAAAATAAATAAAAAAAATATAAGCAATTTTCGATACGCATCGACCATGGATGACAGTATAACATGCGCTTAAAACAAAAAAAGAAGTTAAGAAATTATGACAAATTAAAGCTCGTTTAACCGTACTTGTGAAGCCGGTTGTTCTGATTTCACCAAATCTAAGAATGACTCTGTAGAAGATAGGCGCTTATGGCCAACCACTTTTGATACATATGCAATAGGAACGCCTGCGGCAAGCTGATGAGCGATAAACGTATTACGGAGATCGTTCACCTTTGCTCCTTCTACTCCTACTTCTCTAAAGCAACGATCTACTAAATTTCTGATGTTTCGGATTAATAGGGGTTTTTTATTTTTTGTGATAAATAAATGGTCTTCTCCTACAGCCTCTGGGCGAACTTTAATGTATTCAGCTATGGCTTTTTTTGCCAACTTATTTAACTGAATGCTTCTATTTTCATTTTTTCCATATTCTCCCACAATTAAAGCTTCAGCCTGTATGTTGGCAATGCGAATATCGGCAAGTTCACCAATACGCAAACCGGTCTGTAAAAATAATTCGATGATAGCATACGTCCTTTTATCGCCTCGCGCATAGTCGCGTAAAGCACGATACTCAAGCTTACTCAATATACGTGGCGCGCTACTTTCAAATCGAGGGTGTGCTACATCAAGCGCAGGGTTAATAGTGATAACGTTCTCATTCTTCAAAAAACGGTAAAATGTTCTGATTGAATTTAGCTTACGTGACGCAGATTTCTTTGTATATCCATCTTTCATAAGTCCTTCTATAAAAAGCTGGATATCTTCTTTTTTTACCTCCGCAATCACCGAGACTTGTTTTTTCGCTAAAAAACCCAAAAACTGCTCAATATCCTTTTTATATGCCACAATAGTGTAGGCTGATTTGCCTTTCTCCTTCAGGTGTGCTATAAATTTTTCTAGGTACTCACTGAAAACAATACTCTCATTATGCATATGTCCTATAATAACAAACATCTGCACAAAAGGCAATACAATAAATGGAACTTCTTATTCTTTATTATATTTGCTTTTTTTACTATTACTCTTGTCGTTGGGATAGTAAAATTGACTATTCAGTATCATAACAGAACACAAACTCTTGCAAAATTACGTACACAAGAACTAGAAAACCAAAAAGAAAAAAACAGGTTATTACTCAAACTAAAACAAGCTAAAACGCCAGAATACATAGAAAAACATGCGCGAGAATTGACGCTCGCAAAAAAAGGAGAAACCATAGTGATTGGATCATTTCCTACCCCTACAGAAGCGCCAAAGCAAGTATCACACACTCAGCCAACCTATAGGCAATGGTACAATATATTTTTTAACCAATGAAAGTAACAACAAAAAAAGGCGATACAGGCATAACGACTCTATACAATAGGGCACGCGTGAACAAAAGTGAGCCAATAATTGGTTTGCTCGGAGAAAATGATGAAATACAATCACTGTTGGGTATTTTGAAAACTATGTGCACTGATACGAAAGAAAAAAATATCCTTACAACAATACAGAAAAACATATATAGCGTCATGGGGGAATTATCTGGTGCATCAATTATTTCAGCACATGAAATACAAAAATGGACAAATGAACTTGAACAAGAGGATGAAATAATCATGAAACAAACACAAATTGAAAATTCATTTATTATTCCAGGAGAAAATGAGATCGAAGCGTGGTGTCAGTTTGTGCGTACAAAAGTACGTTCTCTGGAACGTTCCTACTGCATTTTCGTACAAAGCGATAAAAAAGTTTTGAAGTTTATTCCTTTTTTTAATAGATTATCCGACTATCTTTTTATACTTGGCAGAAAATATTCCACACACCATGAAACATGAAATTTCGGCCGGTGGCATAGTATATAGACAAAACAAAAACACACGCTTGTGGCTCACAATACAACAGATAAATACTGGACATTGGGGTTTCCCAAAAGGATTAGTTGGAGATGGTGATCCTCATGAAACACTAGAAGAGGCGGCAATAAGAGAAGTTCGAGAGGAAGGCGGTATTTGTGCACGAATTACAAGTAAAATCGAAACACCTTCCCGTTATTTTTATACTTGGCGTGGTGAGAAAGTACAAAAAACAGTGTGGTATTTTGTAATGAAATACATGAGCGGATCTGTAGACGATCACGATATTGAAGTAGAAAGTGCAACATTTGTTGAAGAATCACTCATTTCTGAGCGCCTTACCTATGCAAATGACAGAGAACAATTTAGGATGGCACTAAAAACTTTACCGTAAGTCAACAGATTCAAGAATCTGTATCTTATTATTCCTGTCGAGGGTCACTATTCTCAATGCATTGTTCTCCTGAAAATCTATTATCTGACCCGATGTAAGATCTTTTACCTGCTGATTACCAATCGACCCATACCATAAATATTCTAATATGTACTGATGTATGATTGCACTACCTACAAGCAATACAAAATGAGCCGAGGGTTTAAGTATCTACATTATTAATTTCTTCACGCGCTCTTGTACATTTTGTAATGTTTCATTATTAGAAAACTTACCTGTCAGGACAGATTTGTTGGTGCCTTCAAAATATAGTTCCCATGAAAGTCCATCTTTTATATCCCCAACTAAAGTAGTGATGTCCTCTTTGTTCTTTCCGACCAGGTCTTCGTGGAACCGCTCATTGAGGAATGAAGTAATATGAATATTGTTCTTTGATCTATTTGGAAGACATATATCTACTAAGGTCTCCCTTGTTCTTGTTGTATCTGCACAAAAAACGGCATCAAATTGCCATCCTTGTTCTTGTATTTTTTTGCCAATAGCATGAGCTTGCATATGGCCTTTTGTAGTTAAATGAGGTTCTATAGGGTCTTGGATTTGTTTAAGTCTATTAAAGTTTGTCTCTCCGTGTCTTGCAAACACTATCGTTTTACCATATGGCATATGTATCATTCTATCATGAGCAACTCTTTCTCCGTGCGACGCGCTATAAGCGAAATAATTTGCGATATAATACAAGCTGTTGTGCCCCCTTAGCTTAATGGATAGAGTGATGGTTTCCGGAACCATAGATGAGCGTCCGATTCGCTCAGGGGGCACAGGTTCATATACCGATATACAGTAAGATTGCTATCGGCATAACCGTTCGTACGCTCTATCCCGATTAATGATCGGGATTGAGCTACGATCGGTATACAATATTTCAGCACTTTAGGATTTCCATGGTAAAATGAAATGTAATGCACCCGTAGCTCAGTGGTAGAGCATCACTCTTATAAAGTGGGGGTCCTTGGTTCGATCCCAAGCGGGTGCACATAGCTACCTTCATCCGTATTTAGTATTCGATTTCTATCGTATAGTTGCACTTTGATATTGGATATTTGATATTGGATATTCCTGTGTGGTATCCTATACTTATTGCTCTTTAATGTGGAAGAATTTAAAATATTCAATACCAGCGTGTGGCCCCGACAGGTTTTCATAGACACTATCGGGGATACGAGGAAAGGGCTTGCTACGTTCAGCAAAATCACATGAACGCGGTGAGGATCGGACTCATGTTCAATAACATAATTTGAATGTGAAGAATCTGCGGAAACCCTTAGGCATTTTGCTGTTTGTCTTTATGTGTCTCTCAAAACCGCTTAGTAATAAACGGAACAAAGGAGGCTCAAAACAGTTTCTTCCCCATTATACAGAGCGCGCGCATGGGCGCGATTACTAATTTAAGTTATGTATATGTGCGGAATATTTGGTTATATTGGGAATGATAACGCCTCTAAAGTGATAGTTCGTGGGCTCAAACGGCTGGAATACCGGGGATATGATTCGTGGGGAATTGCAGTTGCTGCAAAACATGCGCTTAAGATTGTAAAACGAGTGGGTCCAATCGGAGACGTCAAAAAAGCACTGGTGCTCCCACCGTCTACAGTTGGCCTAGGGCATACTCGTTGGGCAACACACGGACGAGTAACATACACAAATGCGCATCCTCATTTTTCTACTGATAGATCATTTGCGCTTGCCCAAAATGGTATTGTTGAAAATTATAAAGAATTGCAAAAAAAATTGCTTCAGTTGGGTTACGCATTTCATACAGAGACAGATACAGAAGTTATTGTGAGATTGATTGAATACGAACAAAAAAGAGCTATCTCACTTCTAGATGCTGTAAGACAGGCTTTTAAGCAGCTTGAGGGTAGAAATACCATAGCTCTTATTACTACAGAGGGAGAAATTATTGCCGCACGAAATGGCTCGCCCTTAGTTGTCGGTAAAAATACAAAAAATAAGAATCTGTATATTTCGTCTGATACGTTATCATTTGCACCATACGTTGGCGGTATGTACATGGTAGATAATGGGCAGCTCATACGTGCAACTAAGTCAGAAGTAAGCTGCCAGGATATACGAACAGGAAAATCTATTCCTATGCACTACGAACATGTTTCGACTCGTCATAGTGAAGTAGACAAGGCGGGTTTTGAACATTTCATGCTCAAAGAAATTCATGAAAATCCGCATGTAATTTCTGCGCTTCTTAAACAACCTGCTAAGGAATACGAACGACTTGCGCAGGTAATTAAACGCGCGCGCAGAGTATATGTTGTTGGTTCGGGTACCGCAGGAATTGCTGCAGCCCAAATAGCGTTTTATCTTCGTGAGTACGCGCACATAGATGCCGTTAGTTTGGTGGGCGCTGACGCTAAAGAATATTACGACTATTTTACACCGGATGACCTTATCATTGCCCCATCCCAAAGTGGTGAAACCGCGGATGTGCTCGAAGTTCTGGAACATGCACGAATCAAGAAAGCGGTCATTGCATCATTCGTGAATATGCCAGGATCTATGATAAGTAGGCTCTCTGATTTTGCATTTATGGCACAAGCGGGCCCAGAAATCTGCGTTATGTCTACAAAGATATTCGTGTCACAAATTGCGTGGGGATACCTACTTGCAAAAACAGTTGCGAACAAGCGAACTGACGCACTCAAACAGCTAGAGAAGTTGTCACGCGACATGAGTACCTATTTAGAACAACCCGAAT
>Ga0210057_1009613_pt1 | contig 11144 bp, 11 predicted proteins | sample CryGeyCG2114_010_2_FD_183968 | JGI IMG/M metagenome (GOLD analysis project Ga0210057, IMG submission 183968) | Groundwater microbial communities from aquifer - Crystal Geyser CG10_big_fil_rev_8/21/14_0.10 (SPAdes) (version 2) | ecosystem: Environmental > Aquatic > Deep subsurface > Groundwater ...
TCTTTGCCGGTCTTAATCTTTTTAACTTATTTATTAAAAATATTTGGGTTCTGTTTTTAATTCAGTTCAGTACGGGAACTTTACTAGCCATAATATCCAGCACCATCGCTATTAGAAAATATTTGAAGGTTTAAATTTCTCCGGGGTCTGCTAATGGTAGGCAAATAGCCTCTGGAGCTATGAATCTTGGTTCGAATCCAAGCCCCGGAACAAAAGATAACAAAAAGCCCATCGCTGGGCAATTTTTATTTCCGCCCGAGAGTTTTTCTCTCGGGTTTTTTTGGTTTGGGTATTGACAAGGAAAATGGAACGAGATAATATATCAATATATATTGATATAGTTGATTTTATGAAATCTGCCTGTTGTAAAAATAAAAAATCCGAAACTAAACTTAAGAAAGTTGTTGATTTTTTAAAGATTATGAACGAGGAGAATCGACTTAAAATTTTGTGTCTTTTGCAAAAAGACGAACAATGTGTTTGTGATATTTGGCAGTGTTTAAAATTGCCCCAAAATTTGGTTTCTCATCATTTGAAAATTTTGAAAGACTTTGGATTAATTTCTTCGAAAAAAGAAGGATTAAAGGTTTTTTATAAATTAAACCAAAAGGTCGTTAAAAAAAATTTAAAAGAGTTAAATAAAGTTTTAAACAAATAAAACTATGACCATTAAAATTTTGGGCTCTGGCTGCCCTAAATGCCTGCAATTAGAAGAAAACGCCAAAAAGGCAGTTGAAGAACTTGACTTGAAAGATACAAAAGTAGAACATCTTTACGATGTAAACAAAATTATTGAAATGGGCGTAATGATGACTCCAGCTTTAGCGATTGACGGAGAAATAATTTTTGCTGGGAAAGTTCCAACGGTTGAAGAAATTAAAGAGATATTAAAAAACAAATTAGGAAAATAAATTTATGCTCAATTTTTTAATGAAAATTATTTGGGGAGGGTTTTATGCTCTTTACGATTATTTACTGCATCATGTTTTAACTTGTTTAATACCTGCCTTCTTCATTGCTGGAGCAATGGCAGCCCTGCTTCCGAAAGAAAAAATAACCAGATATCTTGGCAAAGATGCACCAAAATACATAGCTTATCCTTTATCAGTAGTGGCTGGATTATTGCTTGCTGTTTGTTCTTGCACCATACTTCCTTTATTCGCTGGAATTAAGAAAAAAGGTGCGGGCATTGGGCCAGCAATTGCCTTTTTGTATACAGCACCGGCTACCAATATCTTGGCAATAATGTTTACTGGAAGCGTTATTGGCTGGGATTTTGCTTTAGCAAGAATAGTTCTCTCTGTAACATTTGCTATTATAATTGGAGTGATAATCAGTAAAGTTTTCAAAGAAGAGGAAAAAGCTGAAGAGAAAGAATTGGTTCAAAAATTACTCAAAGAAGAAGAAAAAATGGATGGAATAGGAAAATTACCAATCCATAAAAAGATTATTAACGGATTAACCCACAGCAGGCTACTGGCTTTTTTCGCCACTCTTTTTGCCATTTTGATAATTGGAGCTTCAAAATTAGGGAATCAATTCAAAATCCCCGTAGTTTTGGCTTTAATAATAGGTTTAATTATTCAACTAAGATTGAGATTTAATAAAGAAGAAATCAAGAATTGGTTTCGAGAAACTTACAATTTCTTCAAAATAATTTTTCCTTTGCTTTTAGCCGGTATATTCGTAGCTGGAATGTTAGGAGTGATATTTCCAAAAGATGCTTTAAAAAATTATTTGGGACAAAACACAATTTTTGCAAACCTAATAGCCGTTTTATTTGGCGTCTTTATGTATTTCCCGACCTTAGTTGAAGTGCCGATGGCTAAAACGTTTTTGGGACTAGGTATGGCAAAAGGACCCCTGCTTGCTTATTTATTAGCCGATCCCGTAATTTCTTTAGCAAGTATTTTGGTTGTCAGAAAGATAATGGGGACAAAAAGAACTTTGCTCTATGCTGTATTAATAACGATATTTTGCACCATCTCGGGTTTAATTTACGGGTGGTTTATAAAATAAATAAAGAAATGAGATACTCAAATACTGTCTCGTTTGTCTCATTTTCCGTTCAAAAGCCAAAAAAATGAGACACGACCCCTGACCGAGACGCATCATTTCTCAGCCCCGAAAACGCCCGAAATTCCCCTTAAAATCTTGGTTCCAGACCGAGGTTGTCAGCCACCTTGAGCGCGGTTGGAGAGACCGACCCGTATCATTTTGGGCTTAAAACCCGTTTTTTTATTTTATCATTGACTTTTTTTAAATAATAAGGCAATATATAGGATAGTAAGTTTCTTTTTTATCTTTTCTTGCAATTTCCATATAACTTATGTGAACTTGAGAAAGAAAATAAGATGGGTCGGCTTACTCTTAATTAATTTATATTAGAAAAATATGGCAAAAAAATTGTTCGTTGGTGGATTGTCTTACGACACCACCGAAAACACCTTAAAGGAGACATTCTCGAAGGCTGGAACCGTTGAATCAGCGATTATTATCACTGACAAAATTTCCGGCCGTTCCAAGGGGTTTGGTTTTGTCGAAATGTCGTCCGAAGAAGAAGCCAAAAAGGCGATTGAAATGTTTAATGGCAAGGAACTTGATGGAAAAAATATAACAGTGAACGAAGCTCGGCCTATGGAGCCCCGGCCGCGACAAGGTGGATTCCAGCGAGGTGAGCGAGGGTTTGGTGGCGATCGTAGAAGAAGCTGGTAGTCGAAATACACCAATCTCTAGAGATTAAATAAAAGAAAAATATTTATTTTTAAGAGAGTTTTGCCATCTTGATTTCATATGTTTAAAGAAAATGAAATAATTTTCGATGTGACAATAATTGGCGGAGGTCCCGCCGGTATGATGGCAGCCGGTAGGGCAGGGGAAATGGGAGCAAAAGTGGTACTTTTGGAAAGAAATAATGCCTTAGGGAGGAAACTTTTACTTACCGGAAAGGGAAGAAGCAATATTACTAAAGCCGAATTTAATTCGAGAGAACTTATTAAAAAATACGGCAGGGAAGGCGATTTTCTTTTGTATCCTCTATCTGTTTTTGGGGTAAAAGAAACAATTGGATTTTTTGAGAAAAAAGGATTAAAAATTAAAACTGAAAGAGGAAAAAGGATTTTTCCTCAAAGCGACAAGGCCAGCGATGTTCTGGCTATTTTAATTGATTATCTGAAATTAGGCGGGGTTAAAATAATGACTAATTCAAAAGTGGAAAAAATATTAAAACAAAAAAACAGGGCTTCAAAGATTATTTTGAAAGACGGTAGGGAAATTTCAGCTAAAAATTATATTATTGCGACTGGCGGCAAATCCTTCCCCGGCACTGGTTCAACCGGCGATGGTTATCAATGGGCAAAAGAACTGGGCCATAGTATTAGCAAACTAAGGCCGGCTTTGGTCCCTTTGAAGATTAAAGAGAGCTGGCCCAAAATGGCGCAGGGTTTGGCCTTGAAAAATGTTGAACTGAGTGTTTTCCAAAACAACAAAAAAAAGGACAGCCGCTTTGGCGAAATGCTTTTTACCCATTTTGGCATATCAGGTCCCATAATTTTGGATTTGAGCGGGAAAATCGCTGAACTCTTGGAAAAAGGCGAGGTAAAATTAGTTTTGGATTTAAAGCCGGCTTTAGATTTCCAGACATTAGACAAAAGAATCCAGTCGGATTTTTCAAAATACAGCCAAAAATTATTCAAAAACTCGCTTTCTGATTTGCTTCCTCAAAAATTGATTCCCATTATCGTTAAATTATCCGGCATTACTCCTTTAAAAAAAGTCAACGTCATCACAAGAGAAGAAAGGTATAAATTGGTGAGATTATTAAAGGGATTAGCAATGACGGTTTCTTCGCTTTTGGGATTTGAAATGGCAATTGTAACTTCAGGCGGCGTTTCTTTGAAAGAGATAGATTCAAAAACAATGAAATCAAAACTAATTGAAAACTTATTTTTTGCCGGAGAAATCATAAATTTGCACGGCCCGACCGGCGGCTATAACCTCCAACTTTGCTGGAGCACGGGATATCTGGCCGGCCAAATGGCCGCAAATTCTGCCTTGACAAAATAGAAAAAATTGCCAGCCAATCATTGACCCCGTTAGAAGTCTGCTATATTTCATCAATTCATCTTTAAAAATTCAATCTCGGTGATTACTGAAATACTTGTTTATTTCGTTGCAGAAAAAATTTTTCGAAAATTTTTTCTGCCAAAGACTTCTAACGGGGTTGACTCTTTTTCGGGGAAATTTTATATTTAAATAATGGCTAAAAGAAAAAAAATTGAAGAACCAAAGAAGAAGGTTGAAAAGGATAAAATTAAAAAAATAAAAATCAGGGTAATTGGAATTGGTGGGGGAGGGGGAAATATTGTTTCCGAAATAGCCCAAAGGATAGGAAAGAAGGTTTCTTTTTTTGCCGCCAATACCGATTTAAAGGCTTTAAATACCTTACCCCGGAATGTTGAAAAATTTCAGTTTGGTCAAAATTTAACTCAGGGATTGGGAACAGGGATGAATCCGGAAATAGGTGAAACAGCTGCCAAAAATGAAAGGGAAAGAATAAAACAAATATTGGAAGGACAAAATTTCGTTATCTTAATTTCCTGCCTAGGAGGAGGGGTCGCTTCAGGAGCTAGTTCAATTTTTGCCAAAATTTCTCAAAATTTAGGTAATTTAACTTATGGTATTTTTACCCTTCCTTTTTCTTTTGAGGGAGAAAAGAAAATGGAAATTGCCAAAGATGCCTTAAGAAAATTGAGAAGAAAATTAAATGCCTTTACTATTTTGCCAAATGAAAGAATTTTCCAAATTATTGAGAGAGATACTCCTTTAAAGAAAGCCCTATCAGTAATAAACAAAAGTTTGGCTGACAGCCTCCGGAACTTAATTGAGATAATTTTCTTGCCTGGTTTAATTAACATTGATTTTGCCGATTTAAAAACAATTTTCGAAGACCGGGGTTCCTTGACTTATTTAAATGTAATTGAAATCGAAAAAGACAAAGAAAAAGAAGCAATTGAAAAGGCGCTCAATTCTCCACTATATCCTTATAACATCGAAGGAGCTAAGGGAGTATTATTTAATATTTCAGGTCCCAAAGATCTTTCTTTAGCCCAAGTCAGCCAGATTTCAAAAACGATTTTTGAAAGGGTTGATAAAGAAGCAAAAATTATTTTTGGAATCTCCCGGCTCAAAAAAAATTCTGAAACTAAGGTTACCTTATTAGCTACGGGTTGCGGCCTGCCCCACCTAATTAGTGGAGTGAAACAAAAGAAGAAGAAAGCTCAAACTCCCATTAAGATCTCTCTCAAACAAACTAAACCTCCGCTACCAGAAAAGAAAGTTGGAAAAATAAAAATGGAAAAGCGGACCACCAAACCCGGGGCAAAGCCCGGTAGTAGAATTTTGACTGGTTCCGCTGAAAGCGGAACCAAAATAGGCAAAGCCCTGTCAAAATTTCACTACCGGGCAAAGCCGAAGAGTCCCAAGGCCACCCAACCTTCGGCTGGGTACCCGATCCGAAAAAATGCCCTGTCTATAAAAAAAGAAGTTGAGGAAGAGGAGGCTAAAATGATAGCCAAAGAAAAATTTTGGGAAACTCCGGCTTTTTTGAGACGACGACCCGCCCACCGCCCTCCCGCTGAGGCGGGCCCCTAAAAATTAATTAAAGGTCAATAAATAAAATTTAATAAAAACTATGATTGAAGTAACAAAAGATATTTTAAAAAAAATTTACAAACCAAGGCCAAGAAATTCTAAAAAATATGATTTTGGGCTTTTAATTGTTATCGGTGGCTCAGATTTTTATTCTGGTTCTCCAGCTTTGGCAGCTATGGCAGCATTTAAGGCTGGGGTGGATATGGTCAGAATAATTGCCCCCAAAAGAGCAGCTGATATCATTGCTTCTTTTTCGCCGAATTTAGCTGCTTATCCCTTAGAGGGTGCTTATTTAACTAAAAAGCATTTGGCAACTTTACTTTCGATGACTGAATCGGCAAAAGTGGTTGCCCGGGGAAATACGGCAGTAGTTATTGGCGGAGGAATGGGCAGGAGCGAAGAAACTAAAAGAGCGATTTTGGAATATTTAGAAAAGGTTCAAGTTCCGGTTGTAATCGATGCCGATGCCATCCATGCTTTAAGTGAAAAACCGGAGATAATTTCGGGAAGAAATTTCTTAATCACCCCTCACACTTATGAATTTTTTGTCTTAACCGGAAAAGAGGTTTATAAATTGCCAGAAGAAGAAAAAATAAAGATGGTTTGCCAAGAGGCTGCTCGTCTTCAAACCACAATTTTACTTAAAGGACCGACAGATATAATCTCTGATGGGAAAGAAGTAGCTTTGAATAGGACTGGCTGTTCTTTAATGACTGTCGGCGGTATGGGTGATACTCTAGCTGGAATCGCTGGAGCACTACTGGCAAGGAGAGTTGATCTCTTTAGCGCCGGGCAAGCCGCTGCTTTTGTTAATGGCCTTGCTGGAGAATCGGCTGGAAAAAAATTAGGAGAGTCAGTAACCGCAACTGATTTAATAGACGAAATTCCTAATGTCTTGCCAAAATTTTAAATTATGGAAAGTTATGATTTAATAATTATTGGTGGGGGTCCGGCAGGTATCACGGCAGGAATTTACGGGGCGAGGCAAAAATTAAATACTCTTTTAATTACAAAAAGTTTTGGAGGTCAGGTGGCTAGAAAAGTAGTGATGATTGAAAATTATCCTGGATTTGAAGAAATTTCAGGAATGGAATTAATTCAAAAATTTGAAAAGCATCTGAGAAAACAAAAAATAGATATTGAGAGGGACGAGGTTTCAAAGGTGAAAAAAATTAAGGAACATTTTATAGTCATTACTAAGAGCAAAAATAGATTTGAGTCAAAAGCAGTGATTGTTGCTTCTGGAGCCGACCCTCGGCCCTTGGAAGTGCCCGGAGAAAAAAAATTTATTGGCCGCGGCTTAAGTTATTGCGTAAATTGCGACGGGCCATTATTTGAAGGAAAAACCGTGGCTGTTATTGGTGGAGGAAATTCGGCTTTTGAGGCGGCAATATTTTTAAGCAAGATTGCTAAAAAAATTTATATTTTAGAATATGGGGAGGTGGTGAAAGCCGATGCCGAAAATCAAGATAGAGTTAAAAAAACCGGAAAGGTTAAAGTTATTACTAACGCCGCTTTAAAAAAAATTCAGGGTAAGCAATTTGTCAATTCAATTATTTTTGAAGATAGAAAAACCAAAAAAGAAATCACTCTACCCTTAGAGGGTGTTTTTGTTGAAATTGGTTCCCAACCCTCAACTTCATTTGCTAAAGGTTTAGTCGATTTTAATGAGAGGGATGAAATTGTGGTTGAATTTGAAACTTGTCAAACAAAAACCCCAGGCCTTTTTGCTGCTGGCGATGCCAATATCGGCCCCTTTAAACAAATTGTCACTGCTGCTGGCGAAGGAACCAAAGCCGCCCTCGCCGCCTACGAGTATTTGCAAAAATTAAAATAATTTTATGTCAATTTTCTTTCATGGATTAAGTTGGTTAATAGCTGCCATTGCTTGGACTTTTCTCTCTTTTCGCTTTTGGCAAAATTTTATAAAAACCAAATCGAAAGTTGCCGAGTCTTTCTTTTATTTTTCTGTATTTTTGATTATTTCAATGTTGTGTACGGCGGTGGGTCAGTTGTTTTTTATAGGCAACCTTTCGATATTACAGGCTGGCTTGACGCTAAATATTTTTTTAAATACCTTAGCTTTTGCCTACTTTGGTTATTTAATTTTTTATATTAAATTTCCTAATATTTCTCCAAAAATTGGTTTTCTTTCTGTTTTTATTTTTGGATTAGGGGCAGTAATCTTAAATATTCTTTTTCCAATTCGTCCTCTTGGGGAAACAGGAAAATTAGTTGCTTTTTCTCTTCATTTCTTGACTGGAATTTGCTACTTTATCTTAATTGCGGTTCCTGCTCTTATTTTGGGTTTCCTTCTTTTGAAAGAAGCCTTATCTTTTCCACCCTCCGAGGAAAGAACAAAAAGTTTGGGTTTAGGAATTTTGTGTATTTTGGGAGTTTTAATCTCATTTTTATATGCAATTCCCCGACCCGAATTTATTTCAATTAGACCATTTATAATGATTGGTTGGGCCATAGGCGTTATTTTGCTGGCTATTCTGACCCAAAAACCACCCTCTCCTCCTTATTAAAAAGGATCTAAAATATTTTACATTATGAGAAATTTTGAAATTAAATCTATCAAGGCAAGAGAAATTTTAGACTCCAGGGGAAATCCGACTATTGAAGTTGAGTTGGAAACCGATTTTGGAAAATTTTTGGCTTCTGTTCCTTCCGGTGCCTCGAAAGGTAAATACGAAGCGGTGGAATTAAGGGATGGAGGGAAAAGATATCATGGAATGGGAGTGATAATCGCAGTAAAAAATATAAATGAAATTATAGGCCCAAAACTTATTGAAAAAGATCCAACCTGCCAAAAAGAAATAGATGATTTAATGATTGAATTGGATGGAACGGAAAATAAAGCAAAATTAGGGGCTAATGCCATTTGCGGCGTGTCTATGTCAGTCTGTCGCGCCGGTGCCGCGGCAAAAAATTTACCCCTGTGGAAATACATCTCAACTCTATTGATTTACGAAATCAATAGAATTCCGAAGCCTTGTTTTAATGTGATTAATGGTGGCGCTCATGCCGGAAATGAATTGGATTTTCAAGAATTTATGATTGTCCCTCAAGCCCCCACACCAAATTCTGGTGGGGGGTTTTCCGAAAATTTAAGAATTGGAACCGAAATCTATCATCAATTAAAAGGAATTCTTTCAAAAAAATACGGAAAGTTAGCGACTAATTTAGGAGATGAAGGTGGATTTGCTCCGCCAATCAAATTTCCAGAGGAAGCAATCGAATTGATTTTAGAGGCGGCAAAGAAATTAAATTACGAAATTAAAATTATTTTGGATGTGGCTGCCTCCCAATTTTTTAAAAATGGAAAGTATAAAATGAAAATCGGTGTTTTTACCCGAGAGGGTCTAATGAGATATTATGAAAAATTAATCAAGAATTATCCAATTCTGGGATTAGAAGACCCATTTGCGGAGGATGATTTGGAAGCTTGGCAAATTGCAAATGGCAAATTGCAAATGGCAAATTTATTAATTGTCGGAGACGATTTGACGGTGACAAATCCAAAAAGAATAAAAATGGCAAAAGAAAAGGAAACTTGCAATTCAATAATTTTAAAAATAAATCAAATTGGAACTGTAACCGAAGCTTTAGAGGCAGCGAAATTGGCGAAAGAATTCGGCTGGAAGACAATTGTTTCTCATAGATCTGGGGAGACAAATGATGATTTCATTTCTGATTTGGCAGTAGGTATCGGGGCCGATTTCATTAAAACCGGAGCCCCAGCCAGAGGAGAGAGAATTGCAAAGTATAATAGATTATTAAAAATAGAAGAAGAGATAAAATGAAGAAAATTCTTTTAATTGTTATTGATGGGCTTGGTGACGAGCCCATTTCTCAATTGAAAAATCAAACTCCTTTGGAGGCGGCAAAGACTCCAAATTTAGATTTTTTGGCAAAAAATGGAATTTGTGGATTGGTCTTGCCTTTTCAATTTCCCGAGAAGCCTGCTTCTGATATTTCTCACTTAGCCCTATTTGGTTACGACCCAAAAAAGTATTATTTGGGCAGAGGACCTTATGAAGCAACGGGAATTGGGTTAAAACTCCTCAAAGGAGATGTGGCCCTGAGAGTTAATTTCGCTACGGTTAATGAAAATTTAAAAGTCATTGATAGAAGGGCAGGAAGAATTGAAAAAACTCAAAATTTAATTAAAACTTTATCTCAAATTAAAATAAATGGTATTAAATTTTTAATAAAAAAATCTTATGGCCATCGGGCAGTTTTAGTTTTGAGAGGAAAAAACATATCTTGGGCTGTAACTGATGGAGATCCTCAAAAAGTAGGTGAGAGGGCTAAAAAAATTTTCCCAAAAAATAAAGCGGCTAAATTTACAGCCAAAATTCTAAATGAATTTTTAGAGAAGGCTCACCAAATTTTAAAAAACCATCCCTTTAACAAAGAAAGAGAAAGAGTAGGTCTTTTCCCAGCCAATTATCTTTTGTTTAGAGGAGCCGGAGAAATTAGGGAAATTCCAAAATTTAACGAAAAATATGGATTGAGAGCTTGTTGTATCGCTGGCGGTGCTTTATATAAAGGAATTGGAAAGATTTTAGGAATGGATTTGATAAAAGTTAAGGGAGCAAATGGACTTCCTAACACAAATTTAAAAGGAAAAATTCAAGCAGCCAAAAGAGCTTTAAAAAATTACGATTTTGTTTTTTTGCACATTAAAGCCGCAGATTCTTTAGCTGAAGATGGAAATTTTTTAGGGAAAAAAGATTTTATTGAAAAGCTTGACAAAAATTTGGAGCTAATTTTAAAATTAAAGGACGTTTTAATTGTTGTCACTGGTGATCACTCCACTTGCTCAATTCTGAAAAGGCATTGTAAAATACCTATTCCAATCTTGATTTCCGGAACTGAAAGAGATAAAATAGAAAAATTTTCAGAAAAAGAATGCAAAAAAGGAAAATTTGGAAAAATAAAACAAATCGATTTGATGAAAAAAATTTTAAAATATGCAAAATGATTCTGTTAGAGAAATTCAAAAAAGAGTAAGAGGAGTGCCAATTTCGAGTGGTAGGGGAAATAAATTTGGAAAAATTTCTTTTGATGATTTGGTTTTTGTTCCGGCTCAGTTGGCAAAAAAGCCGGTGGATTATTATCGCGAAAAAATTTCCTCAAAGATGATCGTTGGAAAAAATTCAAAAAAGCCAATTGAGTTGGAAACTCCAATTATTATTGGAGCGATGAGTTTTGGAGCAGTCAGTAGAGAAACAAAAATTGTCCTATCTAAGGCTTCAACCTTGGCTGGCACCCTAGAAAATACCGGAGAAGGAGGTGTATTACCGGAAGAAAGAGAATTTTCAAAATTTTTAATAGTCCAATATAGTACTGGCCGTTTTGGAATTACAGAGGAGATTTTGAAAAAGGCCGATGCAATTGAAATTAAAATTGGTCAATCGGCAAAGCCAGGCCAAGGAGGGCTTTTGCCTGCCGAAAAAGTTACTGAAGAAATAGCAAGAATC
>Ga0210057_1009614_pt1 | contig 11144 bp, 10 predicted proteins | sample CryGeyCG2114_010_2_FD_183968 | JGI IMG/M metagenome (GOLD analysis project Ga0210057, IMG submission 183968) | Groundwater microbial communities from aquifer - Crystal Geyser CG10_big_fil_rev_8/21/14_0.10 (SPAdes) (version 2) | ecosystem: Environmental > Aquatic > Deep subsurface > Groundwater ...
AAATTGAGTGTAAACACTCCGGCGTTTGCATCATTATTCCAATTACCGCCCCGTTGGAAGGCGTATTCATCTTCCCCTTACTTAAAATAATGTCATATTTGTATCAGTTTTTGCAAGTGCAACTTTAGAAGGTAGTACCTGCATCCAACCAGAAAGAATCTTTCCGATTTCATTTACCTTTTCTGCGGCATAGGTATATTGCTTTATGCTGATAAACCGGAGGTCTTTTGTTAAGCGGATGAGAATACGTAGTTTATCAAGTTCTTCAGAAATGAGCAGTTGAATTGCTTTCCGTTTTATTCCCCTTGCGATATTTGCCGAAAGAATATGAAGGAGTATTGACAATCCGAGTTCTTCAATCTGTCTTCCTAAAACCGCTCGATGGTGTTTTGGGAGCCTGTTTATGAGTGGATAGAGCCAGAGAAGAAAATCATAGGACTTTTGAAATAGGATAAGCTTTTCGAAGGACATAGGTTAACTATAAACCAAAAGCCTTATCGAGCGGATGAGAAGTAAGAGGATATATTTATGCTATTTCTATCCCTCTCCGAAAAAATCATTTTTTCTTTTGCAATCGGCCAGTCGATATTTAGGTCGGGGTCAAATAACGATATTGCCGCATCTCCTGATTTATCCCGATCTTTATACAATCTGTCAACAAAATAAACATAATCCATCGGCCCTTCTGTCACGACATACGAATTCCCTACTCCTATTGGGACGAACAAAGATCCACTCAATCCCGCGACTCCCATTTGAAAAGTTTCGACTTTTTTGAAAGTAGGTGAGTCTTTCCGCAAATCTGCAAGTGCACAAAAACAAGATCCAGCCGTTATGAAAATATATTTATTCCATCCTTCGGCATGAATCCCTCTCGCTACATTTTTATCAGATCTTGCGTGGTTTATTTGCTTTACGACAAATTGATTTCCCGTTATTGCATCAAGTTCAGGAATTCGCGCTACTTCAGAAAAATACCCACGATTATCTTGATGAACTGATCGCTCGATGTAATACAATCCTTCAATAGAGGTTTTGAAGATGCCGTTTTCTATTTCGGTTTCTGGTGAGAAGTTCATAGAAATATAATATCACAATATGTGCAATAGGTGGCCGGGCTAAAGGGATCCCGACAGCGCGAAGCGAAGCGAGCACTGGTGGGAGGATTAAGCACCGGAATCTATTGCAATAAATTGTCAAAATATTTTCGTGCTTGACTCTCATCTTCTTTAATCTGTTTGATCAAAAGCTCCTTGCTGTCAAATTTTATATTGTCTCGAAGTTTTTTATAAACATTCACTTCAATGAATTTGTCATATATATCTTTTTTGAAATCAAGAATAAACACCTCTGCTTTTTTATCAAATTCATCGAAAGTCAAAGGTTTTCCAATAAAAATTAATGAATGATATGCGACATTGTCGATCGTAGCCAAGCCAACATAAATTCCATCTGGCGTATTTTGATCGATATCAACATTTGCAGTTGGGTATCCCAATTTCCCTCCACGTTGAAGATGTTTTTTTACAATTCCCGAAAATGAGAATAACATGTGCCACCAAGAGGATTCGAACCTCTGACTACTCGCTTATGAAACGAGTGCTCTACCACTGAGCTATGATGGCAATTGGCGGGCAGGTGAAACTATTGTAACTTAACCGCTGTGGGCTAAAGGCCCATCAGCCTCTGGCTGAAGCTACCCAGCCTGGGCAATTTATGAATTATAATATATTCTATGACTTCGCTCAACCTAAGGAAAAATAATATCGAGCTCTCTATTATAATCCTTTCCTTCAATACTTCGGACTTAACTTTGCAAACTATCAATTCAATCTATGAAAGCACCGATTTTAACACCCTTTCGTTTGAAGTAATTGTTCTTGATAACGCCTCATCTGATGGGTCAATCAAAGAACTTGAAAAACTCATCGATAAGTGTGAAAATTTTAAACTCATCAAAAGTAATGTAAATCTTGGATTTTCAAAAGGCAATAATTTAGCATTTAGACAGGCTGCCGGAAAATATATTTTATTTTTAAACTCAGATATTATTGTCAAAAAAGGATCTATTGAAGCACTTTATGCTTTTGCAGAAGAAAATGATGACAATGCGAATTTTTTCGGTGGAAAACTTTTCAATAAAGACCATACACCTCAGGCTTCAGCCGGACCATTTTATTCGTTACCCGTTGTTTTTGGAGCACTTTTTTTGAAAGGTGATTACTGGGGACTAACTAGAAGTTCACCAAGGGTTAATTGCAAAAAAGACTGGGTCTCTGGTGCTTGTTTAATGACAAAAAAGGAAACTTTCAATCTTGTCGGCGGTTTTGATGAAAAAATTTTCATGTATATGGAAGAGATCGATCTACTTTATAGAGCTAAAAAGCAAGGATTTAAAACCTTTTTTTGTAGTAACGCAGAGTTTATTCATCTTGGATCCGCTTCAAGCCAAGGAAAAAAATATCCAATTCTCCAAGTCTACCATGGCTTTCTGTACTTTCACAAAAAACACCATGGACAATTCTCTATTTTGATACTTAAAGTTATGTTACAATTGAAATCAGTAATTTCAATTTGGATCGGTAAGATAACTAATAATACATATTTAATTTCGACTTATGAAGAGGCTAAAAACATCACTAAGATGGCTTGATAAGCACATCTTGAAGATTTTGGTTGTGGCATTTATCATAATAATACCGCTCTATCCAAAACTACCATTTAGGATCGTAAATTACACCTATGTTGCAATCCGACTTGAAGATTTTTATATGGTCTTCGTGGGTTTAGTTTTTGCGATACAGTTCTTTAGAAAGAAAGTAGATATTAATTGGAAAATGTTTTTGCTTTTTGCATTTTACTGGGTAGCGATCTTTGCTTCATATTTATACGGTCATTACGTTCTTCATTCCATAGAAATTAATAACATTGGCTTCTTACATAGCGTTAGAAGAATTGAGTACATGTTTATCTTTTTCGTTGCTTTCACAACAATAAAATCGAAAAAGGATCTTTATTTTTATCTTAAAATCTTTACTAGCGTACTTGCATTTGTATCAATATATAGTTTTGGACAGAAATTTTTAGGCTGGCCTGCAGTACAGACAATGAACCCTGAGTATGCTAAAGGTTATATTTTAGTTCTAGATTCGTGGTCTCGTGTTTCTTCAACCTTTGCTGGTCATTACGATTTTTCAGCTTATCTTCTTTTATTAATGCCGGTTGTCATCGGCCTTTATCTCGCAACAAAAAAACGTATCTACTTTGTCGTATTTACCCTAGCTTTAGCAGCTCTTGTTCTGGCAGCCTCTAGAGCATCGTTTCTCGCATTCTTAATAACGATAACCTTGTTTTTGCCATATATAAAAAAGTTCAAATTGTATATTTTGATTATAATAATGACAGCTATTCTTACTCCGCTTTCAGACAACCTTGCCAACAGACTAACTCGAACTTTCCAACCAACAAAAGTTTTTGTTGATATTGATACCGGACAGACTCTTGTGGCACGCGATATGCAACCTGATGAACTACCTCCAGGAGATTTCGGTTCAAAGTCATCAGTTATTCCACCTGCTTCAACTGTAATAATTGATCCTGAAACAAAAATTGCTGCACGAAAAGCAATCCGAGAAAATCTTATCGAAGAAGCCAAAACAACAGGGAAGGTTTATTCAGCAGAAGAACTTGAATTTGAAATAACAAGATTGTTCAATCGACAAGTAACAGTTGTGAAATATCTCCCTGACATCTCAATTTCGACGCGACTTCAGGTCTCATGGCCTCGAGCAATTGCAGCATTTCTCTCAAATATTTGGCTCGGAACTGGCACCTCGTCTCTGGGTGAAGCGACTGATGGTGATTATTTCCGCTGGCTTGGAGAAAATGGACTTCTAGGCACTATTCCTTTTTTAACAATATTGTTTGTAATATTGAGGAGAACCTGGCTCATTGCTCAATCCACAACTAAGAAATATAAATATGTCTTCTATGGTTTTGTATTTGGATTTATTGGACTGTTCATTAACGCGGGTTATATTGATCTTTTTGAAGCTTCAAAACTTGCATATACTTTCTGGTGTTTGGCAGGAATATTCTTCGCTGCATCACCTTTTTTCATGAAAAAAGTAAAGACATCTGAACTAAAAATATCCTAAACAACTCGAATGAAAAAACTTGACATCATCTTCCTTAGCGTTATTTTAATAATTGCATTTGTTCTGCGAATGTATAATATCGGTACTCCTTTGGCAGATCTTCACTCTTGGAGACAGGCAGATACTGCAGCAGTAGCTCGAAATTTTTCAAGACACGGAATTAATCTTTTGAAGCCCCAGTATGATGACATTTCCTCAATTCAATCAGGTCTTGAAAATCCAGAAGGACTAAGAATGGTTGAGTTTCCTATTTATAATGCGATAATAGCTGTATTTCACAGGTATTTACCAATAACGACTATCACAGTTTATGGGAGAGCGATCTCTTCATTTTTTTCACTGTTAATAATCTCTGTAATTTATTATCTTGCACTACTTGAGAAAAATCGCCTTGCTGCTATTGCCGCTTCAACTATTTATGCTGTATTTCCTTTTTTTGTTTTCTTTTCTAGATTAGTCCTTCCAGAGACCACGGCTGTTGCATTTATGATGCTGTCTTTATTTTTCTTATATACCGCAACAAAAAAGAAACAAATTCAGGTTGCGCCAATGATACTAAGTGCTGTATTTCTAGCTCTTTCTCTTCTCACAAAACCAACAACGATTTTCTATGGACTAGCAGTTGGATTTCTATTTATTGACAATTTACGCTTCCAATTAATGAAAAACTGGAAACCTTATGTATTTGCTTTACTTACTTTAGCTCCATTTATCTGGTGGAGATGGTACATACTTTATTTTCCAGAAGCTATCCCATCAAACAGTTGGCTCCTAACACATGTTAATACATTTGAAGGAAGTAAAGAAATTTTTTTCAGACCTGCATTCTTTCGATGGATATTTATGGAGAGAATCGGGGTAGCAATTTTGGGAATTTACGGAGTATTTTTTTTGATAATGGGCCTCATAATTAAAACAAAAAGACTATTTATTCCAAGCATTGCAGCCTCAGCTTTTATTTACTTAATGACTTTTCAAGGAGGAAATGTTCAACACGAATATTATCAAACGATCATTTTGCCAGCCATTGCACTGATTTGTGGAATTGGAATAGCTGGAATTGTCGAATTTCCATCCAAATTTATTAAAAAAACTGTTCTTTACCCTACGATCTTAATTATTTTTATTTTAAGTATTGCGTTTTCATATTACAGAGTAAAGGATTATTATTATTATCCAAAAGATCTACCACAGGTAGCCGAACTCATAAAAACCTTCACACAACCTGAGGACAAAATAGTAACTGATCGAAGTGGCGACACGACGTTGCTTTATCTTGCAGATCGAAAAGGAGCTCCTGGAGTTTACAAAGATTTAAATGAATTAAAAGAGCTTGGCTATACCTACTTCGTAACTTCAAATAGTGGGATGAAGGATCGACTAAAAAGAGAGAATTATGTCGTGTTGGTAGAAAATGAAATCTATATGATTGTAAAACTTTAAATACCAAATCCCTAATGAAAATCCTCATGCTCACGCCCTATTTACCTTATCCTCCAGCGTCTGGTGGCCAAATTAGAACTCTATATTTACTAAAATATCTTTCAAAAAATCACTCAATAACTCTTGTTTCACTCTATAAAGATGAAAAAGAAAGGCCCTATGCAAAACATTTACTTTCATACTGTGACGAAATACATCTTTGTAAACGAGCAAAGAATCCATGGAAAATTGAGAATATTTTCAAATCAGTTTTCTCTGATCAACCTTTTTTAATTGTTCGAAATTACTCAGAAGAAGCACGAAATAAAATTGATGAATTATTATCGACTAAAAAATTCGATGTAATTCACGCAGAAACGTTTTACATCATGCCTCATATTCCAAAGACGGACACTCCAATACTGCTTGTGGAGCAAACAATTGAGTATAAGGTTTATCAACACTTTATTTCATCTCTTAACCCAATTCTTCGAGCACTTCTACATATTGACATCATGAAACTTATTCGCTGGGAAAAATTTTACTGGCAAAAAGCAGATCTTGTCGCGACCGTATCAGAATCTGACAAACTTGAAATTAAACAGATTGTCCCCTCTATTGAACCTGCAGTAATTCCCAATGGTGCAGGAGATGAGATGTATGTAGATAAATTTCCAATTAAAAATCAGGCTAATCCAAAATTGCTGTTTTTAGGTAACTTTTTTTGGCTTCAAAATGTTGAGGCAGCACACTATCTTATTGAGAAAATATACCCTGTTTTGAAAAAAAGAGTCCCAAATATTGAGCTAATTGTCGCAGGTCAAAACGCAGGTGGGAAACTCACTCATCATGATAAAGATATTAAAATCGTTGATATTGACCCTGGAGATGGAAAAACCGTCATGAAGCTGTACCATTCAGCAACTCTATTTATTGCACCGATCTTCGGGCCAGGCGGAACACGTTTAAAAATTCTTGCAAGTATGGCATCTGGCCTTCCTGTGGTTGCAACTCACATAGGCGTTGAAGGTCTCGGAGTAATTGAAGGAAAACACGCACTTACTGCTCAAACCCCTGATCAATTTGTAGATCAGATTATCAAGATTTTGGCTGACGACTCCCTTTATAAAAGTATTCAAAAAGAAGCGTTTATTCTAGTGAAGGAAAAATTTAGCTGGAAGTCAATTTCAAAAAAAATTGAAGGTGTTTATAAAGACTGTATAAAAATTTAATTGAGATGAAATTATGAATATTGGTATCGACATCTCACAAATTGTTTATGAAGGATCTGGCGTTTCACGTTTTACAAAAGGTCTTACAAATGCAATACTCCAAAATGATGAGACAAATAACTGGTCATTCTTTTTTAGTGGATTACGAAGACGGATCGATTCAAAACTTATTAGAAAGATAAATGACAAAGGCTTTTCGGTAATACAATATCCATTTCCACCCTCTTTTTTGTCGTTGCTCGTTAACGATATGAGAAATACCTCAAAATTTTTAACTGAAAATTCCACAAACTTTAAAAAATTGGATTGGTTTATTACATCTGATTGGATCGAGCCACCTTTGCCTTGTAAAAAGGCGACGATAATCCACGATCTTGTTTTCCGAATATATCCAGATACTGTTGACAAAACTATAGTTGCAGCTCAAGCAAATAGGCTTATACATGTAGAGCGCGAATCTGATTTAATATTTGCAGATTCGCGCTCTACGGCAACTGATTTAATGACGATGTACGACATTGAACAAAGTCGAATTAAAGTAAACTATCCAGGAGTTACAAAAAATGAACTAATAAATTCTATATCGACTCTAGATAAATACTGGGTTCAAAAGCCTTACATTCTATCAGTTGGAAAAATTGAACCTAGAAAAAACATTCCAAGACTGATCGAAGCTTATAAGCTAGCATTTGGAAAATCAAAAGATAAGCCCGCTCTAGTAATAGTTGGACCGTATGGTTGGGGAGAACTTCCAGAGTCAGATGATCCAAAAATCATAATCACAGGATACATTACCGATCAAGACCTTATCACACTATATAGTAATGCAAAATTTTTCATTTACCCTTCACTCTATGAAGGGTTTGGTTATCCAATTATTGAGGCAATGCATTATGGATGCCCTGTTGCAGCGAGCAACACTTCATCACTTTCTGAAATCGGTGGAAAAGCAGTTTATACTTTTAATCCTACTAGTACTGAGGATATTTCAAAGACTTTGATTAAAATGAATCAAGATTCAGAACTTAGAAGAAAATTGAGTACAATTGGGATTGATCACGCACAGTCGTTTTCTTGGAAAAAATATTATCAAACTTTGATAAGGTCTTTGAACGATTCAAGTGTAAATTAAATTTTCAAAATATAATAATGCATATTGCAATTGATGGAAACGAAGCTAATGTCAATAACCTTGTAGGGGTGTCAGTATACACACTAAGTTTGCTCAAATATTTTGAAAAAGCAGCTTCAGACAAGATTAAATTTACAGTTTTTTTGAGAAATTACCCCAACTCGAACATGCCTGAAGAAAATGAATTTTTTCAGTATGAAGTAATTCCTGCTAAAATACTTTGGTCACAGATATTCCTTCCGTTTAATCTAATGAATAGGAAAGATATTGATGTTTTTTTCTCCCCAGCTCATTACAGTCCTCGATTTATGAAGCAACCTCTGGTCGTGACTATCCACGATTTGTCCTATAAATACTTTCCAAATGAATTTTTGAAAAAAGACTTATACAAGCTCGAAAGCTGGAGTAAACGTTCGATTATGAAGGCAAAAAAAGTAATTGCAGTATCCAAAACTACAAAAAAAGATGTTATACGCCATTACGGATTGAGTGATGAAAAAATAAAAGTTATATATAACGGATTTTTAACAAATAAAACACCAAAAGATAGTATTGAACTGATAAAGAAGAGTTTCTCCCTGAAAAAAAATGAGTATTTGTTACACGTAGGAACAATTCAACCACGAAAGAATATAATCAAATTAATTCGCGCATTTGAAAAATTCTACAAAAATCATTCAAACTTCAAGCTCGTTCTCGTAGGAAAGAAGGGCTGGCTTTATGAAAAAGTTTTCGATGAAGTAAAATCATTAAACCTCGAGTCGTCTGTAATTTTTACTGGATATGTAACTGAAGGTGTTAAGAGTTCATTGTACTCAAATGCATACTGTTTAGTATTCCCCTCACTTTATGAAGGCTTTGGCATACCGGTTCTTGAGGCAATGTCGCATCTCTGCCCAGTAGTTGCCTCACACTCTTCCAGTCTGCCAGAAGTCGGAGGAGATTCATGTTTATATTTTGACCCAAATGACGAGAATGATCTAAATTCAAAGCTTGAAAAACTATTTCAAGATAAAGATTTATACAAAGCTATGATTACGAGTGGTAATAATAGAGTTAAGAATTTTTCATGGGAAAAATGTGCTAAAGAAACCCTTGAAGTTATTACGTCAGTCGTCAATTCACCAATATGAGATACCAACTACTACCTGACACATTTGATGTCAGTAAGTTTAATTCATGTGCTCACCACCCTCTCCAATCTTGGGAATGGGGCAAAGCTCGGCAGAAAACAGGTGTAGAAGTAGTTAGAATTGGACAGTTTCAGGACAACAATTTATTTGCGGTCTTCACAATGTCTATTCACCAGCTGCCATTGTTGCCGTATTTCATTGGGTATATTCCCCGTTCCGTGTCGCCGACTGAAGAACTGATCAAATTTCTGAATGTTTATGGAAGAAAAAACAATCTAATTTTTATCAAATTTGAACCGTATGAGACTGATAAAAATAAATTTATAATTGAAAATTATAAAGCTTCTCCTCATCCCCTTTTTCCAAAATGGACTCAGCTGCTTGATCTGACAAAATCTGAAGATGAGCTTTTATCAAAGATGAAGCCAAAGACTCGCTATAACATCAATTACGCAATCCGTAACGGCGTTACAGTAAAAGAACTATCTACTGATGATGGCTTTGAAATTTTTTCAGATCTATATTTTAAGACAACAAATCGTCAAAAATACTTTGGGCATACGAAAAAATATCACTCGATTATTTGGAATTTTCTAAAAAATAATATTGCTCATATTCTCATCGCTTATCACGATGGAATACCTCTTTGTGCATACGAATTATTTATGTTCGAAGATCGACTATATTATCCTTACGGTGGGTCATCAATTGAAAAACGAAATTTGATGGCTTCAAATTTACTAATGTGGGAAGCAATAAAATTTGGTAAGAAAAATTATGCAAAAGTATTTGATATGTGGGGATCTCTTCCTCCAGATTACGATCGTCAAAATCCGTGGTCTGGTTTTACGAAATTTAAGGAAGGTTATGGTACCGAATTTGTAGAATTTATTGATAGCTACGATATCATTATTAGACCAGTTCTATACAAGCTCTATAATGTAGCCTACTCGTTTAGGGAAAGATTACTTCATAAGTAATTTATTGTTCAATAAATTTGAACAATAATACTTTACTTACTTTTCTTTTTTGATTTTTCCGTCTTTGGAACTAGTGCTGCAGCGAGAACCTCGTCGATATTTTTTACAAAGATAAATTTCAAGTCTTCTTTAACTTTTTTAGGAATATCCACTAAGTCTTTCTTATTATCTGCCGGAACAATTACAATCTTAACCTTCGCTCGATGCGCAGCAATAACTTTTTCTTTCAGTCCACCAATCTCTGTAACTCGTCCTCGAAGTGTGATCTCCCCTGTCATCGCAACATCACGCCTTACCTTAGCTCCAGTAAACTCGGAAACCATAGATGTGACAATTGAAACACCAGCTGAAGGTCCATCCTTTGGAACTGCACCCTCAGGAACGTGCACGTGAACATCGCTTTCTGCGAAAAATTCTTTCGGAAGACCGAATTTATCCCATCTAGCTCTAATATAAGTAAGCGCTGCCTGACAAGATTCTTTCATTACATCTCCTAAGTTTCCAGTTAGAGTAAGATTGCCTTTGCCTGGCATTCGCGCTACTTCAATAAAGAGAATGTCTCCGCCAGCTTGCGTCCAAGCAAGTCCTGTAGTTATTCCAACTGTATCCTTTTCTTCAAGAAGAGAGTCAGAGTATTTGAATGGCCCGAGATAGTCTTGGATTTGAATATTTGAAACATTGGTTTTAAATTTTCCCTCGGTATGATCGACAATTTTCCTAGCAATTTTTCTAAATACGGTCGCAACTTGTCGTTCAAGCTCTCGAACTCCAGCCTCTCTTGTGTAGCGTCTGATAATTGCATTTAGACCATTTGTAGTAATTGAAGCTGAACTTTTTGGAATAAAATGAGCGCGAAGCTGTTTTGGAATAAGATAATTTTTTGCAATGCTAAACTTCTCATCTTCGGTGTAGCCTGCAAAATGAATTATCTCCAGTCGATCACGAAGTGCATCTGGGATCGTATCTAAAATATTTGCAGTTGTAATAAAAAATACATCTGTCAAATCATAAGGAACTTCAAGGTAATGATCTGAAAAAGAGTTGTTTTGTTCAGGATCAAGCGCCTCAAGAAGAGCTGCTGAGGGATC
>Ga0210057_1009615_pt1 | contig 11144 bp, 9 predicted proteins | sample CryGeyCG2114_010_2_FD_183968 | JGI IMG/M metagenome (GOLD analysis project Ga0210057, IMG submission 183968) | Groundwater microbial communities from aquifer - Crystal Geyser CG10_big_fil_rev_8/21/14_0.10 (SPAdes) (version 2) | ecosystem: Environmental > Aquatic > Deep subsurface > Groundwater ...
ATCTTACCGGACAAAACATCGGAAAACCGCTCGCGATTTTTTTGGATAATCAGCTTATCGAAATGCCCACGGTGCAGGAAAAAATACCGAACGGCAAGGCGCAGATTACTGGAAAATTCACTGTGGATGAGGCTAAACAGCTTGTAGAACGTTTCAACGCTGGCGCTTTACCCGCTCCCATCACACTCGTAAATCAACAGACGATAAGTGCGGATTTCGGGCAAAACTCTCTCGACAGGGCGATTTTTGGGGGTCTTCTGGGGACGCTTCTTATCATGCTTTTCATGATTTTATTTTACCGCAAACTCGGCATTTTTGCCGCGGTTGCACTTCTCATGTACACGGCGCTCACTCTCGGTATTTTCAAGATTTTCCCCGTTACTATGACACTCGCGGGTATCGCCGGATTTATTCTCTCGGTGGGTATGGCGGTGGACGCGAACATCCTTGTTTTCGAGCGGACAAAAGAAGAATTAAAGCGTGGCTTGAGTCACACGGCCGCAATCGAAGAAGGATTCCGTCGTGCATGGACTTCTATTCGCGATTCAAATGTATCAACGATGATTACCGCCGCCGTGCTTTATTATTTCACATCGAGTTTTGTTCGCGGGTTTGCGCTTACGCTTTTTATCGGTGTGGTGGTGAGTATGTTTTCAGCAATCACGATCACACGGTCGCTTCTCCGTGTTTTTTGGAAGGATAAGGATAAAGTCGTTTCGACAAACGTGCCCGTACAGCAATAATTATGAAAGTTATAAAAAGACGATTTATATTCCTCGGATTTTCCGGACTGATGGTGATTTTGAGCATCGCATCCATTTTTGTGTTTGGGTTGAAGCCGGGAATTGATCTTACCGGCGGAACGCAGTGGCAGGTTTCTTTTACCGAAGCGCCCGAAACTTCGGCTCCGGATGTTCAAGTATTTCTTAGTGATCTTACGGGGAGCGATGTCTCGGTAAAGAAAACAGATGGAAACGAGATACTCATTCGGCTCCCGAGTATCGATGAACAGACTCATCAACAATATTCTTTCAAACTTATCCAGAAGTTTGGAAAGATGGAGGAGATGAATTTTTCAAGTATCGGTCCTTCAATAGGATCCGAACTCCGAACCAAGGCGATTTGGGCATTCATTTTTGTTCTTTTCGGTATCTCGCTCTACATCGCATACGCATTCCGGAAAGTCTCTCGCCCGATACGTTCGTGGAAATATGGGACAGTTGCGCTTATAACGCTTTTTCACGATGTCATTATTCCCACGGGTATGCTCGCGCTACTCGGATATTTGAGTGGAGTGGAGATTGATACGAATTTTATTGTGGCACTCCTTGTTGTTATGGGCTTTTCCGTGCATGACACTATTGTCGTTTTTGACCGCATCCGAGAAAATATTCTTATTACTCGCGGAAAGACATTTGATCTCGGTGAAGTAATTGATAAGAGTGTGCACGAGACATTTACACGTTCGGTGAATACGTCGCTTACACTAATTCTCGTCCTTCTTACTATGCTTTTTTGGGGTCCTTCTTCGCTTTTTTACTTTATTCTTACGATTATGGTAGGTACTATTTTCGGGACGTATTCCTCTATATTCATTGCCAGCCCCCTTCTTTACATTTCCGAGCGTATTGGAAAAAAATAATTAGGGTGTGGAAAACCCCCTTGACCCGAGAAAGAACATATTGTATATTGTATTTGTCGTGATGTTAAAGAGGTAGGGGGAGATTGACTCTTTTTTGAAGGAGTGCTATAGTTTAAAAGTTATGATAAAGAACATCGACCAACTTATTGTTTCCTTGTTTGAGGGGTTTAATCCGAAACAGCAAAAAGTGTTGACGGATCGTTTTGGTTTGAAAACCGGTCGTCGCGCCACGCTTCAGGAGATCGGAGACGAACTCCACGTGACAAGAGAGCGCGTGCGTCAGATTGAAGAACAGGGGATAAAGAAGATAAAAACACGCATTGAAGAGCAGGCCGGATTTCTTTTGGATATTGCGAAAGAGCACCTTTCTCGTTTGGGTGGGGTGCGCGAAGACAGTGTTTTTATCGGTGAGATTTTGAAAAAAGCCGGTTTCCAATCGGGATCGAAACACTTCGAGGCAAAAGTACGTTTTGTACTTTTGGTTGCTGGAATTCCTTCGTATCACAAAGGAGATGATTCTTTTCTGGCATTTTGGTATACCGACAAGAAGGCGGAAAAGAAGTTTTTTGATTTTATAAAACAGATGACGCAGTTTTTGAAGAACGCCGACCGCGACAAGCTTTTTAAGGAAAAAACCCATTTAAAACAACTTTCAGATATTAACACGGAGCATTTTCTTTCAATTGCAAAACATTTCGGAGTGAATATGTTTGGTGATTTCGGTCTGCGCGAATGGGCGGAGATTGAACCGAAAACGGTTCGCGATAAAGCATATCTTACATTGAAGAAACACGGGAAGCCCCTGCACTTTGAGGAGATTGCAAAAAATATCCAGCGACTCGGCATTGATCGTCGTGCCGCTCATGTGCAAACCGTCCACAACGAGCTTATTAAAGACAAGCGCTTTGTACTCGTCGGAAGGGGTATTTATGCATTGAGTGAACACGGATATGAGTCCGGAACCGTGCAACAGGTGATTGCGCGTCTTTTGAAGAAACAAGGACCTATGAATTCGGAAGAAGTGGTCCGCCTTGTAAATGAGCAGCGCTTTTTGCAGAAGAATACGATACTCCTAAATCTTCAGAACAGGAAATTTTTCAAGCGCCTCGACAACGGAAAGTACCACGTGAGTGAAGCGTAATCCGATATTCTTTGTCATTGCAGTTTTCTGAAAGAAACCCGATAATATACCTATCGGGTTTTTTATGATAAAGAACGTAATTGATGAAATAGGGGGTATTATCATTGAATTCTTCAAAAAAGAAGAGGCTTGGATTATGTTGATTTTTCTCTCGGTTGGAAGCATTGTTTTTATAAGCATTCCCGAAATTTCTCTCGGAAATATATGGAATCGCGTGTTGTATTTTCTCAGTCTCACGTGGTCCGTTTGGCTTTTCCTTGTTCTATTCCCTTTTATGAGAGATGTTTGGCTTCACTGGCGTCAGGAGCAATTTGAACATTCTCTTCAATTCGTTCTTCTAGAACTTCGCCTTCCTAGGGAGATACAAAAAAGTCCACAAGCGATGGAGCAAGTGCTTTCCGCAATGCATTCACTGCGGAACTTTCCGAGCAACTTTAGGGAAAAATACATTGCGGGAGAAGTGACCGTACCGTTCACTTTGGAGATGTTGAGCTTCAGCGGTGAGGTGCATTTCTATATACGGTGTCAAAAGAAACAGCGTAATCTCGTGGAAGCGGCGATTTTTTCTTACTATCAAGACGTTGAGGTTTCTGAAGTTGAGGACTATGTAGAAAAACTTCCGAAGAATGTGGAGGAAATGTACCGTGAAGACAAAAACATGTGGGGTACGGAGATGGTTCTATCAAAGGAGGCGGCGTACCCGATAAAAACGTATCCTAATTTTGAGAGTGAAGCGGAGGATAGACAATTCGATCCCATATCTTCGTTTATTGAAGTGCTCGGAAAACTGAATCGTGGGGAGATTGTGGGCATTCAGTTCATTATTGCTCCTGCGGGGAATGATTGGGGTAAGAAGTGGGAAGGACTCGTTGAGAGTTTGCAGGAACCCAAAACCATGGAAGTGAAGCTTGAGGAAGGAGGAACACGTAAAGTTCCCATTGCCAGATCTCCCGGAGAATATGATATTCTCGAAGCAGTCGAAAAAAATCTCTCGAAACCGGCGTTCGATACGATTATTCGCTTTATCTACATCGCCCCCAATGAGACGTATTATGATAGTTTTGCGAGAAGGGGATTGGTGGGCGCATTCAACCAGTACGCGACCTTGAACCTCAATAGTTTACGGCAAAATTTCCGAGTAAGTACAAGAACGCAGATTTGGTACTGGCCACACCTATTTCCGAAGGTTCGCAACGAATTCAAAAAAGAGAGACTTTTGCACAAATACAGAGAACGGAAAATTCCGCCGGAAACATGGGTCGGGAGATTTATCACATCGAAGTTTTTCAATCTTAATTTCGCCTCGGAGCGTTTTGTGATTAACGTGGAGGGAATGGCAACGCTCTTTCACATGCCGACGGCATCGGTGCTTACCGCCCCTCACATTAATCGGAGTGAAAGCAAGAAAGGGGGACCTCCCGCTGGACTTACAATCTTTGGAGAAGAGGAGGAAATAAACAAGTTTTACTAGATCTGAAACATGCAAGCAATCCAATCATTTTTTTTCGGCATTACCGCAACGAATTGGGTTCCCACATTGATAGAAGTGCGAACCGTTTTTATCGTACTCGATATCCTTGTACTTATCGGGATTGTTTTCTTTTGGAGGAAGGGATTGGAGCTCAAGGCGGATCTCCGGTATCCGAAACGACACAGAGCGGAGATATCACCCGAGAGCAATGTAAATGTACGGGAGGCGTGGGGTAAGATTGTCGGCAAAACAGAGGAGAGTCAGACTCCTGAAACGTTTACGCTTGCCATCATTGAAGCGGACAAACTTCTAGACGACGTTCTTCGCCTTCTCGGGTTTCAGGGCGAGCATCTCGCGGAACGTCTTGATCAATTGGAGCATCGCAAAAAAACAAAAACGATTGAAAAGTTGTGGCAGGCGCACCGTATTCGGAACAACTTGGTTCACGCCCAGGGGTTCAATATAAATTCAGCGCAAGCGAGAGAGGTGCTCGGAGCATACGAAAATTTCTTTAGGGAGATAAAAGTGATCTGATCAAAATATGCCGGAAAACAAAAAAAACAGCAGTAATAGAATCCAGCTCATCAAGTATGCGCCGCCCCCTCCCGATCTTCCGGTTTATGGAGCCGTCGACCCGAGAGATGTTTCTTTTATCGGCAGGACGAACTACGTTGCCGCCCTTGAAACGAAAAAATTTATTTTTGGTTTGAAGCGCGGTGATCGTCGAAGACATGTGTATATCATAGGGAAGAGTGGCGTCGGTAAATCAAAACTTCTGGAACTTTTCATACGTCAGGATATCGCGTACGGGTACGGAGTGTGCCTCATCGATCCTCACGGAGAAACAATCGAAGATATCCTTCCTTCCATTCCGGAAGAAAGGATTGACGACGTTTGCCTCATTGATCCTTCGGACGCGGAATATCCCGTTTCATTCAACCCGCTCGCAAATGTTGATCCGACATTCAAACATCAATTGACACAGGGGTTGATCGAGGTCATGGAAAAACAATTCGGGGCGAATTGGACGCCGCGCTTGGAGCACGTATTTCGGTTTACTTGTCTTGCGCTCCTTGACTATCCGCACGCAACGATGCGGGGAATGATATCGATTTTAACCGACAGAAACTACCGGCAAAAGGTGGTGGAGTATATCGAGGACGACATGGTAAAACGCTTTTGGGCAATCGAATTTGCGGACTGGTCCGAGAAGTTCGACACCGAAGCAATTATTCCGTTGGTGAATAAACTTGGGCAGTTTCTTTCTAATCCGATGCTCCGGAACATCTTTGGTCAAAAAGGGAACAAAATAAACCTTGCTAAGTTGATGAATGAGAAGAAGATTATCCTAATTAACCTCTCAAAGGGTAAAATAGGTGAAGAAAATTCAAGCTTTTTCGGTTCCATGTTCATTACGAAGATAAAACAGGCCGGTATGGAGCGAGCATCCATACCTTCCGCAGAGCGAGGTGATTTTTATCTCTATGTGGATGAGTTTCAGAACTTAGTTACCGATACATTCGAAAACCTTCTTTCCGAGGCGAGAAAATACGGCGTTTGTCTCACGGTGGCGCACCAGTATGTTGGACAACTTTTACCGAAAGTACAGGCGGCGGTACTCGGTAATACCGGTACCATCATTATTTTTCGGGTCGGCGGTGAAGATGCGGTCAAACTGAAGCCGGAGCTGGCTCCCATCTTTGATGTTAAAGATATGATTAATCTTGGTATGGGGCAGATTTATATGAAAATGAACATTGATGGGGAAACGTATGATCCCTTTTCTGCGGAAACGCTTCGTGTACTTCCCGTCAAGCATTCTTCGTATCGTGACAGAATTATCCAAGCGTCTCGGGAAAAATACAGTATCCCCGCAGGCGATGCTAAGCGACTCATTCAAGAAGAGGAATCAACAATTATCAGGAGTGCTCAAGAAAAAGCGATTATTGACGGAAAAACTCCGCAACAAGCTTCAGAAGCGACTTCTTCTCAAGATCTCGAACCATTGATATAGAACCCACCCAAAGAAGGTGGAAAAACCCGGTGGTGAAAACTCAATAATGCTCCGCATTTTTTCACGAAGCGAAAAAACAATTAAATTTTCACTACTGAGAAAGGTCGATATCAAAAGAACACATATGGTATTTATTTATACTACGTGTAGCGATGAAGCTCGTGCCCGTGAGCTTGCTGGAAAAATGGTATCCGATAAACTTGCGGTGTGTGTGAATATTTGGAGGATAGGGTCTATCTATCGCTGGGAGGGAGAGTTAAGGGAAGAAAAAGAGGTGGCGATACTTATTCAGACGAATGAATCGAAGGTCCAGCAGATTGAGGACTGTGTGTTGCAGAACCACGCATATTCGGTACCGTTCGCGGGAGTGGTGGATATCCGCAGGGTAAACAGGGAGTACAAGGAATGGATGTCTGAAATAATCCATTAATATCCGCAACCGTAGGGACAAAACCAGCTTCATGGAGAGGTTTTTCTGTGGTATAATAAAATCGCAATGTATCTTTCAGGATGGGTTTTCATTCTTTTGATTGTCATCCTTCTTACCCTCTGTATAACGTGTACGGCTTTTTACAGAAAGCTCCGAACGTTGCACAAGATTGTCATGAAACTCGAGGGGATAGACGAGCAAGATAAGATAAACGACGACAGTAAATGGGGAGACTCCGAAGGAGTGAGATAACCCGAATTTATAGGGTGCTTCATAAGAAGGGAGCGCGGTACAAGCGCTAGGTTTTATTCCGACGTTTTTTGTTTTTAAAAACAATTTCAAGTAATATTAATAGTGTAGCGTCAAGAGGTTAATTTTCCCGCCAACCGGCGGATGTCCGCCTGAGGCGGAACAGTCTTGGGTTGGTAAATCTTAAATCATCATGGATTCACAAATAAAACAGTGCCAGAATTGTCCCGTAAAATCTCGAGCAACGCGAGCTGATTTTACGAGGATCCCGTGGCGACGAGTGAAGCGAGACGCTCTACGAGATAAAAACCCGCTCGCGATCACGGGATAAATCTATGGAACAAAAGACCTGCCAAAATTGTAAAAACACCTTTATAGTCGAGCCCGACGATCTCGATTTCTATAAGAAGATAGGAACTCCATCAGGAAACTATTGTACGACCTGCAAATTACAGCGGAGAATGATGTTTCGCAACGAGCGAACTCTTTATAAGCGTAAAAATAACGCTCCGGGACACGAGGGAGAGCAGATCGTTTCGATCCACCACGAAGGGATCCCACGTACAATTTATGATGATCGAACATGGTGGAGCGACGCATGGGATCCAATGGATTACGGCGTGGAGTACGATTTTTCACGCCCGTTCTTTGAGCAATACGACAAATTATACCGTACGACACCACTCATTAATCTATCGGTCACTAATATGTCAAATTGCAGTTATTGCAATGTATCCGAGGGAGACAAGGGATCGTATATGATATCCGCATCGAACCGGAATGAAGACTGTATTTATTCAAATCGTACCGCGAGCAACAAACAGTCGGGCGATGTATATATCGGGACCAAGAACGAGCTTTGTTATGAGATCGTGAATTCCAGCAATAATTTTAAGGTACGTTTTGCGGAACAGACTTTTGAGTGTGTAGATTCGTGGTTTCTTTACAACTGCAAATCATGTACCAACTGCATCGGATGCGTGAACCTTCGTAATAAGTCGCATTGTATATTTAACGAACAACTGGATCGTGAGACATATCTTAGAAAAGAGAAAGAGTTCGAACTTTCCACATATTCGGGAGATGGGCGGGTGCGTGCACGATTCAGGGAGCTTGTGGGAGGCGCCATTCGTAGATATGCGAATGTGGTACGCGCCGTTGATAGCACAGGGGACAATCTTGAGGGCACAAATGACGCTAAAAACTGTTATGACATATTTGACGCAGAACACATCAAAAACGTGGTGTGGGGCGGATACGGCATGTCTGATGCGCGTGACGCAGGACCGGGCATTGGTTTGGACAGCAACCTTATCTATGACTCGTTTGATTCGGCGCTGAATTCAAGCCGGCTTTTATGGACGAGCGTGGTTTATCATTCATTTGACGCGGAGTATTCAATCAACTGTCACTCCTGCTCTCATATTTTCGGATGCTATGGTCTTCGGAGTAAGGAGTACTGCATCATGAATAAGCAATATTCGAAAGAGGATTACGAGAAACTTCTTCCGAAAATAAAGGCACACATGAAAGAGATGTCGTACAAAGACACGAAGGGGAGGGTATTTGAATATGGTGATTTTTTTCCTTACGATCTCAGCCCTTTTGCGTACAATGAAACGGTGGCGCAGGAATATTTTCCACTCACAAAAGAACAGGCCGAAGAGAGGGGTTTTTTCTGGTATGAGCCCGATGACAGGAATTACAACGTGACTGTTCGGAATGAAGATATTTCCGATGCCGATTTGGATGGCCCGGCGTTGAAGAAAATTTTTGAGTGTAAAAATAAGGGGAGCCAGCTCTCGCAGTGTACGGGTGCGTTTCGTGTTATACCGCAGGAGCTTTCTTTGTATCAACAGCTCGGCGTACCGCTTCCGCGTTATTGCTATAATTGCCGCCACTACAATCGTTTGCAGCAGAGGAATCCAATGAAGCTCTGGCATCGCCGTTGTATGTGTACTGGTAAGCACGGAAAAAATACCAAAGAGCAAATAGTTTACCAAAATACCACAAAACATTTTCATGGAGAAGATTCTTGTCCAAATGAGTTCGAAACAAGCTATGCTCCAGAAAAACCAGAGATAGTGTATTGTGAGAAGTGTTATCAAACGGAGATTTATTAATAACAAATCTTAATTTTAAATATTTAAAAATTACAAAATTCAAAAATTAAACATTATGAGCGTTAGCGAAACAAAAACATGTCAGAATTGTAAAACTGAATTCATTATTAAGCCAGAGGATTTTGTGTTCTATCAAAATATAAAAGTTCCGCCACCGACGTGGTGTTCTTCGTGTCGTCTTCAGCGTCGCCTTTCGTTTTTTAATATTTTCAATCTTTACAAACGTCCGTGTGATCTTTGTAAAAAAGATTTTATATCCGTGTTCAGGAAGGATACACTATATACGGTTTACTGCCCGAAGTGTTGGTGGTCTGATAAATGGGATGTATTTGCGTACGGGCGCGACTACGATTTTTCTCGTCCGTTCTTTGAACAATTCAAAGAGCTTTGGAGAACGACCCCCGTCCTCGGCATATCCGTTGATATTCCGACGATGGAAACTTCTCCCTACACTTCGCACAGTGGCCATCTCAAAAACAGCTATCTTCTCTTTCACGCGGATTATGTTGAGGATTCGGCGTACGGTTTTTATCAGGTCAGAAATCATTCGGTTTTCGATTCGGCGGTGACCATGGAGTGTGAGCTTTGCTACGATTGCCAGAACTCCTTCAAAAACAACCGGTGTGTGGGGGTACGTGGGAATGTTACGAATTCAATGGATTCAGCATTCCTGCGCGATTGTGACAATTGTCAGAGTTGTTTTGCGTCTGCAAATCTGCGCAACAAGAAATACCATATTTTTAATAAGCCATATTCGAAGGAAGAATATATGAAAGAGATGAAACAGTGGGACCTCGGTTCATATAGAATCTACGAAAAAGCGAAAGCGGATTCGGCTGCGCACTGGAAGACCTATCCGCCACGTCCTATGTACGATGATTTTTCCGTCGATTGCACGGGGAGCTACGTTTTCCAGTCGAAGAATTGCAAGGAATGCTTTGATTGTTCGAACGTTCACGATTCAAAATTTATTATGATTGTAGCGGATCGACCGACCAAAGATTGCTACGATATCTCAAGCTGGGGAAACAATATGTCGCGCAGTTACGAATGTTGCAACGTGGGCGAAGACGTTTCGGACGCGCGCTTTTGTCAGGAGTCGGGGCTTGGGCTCATGGATGCCGAATACTGTAAACTCTCGACTGGTGCTCATCACCTTGGTTGTGTTTCCATGAAAAAAGGGGATTATGTGATTTTTAACAAACGGTACTCAAAGGAGGAACACGAAGCGCTCCGCAAAAAAATTATCCGCCACATGGACGAGATGCCCTACATTGATAAGAAGGGAAGGATATATCGGTACGGTGAATTCTTTCCGACCGAACTTTCGCCTTTCGCGTACAACGAAACGCTTGCGAACGGTTTCTTTCCGCTCTCGAAAGAGGATATCGCGGACGAGGGGTATCAGTTTGCCGAGTCGGAAGAGAAAGACTACACAATAACGAAACCACACGGCAAGCTTCCCGATCATATCCGCGATGTGGGGGATGATATTTTGAAGGAAGTGATTGATTGTGCGACCTGTGGAAGGGGATACAAAGTTATACCAATGGAGCTTTCTTTCTTGAAGCAGATGAATCTCCCGCTTCCGCGCAAGTGTCCCTTTTGCAGGGTGAATGAGAAATTCAAAGAATGGGTTGGAAACCTGAGTGTCGTTCCACGAACGTGCGACAAATGCGGGATACAATTCACGACGAATTATACAAAAAAAGACGCACCGCACATCTTTTGCAAGAAGTGCTATCAATCGGAAGTCGTATGACTTCCGATTGACCCTGAACAATATTGGAGGGCCAGTTTTAAGTGATATGACTTTGCATTGGTTCCAATCAAGATTGAAGGATAATTCCGAGGTTGCGTATTTGATTGAAACAAGTAGAATTGAGTAACTGATATCTATGAAAAATATATTAACTTTTTTGAGAATCGCATCGTCGGTAGTTCTTATCCCTCTTGCATTCATTTTAAGTCTTGTGAATGAAGAGTGGGGGTAGGGCAGTATTGGTCCTTATTGCCCACGTATGCCGGTGGGAGTGGGTTTTTTTGTTTCGGAGGAAAGATTATAATCAATGTA
>Ga0210057_1009616_pt1 | contig 11142 bp, 10 predicted proteins | sample CryGeyCG2114_010_2_FD_183968 | JGI IMG/M metagenome (GOLD analysis project Ga0210057, IMG submission 183968) | Groundwater microbial communities from aquifer - Crystal Geyser CG10_big_fil_rev_8/21/14_0.10 (SPAdes) (version 2) | ecosystem: Environmental > Aquatic > Deep subsurface > Groundwater ...
TATCCAAAAAATCAATAGCTTTTTGAGGATCATCAAAAGAATAAACCTTACCCTCTTCTCTGTCTTTTTTAGCTTCTTTTATAGCAGACAGTAAAAGAGGAGTGGGTTTACTTTCATCTAAACTGAAATATACTTTTTTCTCTCTAACAAATTGCTTTAAATAAGCATTTATTACTCCGCTTAAAGTTAAACCTAAATCAGAGGCGATTTTTTTTGCTTGATTTTTTACTTTTGGCTCGGTTTTAATATTTATAACTACAGAATTCATAATTTTATAATATATTAAGTATATACTTAGTATACATTAATAAAAAATAATGTCAAGAATATTTACGGTATATATTTTTTATACTCTTTATTTGCTTTTATTTGCTCTTTAATTTCCGGTATTTTTTTCAGTTTTTTATAGATAAACCAGCCCCAGACGGCGTGTACTAAGAACCAGATAATAAACCAAAAGCGGGCAGACAGGAAGGTAACGCGTTCATAGGTAAAAAACAGGATAAAAGCGCCGATAATTGTTCCGATTAAGGAAAAATTAAATAAGCTTAGAAATATTTTATTATAGAGCGTTTTTTTATTTTTATTATATTTATATTTAAAAACAAAGGTTGCAACCAAAAATAAAACTACAAGCGCCAATAGAGCATAATGAAAAAAAGGCAGTAAAGAGCCCGGATTTATTGTGAACCACATATTTAAACTTAGCCAATTGCTCATATTGATTATATTTTCCACGAACCTACAAACATTATACAAATTTACAAACTCTAATTTTAGCTATTTTAAAATAAGGTTTGTATATTTGTAGAGTATTTGTAAGTTTGTGGAGTTAGTGTTTTAAGAATACCAACCCAAAATGATACTCGCCGGTATTAAATTCTTCTAATAATTCCATTCCCAAACGTTGGCAGACTATTACTAAATTTTCTTTATTTACCCGCTCTTCCAAAGAAGGGCCGAACGGGCTGCGCGTATTCTTCCAGTCAACAATTAAAAGCTTGCCGCCTTTTTTTACCATTCTTATGGCTTCCCTAATCATCTCTTCGCGCTTATTTGATTGGTATAATACATTAATTAGCAGTCCAACGTCAAGAGAGGCGTTTTCTATTTTAGTTGCTTTGAATATTTCCAAATTTGACCAGATTGTCTTTATTTGTTTTAAATTTTCCTGCTTGGCCCGCTTATCAATATTTGCCAGATTATTTTTTAAAATATCAACCGCGTAAATTATGCCGTTTTCACCGATAACATTGGCAATCGGAAAAACAAAATGGCCGGAGCCGCCGCATCCCAAATCAGCCACCCGCATTCGGTCGCCTATTTCGCATTTTTCAATTATTGTTTGAGGGTCTATTAAGACGTTGCCCCCGCTTACCTTATTCATAGTAGTATAAAGTATTTAGTATCTAGTATTTAGTATACAATGTTTTTTATCCTATGTCATCTTTAATTATAAACCATAAGCCGTAAGCCGTAAGTTTTTATAACTTACAACTTATGGCTTAAAATTGTTTTAACCGGCTTAAAACTTCTTCGATGAATTTCGCACGGGCCGTATAATTTTAAAGCATTGATATGTAATTTAGTGCCATAGCCCTTATGCCTATCAAAAAAATAATTAGGATATTTTTGGTGCATATCATCCATAATGCGGTCGCGGGTAACTTTGGCGATAATTGAGGCGGCGGCAATTGAAAAAATAAGGTTGTCTCCGTTTATAATGGCTTTTTGCGGAGAAGAGTAATTTGGAAGAGGAAGCTGGCCGTCTAGTAAAATTATATGAGGAGAATGTTTCAATCCTCCAAGCGCTTTTTTCATTGCCAAAAAAGTGGCTTGTAAAATATTGATCCTATCTATGGTTACGTGGTCGCATAAACCTACGCCGACCGCCAGCGCTTTTTGCATTATTACTTCATACAACTCTTCTCTTTTTTTTGCGGTTAGTTTTTTTGAGTCTGCTATCGGCTTTAATTTTTCCGGCACTTCATTGAAATTAAAAATTACAGCCGCTGCAGCAACCGGTCCGGCCAGCGGTCCCCGTCCAGCCTCATCAAGACCGGCCACTAGGGGATAGCCCCCACCTCTTAGATTATTTTCGTATTTGAAATCCATTATTAATTTTCAATTTTTAATTTTCAAACAATGTTATAATTATTCAATTTTCAAACACGACGTCGGGTTTAAAAATTAATTTATTTAGTCATTGAATATTGTTTGGAAATTGGAAATTGAGAATTGTAAATTATGTGAAGGGCCACCATTTCTTTTTTGGTTTTTTCCCCGCAATATTATTAAAAGATTCATCATTTGAATTTAAAGGATGTTGGTTATTGATAATATTTTGTAATCTCTCCATTTCTTCCTGTACAATCGGGCTATCGTACTCGCCAGCATGGGCCTTTTGCCCCTCGTATCTTGTCGGGCGCTGGTCAAGATGCAAATTAAAAGTAACTTGTCCGCCTTGGTCAAAGATATAACAATGTAAACGCGGATAAAAATTACCGGTTAGTCGGCGCACAAAACTGTCTTTACCACTGTGCCTGTCATGAATATGGGCATAGCCGGCGCGACGTAGAAAGCTACTAGGGTTGCTGCTGAGTTGGTTAGAGTTTATAGTAAGACGCATGTGAGTTATTTTAAATTAACCTAATTATTCTAATTAACCTAAGGAATGACCAATTACCAATGTCCAATTTCCAGTCAATGACCAATATTAAATGACCAATTGTAAATTTCGACTTGGGAATTGAATGGTCATTGGAAATTTGTCATTTGAAATTTATTGTAAATTCTAAATTGACAATTACTGATTATCTAGCCATCTTTCAGCGGCTATTGCCGCCATACAACCAAGGCCGGCAGACGAAATAGCTTGTCGGTAAGTAAAGTCAACAACATCACCGGCAGTAAATACGCCTTCAATATTTGTATAAACATTATCTTTAGAATTTATGTATCCGGTTTCGTGAATGTCTAGCTGGCCTTTAAAAATTTCCGTATTTGGGATATGGCCGATAGCAAAAAACAAGCCGTCAACTTTTAATTCTTTTTCTTCTCCGCTTTTATTGTTTTTTATTTTCAGTCCTTCTAATTTTTCTTTGCCTAAATATTCAATAACTTCGATATTATAAAGTATTTCAATCTTAGGATTATTTTTAGTTCGCTCTTGCATAATATCAGAGGCGCGGAAAGTATCTTTGCGATGAATTAAATAAACTTTATCAGCAAATTTAGTTAAAAAATTACTTTCTTCCATGGCGCTGTCGCCTCCGCCGATAACAGCAATAGTTTTTTCTTTATAAAAAAAGCCGTCGCAGGTAGCGCAAGTGTGCACTCCTTTGCCCCATAATTCTTTTTCCCTTGGCAAGTCTAAAGTGCGGGAGCGGGCGCCGGTAGCGATAATTACGGCCTTTGTTTCATATTTGGTTTCTCCAACCCATATTTTTTTTATATCACCAGTTAAGTCAACTTTAGTTACTATCTCCATTTTTATTTCAGCTCCGAATTTTTCAGCCTGTTTTTGCATATTAATCATTAATTGCGGTCCTTGCACTCCCTCAATTGAGCCTGGCCAATTTTCTATTACAGTAGTAGTGGTTAATTGCCCGCCCGGCTCAGGACCGGCAAAAACCAATGGCTTTAAATTAGCGCGCGCGGCATAAATAGCGGCTGTATATCCGGCAGGACCGGAGCCGATAATGATAATTTCGTGAATTTGATTATTCATATTTAAAATTTTTAATTAATTAACCTAATAAATGACCAATTGCCAATACTCAATTTCCAATCAATGACCAACATCCAATAATCAATTGGAAATTGGGATTTGGAAATTTTTAGAATAATTAGACAATTAGGTATTTTTATCATATCCCATAGAAACATAAAAATCAACATTTTTCAAATTGACTTTTAGCGAAAAATTTATTACTATACAAGGTGTAGTTAGATATTACCGCATTTCGCGGTTTTTTGTATATTTGTATTTGATTTGTAATTTGTAGTATTTATGAATGTAACCGCCTTAGCTAGAAAACTAAAAATAACCACTTCCGAGCTTTTCGACGCGTTGCCGCTGCTCGGTTTTGATATTGGCAGAAGAGCGATAAAAATAAATGATGTGACTGCTAATAAAATAATATCCAATTGGCCTAAATATAAAAGGCAGTTGGAGATGTTAAAAGCGGAGATAGAAAAAAAAGAAGAACAGGACGCTATTCCAGTTGAAAAAAAGAGCGTAAAAATTCCACCGGCAATTGCTGTAAAGGATTTTGCCTCCTTAACCGGATTAAGCGTTAGTAAAATTTTAGGAGAATTGATGAAAAACGGAATTTTTGTATCTATGAATGAAAAAATTGATTATGATACCGCGGCTATTATCGGAGAAGATTTGAATTTAGAGGTAATTCTTGATGAAAATATAACAAATGACAATCAGGGAAATGAAAATAAATTAAAAAATATATTAGCCAAGGAAGAAAAAAGCACTCTTAAAGAACGTCCGCCGGTAATTGTGGTTATGGGTCACGTTGACCACGGCAAGACTAAACTTCTCGATGCTATACGCGAAGCTAATGTGGTTGATAAAGAGGCCGGAGGAATAACCCAGCATATAGGAGCTTACCAGGTTGTTAGAAATGATAAGCTGATTACTTTTATTGATACTCCCGGACATGAAGTTTTTACAGCCATGCGAAGCCGAGGAGCAAAAGTCGCTGACGTCGCTATTTTAGTTGTGGCGGCTGACGATGGCGTTAAACCGCAGACAGTAGAGGCATTCCGAATCATTGAACAGACAAAAATTCCTTACATTGTCGCAATAAATAAAATTGATAAAGAAGACGCGGATATTGAACGGACAAAAAATCAGCTTTCCAGCCAGCTGAAGATTATTCCGGAAGACTGGGGAGGAAAAATAATGTGCGTGCCTGTTTCCGCCAAAGAGGGAACGGGAATTGAAAATATTTTAGATTCAATTTTATTAGTAGCTGGAATGGACCATGAAAAAATAGTCGCCAATCCAAATTCTCCAGCAGTCGGAACAGTTATTGAATCCCATATTGATAAAGGCGAGGGTCCAGTCGCTACTTTTTTAATCCAAAACGGTACTTTAAGGATAGGACAGATTATTTGTTTAGAAGAACAGCCATTGGGTAAAATAAGGATAATGAGGGATTATTTAGGGAATTCAATATCAGAGGCGCTGCCATCGACTCCGGTCAGGCTATCTGGTTTAAAAATATCCCCGAACATCGGAGATATTATTGACGTCCATAGCGAAGTAGCCGGTAAAAAAATGAGACTAGGAAAAATTAGAAAAAATTCAGGGAGAAAAGAGGATGGTCGAATAGCTGAGAAAGAAAATGATGAAAAATTTAAAAAAGTAAATATCATAATAAAGAGCGATGTTCTTGGTTCGGCTGAAGCTATTGAAGAGGCGCTTGCCAAATTAAATAACCAGGAAATTAAAATCAGAGTAGCAAAAAAAGGATTAGGAAATGTCACTGAGGGCGATATAGATTTAGCTCTTTCCAGCGGGGCTATTGTAGTCGGGTTTAACGTCGGGGTGCCCTCTGCGGTTGAAATGCTGGCGCGGGATAAAAAAGTTGATGTAAAAAATTACCGGATTATTTATGAATTAGTTGATGATATAAGAAAAAAAATGGAAGCGCGGCTGGGCACGGAAGTTCTTCAAAAAGAATTAGGAAAAATAGAGGTGTTGGCTGTTTTTAAAACTGAAAATAAAAGCCAGATTATCGGCGGAAAAGTCATTGAAGGAAAAATTAAACAAGATGGAAAAATTGAAGTTAGGCGGGGTAATAAGCCGATTGCTAAGGGCAAGCTGGCAAAGCTTCAGGCAGGGCGGCAGGATGTTAGTGAGGTTGCCGTTGGACAGGAATGCGGAATCCAATTTGAGGGAGACCCAGTTATAGAAGCAGGAGACATTTTGAGAGTTTATCAGGAAGAAGAAAAATCTAAAAAACTTTAATAGAAATATCGCTGTACTTTTATAGATAGCTTCCAATCCCTTAATGCGAATACTTCTGATTTTTTAATTAGGACGTGCAACTATATGAATTCCACAAATTCTGCATAAAATAGTATTAACAGAATTCGTATCATTTAGATTTATCTGATAACTATTTAATCCGTATAACGCATTCAAATTAGTGGTTTTGCATCAACGTAAATACGTAAAAATAATTTTTAATTATGGCAAAAAGAATAGAACAAGTAAACGAATTGCTACGCAAGGAAATCGCGTTTGCTATTGAGCGTGATTTAGAGCTACCCGGAGTTTTAGTAACGGTCGCGAGAGTAGACTGTACCCCCGAATTCAAAGAAGCTAAAGTTTGGATTTCAATATTGCCGGATAATAAGGCGGGTTCGACTATGGAAAAGATAAGAAAGCAGCAGGGGTTAATTTATGATTATTTAAAAAAGAACACCGTATTGCGCCGAATACCGGTTTTAAAATTTATTTTTGACGATACGCAAAAGCATGCGGCGGAGATAGAAAATATTATCTCAGAATTCCCTACTAATTACTAATTAATTACCAATATACTAATACCAATCTAAATAGGCGATAGAATATAAATATATTATTAGTATATTCGTATGTAATTCGTAATTAGTAGGATTAAAAAAGATGAATAACAAAATATACGATAATATATTAGAGAAAATACAATCAGCTGAAAATATTTTAATTACTGCTCATGAAAATCCGGATGGAGACGCGGTAGGGGCGATGTGCGCCATAGCTGAGTTGGCGACATCTTTAAATAAAAAATTTAATATTTTTTGTCATGATAATCCAGAGTCTGCATTTCTTTTTCTCCCTCATGCAGACAAAATAAATAGCGATAGAGATAAAATTAATTTTTCTAAGATAGATTTAGTTTTAACGGTTGATTGCGCTCGTTTAGAGAGATCAAGGATTGAGGAAGAGATAAAAAAAAATAATGCATTTATTATAAATATAGACCATCATATTTCTAACGATTACTTTGGCGATATTAATTTAGTTAATGCTGAGGCCGCCTCAACCACTCAGATTATTTACGAATTTTTAAAATATAATAAAATAGAGGTTAATAAGAACATGGCTAACTGCATTTTAACCGGCATCATGACTGATACGGGAAATTTTTCTTACGCCGCGACTAATTCCCAGACATTCAGCGTTGCCAGCGAGATGCTTATTGAGGGCGCTAACGCGCGCAGTATTTTAAACTACACTTCTAAAAATAAAAATTTAAAAACATTAAAGGCATGGGGGTTTGCCCTTAGCCGGCTGCAGCATAATAAGGAATATGATATCACCTACACAATCTTAACCTTGAGAGATTTGGATAATTTAGGAGTTGATAAACAGGATTTAGAGGGGTTAGCCAGCTTTTTGAATGTTTTGAAAGATGCTAAAATGGTAATAGTGCTTTATGAATTAGGAGACGGCCGAGTGAAAGGCAGTTTTCGTACCAATAAAGACAATATAGACGTATCCAAGCTAGCTCATGTTTTCGGCGGAGGCGGACACAAAAAAGCGGCAGGGTTTGAAGTTGAAGGTCGATTAGAGATGGTTAATAATAGCTGGCAAATTATTTAGTTAATAACTTTATGTAATTTCGAAGGAGCGCAGCCCTGCCTACCGGCAGGCAGGGGCTGAGAAATCTATAATATATCAAAAAGTATTATAGATTTTTCCTCCCTGCGGTCGTTGAAATGACAAAATTAAAATATGACTCTTATCCCTACAGTAATAGAAAAATCACAATTCGGCGAGCGCGCTTACGATATTTATTCGCGCTTGCTTAAAGATCGGATTATTTTTTTAGGCGAGCCGATTTCCGACACTATGGCGAATATTATTATCGCCCAGTTTTTATTTTTGGACGCGCAGGACTCAAATAAAGATATTAAGTTTTACATTAATTCTCCAGGCGGCTCGGTTACAGCCGGTATGGCTATTTACGATACTATGCAATACGTAAAATCAGACGTCTCCACTATTTGCGTGGGCATGGCTGCCAGTATGGGCGCGGTTCTTCTCGCCTCCGGCGCTAAAGGCAAGCGGTTTGTTCTTCCAAATTCGGAAGTTATGATTCATCAGGTAATGGGCGGATTTGAGGGGCAAGCTTCAGACATTAAAATACGAGCAGAGCGCATTTTAAAAATTAAAGACGACTTAAATAAAATTTTAGCCAAGCATACCGGGCAGAAAATTTCCCGGGTTGAGCAGGATACTGACCGCGACCATTTTATGAGCGCCGAGGAAGCCAAAAAATATGGGATAGTTGATAAGATTATTGCGAAATAGTCGAAAGTCTATAAAGTCAAAAGTCATTATTTGATTGGGCGGCATCAGAGTTGGTGGCGCCTTTTCAGTAAATTTTCAATTTCTAATTTTCAATTTTCAAACAATTTTTTAATTACCAAATTTCTAAACAAGACGTCTTATCGTAGTCGTGTTTAGTAATTAATAAATTTAGTCATTGTTTAGAAATTAAAAATTGAAAATTAGAAATTAAAGTCATGCTTATAAACTTCCTACATACTTATAATCCTCAATCAATTTTAATAACTTTCGGCCCAATTACAGTTTATTGGTACGGTTTTTTTATGGCGCTAGCTTTATTGCTTGGATTATTAATAAGTGTAAAAATTGCCAAATGGCACGGCGTAAAAAAAGAAGTTATTTACGATTTATTTTTTTGGCTGATAATTGGCGGATTTTTAGGCGCGCGTATTTTTTATATATTATATAATTTTAATTATTTTTGGCAGAATCCATTTGATATTTTTAAAATATGGCAGGGCGGAATTGCGATTCATGGGGCGTTGGTTTTTGGATTTTTAATATTATTATGGTTTAGCAAAAAAAGTAAAATTAATTTTTGGAGATTAACAAGTATTATTGTGCCCGGCGTCGCGCTGGGGCAAGCAATTGGACGTTGGGGTAATTATTTTAATCAGGAATTATTTGGTTTACCAACTGATTTATCGTGGGGAATTCCAATCGCGCTGGCAAATCGGCCGGCTGGATATGAAATGTTTGAATATTTTCAGCCGACGTTTTTGTATGAATCGCTAGGTAATTTTTTCATCTTTTGTTTATTATTAATGTTTCACTGGTTTTTAACACATAATACGCATAACGTAAAACGCATAACACATAACACACTAAGATTGCAAAAGCTATACGGAATGCGTTATGAGTTATGCGTTATGAGTTATGCGTTCTTGTATTCAATTTTGCGTTTTTTCATAGAGTTTCTGCGGATTGATCCGACAGCCGGCAATATATTTGGAATGCGGGCGACGCAGGGGTTGAGTTTAATAATTATTATTGCTGTTGTTGGTTATTTAGTTTATGATAAAAGTAAGAAAAAATAAAAAATATTATTATGTTTGAAAATAATCAGTGGGTATCTCTTAATTCTATTCAAAATTCTCCAGAGAAAGAATATTCTTTTATTCCCGAGGAAATAAATCTAGAAGAAGAGATAGAAAAAAATACAAAAGAAATAAGAAAAAAAAGTTTTGATTTTATTGATTTTAGTTCTCCAGAGAAGTTAGAAATGGCTATACAAGAAGGAGATTTTAGTTATACTGAAATTTCAGCAATCATAGAACAAGCTATTGAAAAACATCAATATACGCCGATTGATTTAAAGGTTTTATTTGATCACACATCTAATAGCTTTGTTCATTTAGCGGTAATAGAGAATTTACCTAATTTTGCTGGCACTCCTTTAAGCCAAGAATCACAAGAATTTTTAAAAGACATAATTATTAATTATTTTGATGATAAAGTCGAAATGGAAAATTATTATCGTTTTCAAGAAACAATAAGAGATTCTATTCCTTATTATGAAGCTTATCATTGTGATAGTGAAGAAGCTTATGAACCTTATGATATATTCACAACAGCAGCTATTGCAAATTTAGCTCGTTTTAAAGAAGAAGGTGAAGAAAGCTTATTTAGTGCAATGATAGACAGACGCGAGAACTCTAGAACATCTAGAGCAGAAGAAAGAGAAGAAGAACTAAAAAAATATAAAGAGGAATACGGAACAGAACCAGAAGAAGAGGAAGATGGTTTTGATTTTGTAGCATATGCATTAAAAGATGAAGAGGGTGATTTATATAGTCATGATGGCAAAGAGGACGATTTTGGCGGATATGATTTTAACGCTAAAATTTTCAATATATTAAGCGAGATTGGTTCGCGTACAAGCATTGATATGGCAACGGCTTTTATTAGAGATGATGCTGGCTCCACCTATGTATACAAATCAGAACTATCAAATTTATTTGACAGTATTGATAAGAATTATAGCGCAAAAAAATTGCTAGAATTATTACAAGATGATGATTTAGGGGTTCGTCAGCGTGCTCAAAAATGTTTATTACGCTTAGAATTCGGCCAAATTGGCATATCAGAAGAAGGAGTAAAATATCTTGAAAAAATGTACGATTTGGGTGAAATGAATAACCCTGATTTTTTTGTCCAACGCTTAACCGCCAGAGGAGATATTGGTATTTTTGATAATGAGCGTGTTTTGCAAAAATATTTTAATCTAGGCGATTTATCTGCGGAAGAAAAAACAGTCAAGCCAGAGATACATGAGTTTGTTTATGAAACTTTATTTAGAGAAAAAGAAGGAGAGACGGCAGAGGAAAGGGCGGAAAGAGAAAGATATTTACAAGAATTTAAAGAAAATTATTTTGGTTTTTATGATGATAAGTTTTTTACCAATACCGGAATTAGATTTAATAATTTAGATTTTCAAGAGCAAGGCTGGTTCCTAATTTATTACAAGCATGTTGATGAAGAAACTAAAAATAAATTAATTGATTTTGCCCGGCAATTCGGCGAAAGCGGTTTAAAGTCATTTTTGGCTTTGGAATATAATGATAGTAATGGCGATAAAATTTTAGGCATTAATGATAAAATAGATAAAGCTAAAACATCAGAAATTTTATATCAATATGTACGAATTCAATCCAGCGCACATGCCTTGGAAGAAATGATGCAAAATTCAGATTTTTTACAAAACAAAGGAATGGCAGAAGAAATACAAAATAAGATGCGCGGTAATATCTATGATGCTGTTATGTCTCGCGCTACTG
>Ga0210057_1009617_pt1 | contig 11141 bp, 7 predicted proteins | sample CryGeyCG2114_010_2_FD_183968 | JGI IMG/M metagenome (GOLD analysis project Ga0210057, IMG submission 183968) | Groundwater microbial communities from aquifer - Crystal Geyser CG10_big_fil_rev_8/21/14_0.10 (SPAdes) (version 2) | ecosystem: Environmental > Aquatic > Deep subsurface > Groundwater ...
GAAAATGGTCAAACTCATACTCACCTGAGACCTTTTGCAACGGCCACCGCGCCATCCAGGAGCTTTTCTCATATTTATCCTGGGCAATCAAAGTCACGCTCTCTTGAGCGCGAGTCAACGCCACATACAATAACCGATCGTTCTCTAAACCAGATCGATTCTTCTGAGTTTCCCGCAGCTTTTCCCCAAAGGGCGAGCCGACTTTTTTTCCTTCATCGGGCTCTGGCAAACTCAAGGTCCACTGGCCCGTCATTTCATCAGCCTGAAAAAATATCCGTCGGGGACTGGGCATGCCTTTCCCCAAACGAGGTACGATGACATGGGCAAATTGCAATCCTTTGGATGCATGCACCGTCATCAAATGAATTCTCTGCGGTTCGATCACCGGAACCGCATCGCGAGTTTCTTCCTCGGCATTATCCAGGTCCGACAAAAACTCGAGGTAAGAAAATCCTGGACGACGTTCCTCCATTTTGATCATTTGTACCAACTTCCACAGATTGGCTTCCCGACGTCCCGAGGGATCCATCGCATGAGCAAAATGAAAGTACTGCCTCTCGACCAAGAGCTCAGACCAGACGGCCCCGATGCCTCGACTCTGGGAATCGACCAGGGCCTGCTGCAAGGCCGTTAGCACCGAGTTTGTTCTTGGAAATGACAACCAAAATGAGTTGTTCGCTTTTTGGCAATTCTCATAGATTTCTTGATCAGTTAAATGAAAGTGCGGGGAACGAAGAACCTGCAGAAAATTCAGATTGTCATGAGGATTGCACAGAAATTTCAACAAACTCAGGGCATCAATGACTTCTCGCCGATCGAAATACCGACCCGCCGAATGAATCTGCACCGGAACCTTCATTTCAATCGCCATCCAACCCAGATCTTCCAAGTCCTGATTGTTTTTCGTGAGCACACAGATTTTTTCAGGACTCACGCCCTGTGCCAGCAATTCCTGGCAGCGAAACAACACGGCCTTCAGCTCAGAATCGGGGACATCTTTCGGTGTCACCAACATTTCCGCAACAAAGTCAGAGCTAATATTTTCGACTTCCTCTCGCGGCTCCATCTCTTGGAACTGAGAGCTCAAAGACAGAAAAAGATGATTGAAAAACATCAAAAGCTCTGGACGAGAGCGATAGTTTTTCATCTTGGACATCAAAGAACCGCCGGAGTGAACTACCTGCTCCTCTTTCTCGCGAAAGACCTCGGACCGGGCGCCGCGAAAAAGATAAATGCTCTGCTGGGGATCCCCTACAACGAAACTCGGCGTACCACCCGTCAGAGCTCTCAGCAATTCCACCTGAGCGGGAGAGGTGTCTTGAAATTCATCAATCAGCCAATAATTCCACTGCCCTGCAAAGGACTCTGCCGCCTGCGGATACTCTCGAATCAAAGATAATGAGAGATTTTCAAGATCTTCCATCATGATTTCGCCACGAAGAATTTTTTCTTTTCTCAGCTCTTCACTTAAAAGATCGGCACAGAGCTGAAAATGACCGCAACTTTGTTCGTGTAAATCGAAAAATTCATCCGAGTTTGACCAGGTCGCCAAACTCTCGATCTTTTCCTTGATTTCATCCCTCAGGGCCGCAAGCTCCTCAGACACATCCTTAGTTTTCCGGGTCGAGGGCAAATCATGAAGCGTTCTCGTCCAAAACTGATGAACATCTTCCTCTTTCGAAAAAAGAACAGCCCTTGCCTCCAAATAGGAAGCCAGTGACAACCAGGCATCAGGCATTTTTGTCTTTCGAATTTCAGTGGCCAAGATCTGCATTCGAGCAAAAAGCTCTCGAGACTGTTGTTCTCTTAGCTTCCTCAGCTCCTCTGTGCCAATGGGGCTGGCCACTCCGAATTGCATTTTCAATCGAAAATAATTTTTTGTGGCGGAAAGAATCTCCGAGAATTCCGCAATTTCCAATAAAGATTGAAAGCTTTCCAAAAAAACAGGGTCTGTTTCGCAAAGCATTCGCAGTTTCTTTTTCAAGACTCCGGTCTCGCGCTTTTGATCGACGAAACTGACCTTGGGATTGAGCCCAACCACCGAACCATAGCGACTCAAAAACAAACTCAGAACACCGTGGATCGTTGAAATGTGCAAATGACTGGGACTTCGAATAAATTCGATCAAACCTCGGTCTTCGGTTTTTAGTGCCTCTTTCAAAAGCCGCTCTCGGAGCTCTTGGGTGGCTTTACGGGTAAATGTCGTCACAACAAAATGAGGATAGCTCCGGTGCTTCAGAAAATAATTTCTGGCCAGATTGATCACACGCTGGGTGAGTTCGGTGGTTTTTCCAGCACCCGCACCCGCACGAACCACAATGTTCGTCAGTTCAAATGGGGCGCTCGACATAAATTTCTCCATTGACAGTCATTGCATAGCTCTAGTTGCCGGGGTTCAGGCTGAATTTTTCCCGAGCCCAGTTGTTGAATGGTCTCCTCGATCAGGTCTTCGATCTCGCCCAAAAGTTCCTCTTTGGCCTCGGAAGACAATCGATTTTTCTTGCGATCCAGATCAAACAAAGTCCCGGCGGCCTCTTCGACCTTGAGACCTCGATCGCGGGCCAAGTTTTTTAAAGAATAATAAAAGGCTCCGATCACTTCACCGGCGGGGACATCCTCCACCGATCCAGACTGCACAGCCAACATATAAAGAGCCAGCTGCAGTTGATTGTCCTTGATCCACGAGTTGAAATTTTTAAAATCACCCGGCGCCATTTTATAGTCCATCACCACGTACCGTCCGTCATGATCCTGGTCAATGCGGTCGATTTTTCCTCGAATTAAAACCTCGGAGCCATCGGTCATTTTGTGGGCTCTTGAAAAATTCTTTTCGCGAGCAAGCACCTTGGTTTCGGGAAATCGAGACTGCCATTCCTTCTCAAACGCCAAAAACCTCAAAACCATCGAGGTCTGTTTTCTTCTCAGACCCTGCCAGATAAAATCGTCCAATGCCGTCAGTCCCACTTGTTCCCTGGCTTGATCCAAAATCTGATGAACTTCTGTCTCACTCCAATCAAATCGACGAGGCTCCGCACAAACCTTGTCCAAAGCCCAATGGATCAATTGGCCCCGAGTTCTCCGATCGACATCCAAATCCAAGGTCGGAACATCCATCAGACGAAAAAGCTTTTGACTGGTAAAAATAAAGGGACAATCTCGGTAACTCTCGAGACTCGAGGGCGACAGAGCCGGCACCTGTTGCAACTGAAGATTAGAGACAGACTGGTTCCCCAGATCTTGATCGAGCCTTGTTTGCAGATCTTCGGTTAGTCCCGAATTCATCCATGAATCCCATCGACTGTCAGATGGCATGGTGAGTGGCAATTCATGATCTTCCGTCTTTTTCATCCAAAAAGAGCAAGGAGACTCAACTCCTCCAGAAAAGTCCGTCTGTGGAAAATAGTAATGAGTTTCCAACGCTGGGCTCAAGGACAACCAAGCCAAATCAAACTCGAGATGGCTGATCTCAGGGTGATTCAAATAAAATCCCAACTGCGAAGCAATCGATAGAACTTCTTGGGTCGAGAGCAAAGATTCAGGTGGATTTCGCAACATAGCTTCAGAAAGCCCCAAAAAAATTCTCCGTGTGAATTGCAGAGAGTCCGCCGAGGTCAAATTCAAAATTTGCACCCCATCCGGCAAGGCCTTGCTTACCTTGATTTCTTTTTTTGCGACAATCTGTTCCAAATAATGAGCCCACGACCGAGACTCCATTCGTAATTCAGGATGAGCATTGGCCATCAGTTCTCGCAAACAGATTTCTAGATAAACAAACTGTCGATCATCCCGCCAAGATCTCAGAGCCCAACCAATAAATTCATCCAAAGATAAGGGGCCTGCGGATATTTCATTTTGCAGATACATTCGTTCGATCGACTGATGCCGTCGAAGATCATCTGAAGAAATCATTTCTTGAAAAAGAGCGCGAAATTTTTCAAAACGCAAATCAGGCGTGGTCTCTTGAAAAGCCACGGTCTCAAGGTCAGAATATCGCACTTCTTTGAGACGCAGGCGAAGGTCTGAAAGCCAAGAAGAGATCGCGGGTAAGGTTTGCAGCCGAGCCATGATGTCCTTGGCCACTGGAATTCCTTCGGTCTGAAAAAGAGGCTGAATCAAAGGCCAGTATTTTTCAATGTCTGATGAGACAACTGCAATTTCTTTGGCAGGCACGCCCAGCTCGATCCATTGCCGGACCAACTCACAGGCTCTCTTGACCTCGCCCAAAACCCCCGAAAAACGGGCTGTCGTCGACGGAGATGGTAGCGAGGTTATCTCGGCTTGAGCCTTCGGGCCCGGATGCTGGGCCTCGGCTTTGAGGTACTCGTAAGGCCGCAACAGATACTGAAATTCCACTGAAAATTCAGGTTCGGGAGAAAGAACTAAAACATCACAGTGCCGGGATAAAGATCGAATCAGATCGGCTTCAACCTGTTTGAGCTGAGATCCCACATCAAATATTAAAGGGCGTTGCCAAAATTTTTGGTCTTCACTTGAACTTTCACTTTGATTCTGTAAAAGCCCTGCCATCCATTGTGGGGTCACCATGTTTTTTTCGTGAAGTTCCTGAAAGAGTTCTTCTGCGAGCATGAACCAACCACCCCAGCGACGGAGACTTTCGGGATTGTCCTGCAACCATTCTCGCAAACGAGCACTTCCTAATGGATGAGAATAAACCGGCGCCATCATATCCATCATTTCCAAAATGACCTGGTCGGCCTGAGCCCCCAATGACGGCGTTCGATCGGCGATTTTTTCTCGCACCCATGTTTTCACGAAATCTCTGGAAACAATCTTGCAATCTGGATTTTGACGTTTCAAAAGATGGCGCCAAAGTTCGCTGACACGAAGAACCGAAAAATCCTCGAAGAATCCTTGTTGTTCAAGAATCAGCTGTTGAACTTCAAATTTATTTCGGAGATCAGAAACAATCCAAGTTGAAGAATCGTTCTGAAGAAATAAATCGAGATATTTTTTTTTCTCGGCAGACCGAGAAATGGAGGCGATCGAGAGCATACTCTCCTATCGTCGTTGTTTTAAGCGACGTCTTTTCCCCCCAGCATCTACAAGTTTGAAGTCAGGGTCAAACTCTAGATCTAGCAGCAAACCAACTTTTCCCCTCTTTTCAGGAGATTGACCTGGGTAAATGCCTTTTTCTACTGAATAGAGAGCTGCGTCTAACTGAAAAATCCATAGGTCGATGCCCAATCCATAGGTCGTGTAGCCTTGATAAAAGCCTGCCCGAATATCAAACATGGCAATATTCAACTCAGTTCCAAGATGCAATTTCTTTCCAATTTGTTCACCGGTCTCGGTGATGTGACGATATTCAAGTCCGGCAGAAAATCCAAATAACGGAACGGAACCATCCACGGTCATTCCCAATACCAAATTGTCTTTTTGCATATTGGGGGCTTCAGTCCCGTTGGTTTTAACAAATGAAGAAGAACCCACATCTTTCCACGACAAAGACACCGTTGGATTCATCGCAGCCGACGAAAATCTAGCAACCAGTCCAGCATCTAACCCATAAGCGGTTCCCGCATTCTTCACGCTTTCGGTCAAAGTGGTCAGAGCTGCGCTATCGGTCAATGTTGTGACTGTATCCGGTCCAAATTCATAAGGGCCACCACTCCGACTGATTCTCTTCACGTCCATTCCGAAAGCCAAAGAAGGGCCCAATGGAATTCCACCGCCTAAGGAGAATCCATAATCGGTCTGATAGAACGTATGCAGACTTGGAAAGGCCGGATTGTACATTTCAAAATTAACAATCGCACCATAGGTACCAGCAACACCAAAACATGGCATCGACAAGCTGGTATAGCCCCCCAGTCCCACCCACACGCTTTTTCCATAGTACTGTGATAGTTCGCTAAAGGTGGGGCTTGTACCGGTATCGAGAAGATTGGTCTTAATAAAGTCATATTCATTGACGTCCCCCACCCCAACATCGACGTCAAAGATAGACCAATTCAGTCCTTTAACAAAACAGGTATAGGCCGGATTCTGCATGAAGGATCCACCGTCATGCTCGTTGAAAACATAAACACCGCCCATACCCAGTTGTTTGATACTTTGATACGGCTCATAGATCTCTGCAGCTCGAACCACCGAAGAAAAAAACATCGCAAAAAAAAGAAAGAGTTTTGCTATGGACAGCATAGTGGAATCACCGTCATACAGGCATCATCAATCCCGAGATCCTGTCCCGCATTGGGGTTAGAAGGCCCTGTGGCCAAAATTTGCCGAAAGAGCGTCACATCGGCTGCTGAAATCAAAGCAGGATCTGTTTTCTGGCAACTTGCGCCACACACCGTATCGATATCATCCAGGGCATCAGTGATCGAGCTCCCTGACACCGCGTTCGTCAGAGCCGTTAAATTGTCAAAAATAAGACCCAAACCAGTAATGACCTGCTTCACACTGGCATCAGGAATGGTCGTGCAGGAACTGTAGCCAGCATCAATGGTCCCATCACCAAGATTACCTGTACCATCAATATCTGCCGCATCTCGCAAATAGGCCCCGATCTTAACCATCCCCAGAATCGCCATAAATAGATTTTGCCCAGAAGTTCGGGCGGCAGAACTTGTGCTGATGGCCTCTATCTTTAGCTGTGCCGAATAACAGGCGGCTGGATTGACGATCACTCCTGTAAAGGCATTCATGAAATATTCAAAGATCGTTGATCCTGTCAGAGAGGCACTTCCCAAATTGTCAAAGTAGGTAATAAAATCAAGACCACATTTGCCAGCATAAATTCCTGCCCAGGTTTCCAAAACATCTGTTCTCGTTTGATAAGACGAAGACAAAGAATCCATTTTCTCCAAAGCTTCGTCCCAATCCTGGGCATTCATCAACTTAAGAGCATCTTCATAAAGAGCATCGTCAGAATCTTGCTTCGAAGCGTCCTTAAAAATATTGCTACAGCCAAGCAGTGACAAGATCACTGTCAGTGAAACTAAAAACCTGTAAAATTTCGATCTCTGTGTCTTCATGTCAAAGACTCCTGTTTAAAACCGAATCGCAAACTTAAATACATACCGACGATCTTCGACGGGACTTCCGTCTGTTCCCACGTCCTCTCCGTAACTTGCCAACTGGATTTGCGTGTGCACTGATGCCAGCTCGAGCCCACCTGTCCAATATCGTTGATTCATTCCAGCACGGACAAAAAGAAGATCCGCATAGTTAAACTCGTAACCCACATGATAATACCGGGTCTTATCTACGGCCAAACCGGCCTCTCTAATTTTTTGATATTCTAGAGTGAACGAAGATCTTGTTCTATTCCCATGAATAGGAAAGACCGCCAACGCCACGTCCATATCTTGATCAATGGCAGTGGGTGGAGTTCCCGTTTGGCTCTTCATTCGCACACCGCTTCCGGCGGTAAATTGAGTTCCACCCATATCTCTGATCACCGCTGAAATTGTTGGAATCCAAACAATGGGTGCCGCTAGAATAATTCCCACGTCATAACCAATCCCCACGCCCTCAGAAGCATTTGTATCCAAAGAGAGGCTGCTGGTTGGGTCAATGTCTTTGTTGATTTCGATCCGAGCGATGGCTTTTGCTGTGGCCCCAATTTTTATACGGCCATCAAAAAAGCGCAGATTTACCCCCAGCAACAACGACAGATCGTCCTGATAAAACGTAGTCATCTCGGCGCCAGTGGCATTCATCTGCGCATCCATGAGTTTTTTCCCATAGATACCGATGCCAAAGTTTTTGACCACGAAAGAGGGAAATGCCTGAGCTCTGAAATGATAATAACTCTCTCGACTGGCATCTGTAGTATCCTTTACCTGCTCAAGATCAAAAGGATCACTGAATGCATTGGCCTTGTACATGGCGTTGAGATTGATTCCACCTTCAACTTCAGGATCGATAATGGTTCCATAGATATCCCGTAATTTCCCGAGGCCTGCCGGATTGACCAAAAGCGCCGTCTCGTCATTCACGACGGCAATCCCAGCACCACCCATTCCCAACATTCTCGCACCATTATAGTTTTCGCGAACTTCTAGAGCCCAAGAAAATCCACTCACCAGAAATATGGCAATCGTCATCGTGACTGAAATAAGAGAGAACTTCCTGTTCTTCATCATCTTCTTTATCGGAATGAGACGTTCTTTCTTGAGACTTCAGCCACAGAATCATGACCAAAGTCTTGGCAAAACATGGATGTGCAAAGAAACTGGATGAAGGGACGTCTTAAATCTCCGCCCTCAGAAACCGATAGAAAATTATGAAAACAAATCAAAACGCCCTGTTATTTTCAGTTCTAGCTCTGTGCTCTGCTCTAATTTTGGCTTCTTGTGGCGGAGCGAAAGACATTGATAAAATTTCTGATGCGCAAAGCTGCCTGGACAATGCGACGGCTGCTGAGGCTGCCAATTGTGTTGAAATGGTGAACGGCATTGAATCTCAAGGGGCCTACCTCATTCGTTGTGTGGGAAAATTTGTAAAAGAGGGTTATACGAGCCCTAGTAAAATTGCCGACGCATTGAGCGAAATCAACGCAGGGAGTGGCGCAACCGCCAGCACCTCGATGATTGCAGCCCTCGCATTCACCGCGGAAAGCACGACCACCCTGAACTATGAAAGCTCTGAACAGGCTCTGACCTATTGCACGACAGCTCAATCAAAGGGCCTGATCTTTTTGGCCGGTCTAGCCCAAACCGCTAGTGTTATTAACTATCTTGCGGGATCAGTTCTCAGTGGAGCAGATCTTCAAACAAATATGGCAACCTTTGCCTCGGATCCAATTGCTCAAGCGGCCGTGGGAACTGCCGTGGTGGCAATGTATGCATCGAACTGCTCCACTGGTCAGAGCACGGCCGGCAGCTATTGTGATCAATTTTCATCGGCGATTGACACTGCCGGGGGAACTTCAAATACCAGCGCTATCGGACTGCAAGCGATGACCTGTTATAGCAATCCTGCAGCCGCTGGCTGTACTGGATACTGATTGCTTAGAAATCCATGTTAAATTTTGCCATGTAAACGCGATTTTCCTGAGGATTGTCGTAAGAGCCAACATCTTCCCCGTAGGTCACCATATCCAAATTGAATACAAAGAGTTGAGCTGACAGACCCAAAGTTGGATATCCCTGATTGACCCCAATTCGGTATTGCCCCTTCCACCATGAAGCAACTGTCCAATCAAACTCGAACCCCAAATGAAAGGATCGTCGTGCGCTAAAGTTCGGATGACCAATATCTCGGAAATCAACCTCACCGCGTCCACCAAAAATCCATAAAGATGGATATTCAAATTTTGCACCGACGTCAAAAACCCGGTTCAACTTTTCGGGAGCTTGGACCTCATTCTTATTGAACAGATGAAAACTCTGACCGAAACCATAATCAGCGACATTTCGAACCACAGCTCCAAAGGTCGGTTTGGCTAAATTAAAGATTGAAAACAGACCTTCGGCAGGAATCCCCGGAGTATAGAGCAATCCTAAATCTGCATCGACAGTGTAACCATCGCGCAGATCCTCTTTTTTGACAGTGTTGGAGTCCACCATCAAATCAACCGCATTCACCTGTTTATTGGTGTATCCGCGATTCACGAACTTTCCCGTCACACCCCAAGAAAGACGACCGGGGACAAGTCCCTTCAGATCATTTCCATACCCATAAGCCAAAACCGTGTCTGCATAGGCTCGGACGTTCAATGCTGGCGCGGCTTGGTTGTGCACTTGATACTCGAGAGTCATATTGAGAGGTAAAATTCCGACACCCCAGTGGGGCCGAACCCAGATTGCATGCAGAAGATCAGCTCGCACCATAAATGTTTTGCCATAATACTTCTGCAGGAATTCTGCGTAAGCTGTATACCTGGCTGAGTCATTGGCGTAGTCAGCTTTGTTCACGTCATTGATGTCTTTGGAAAAATCAATAAAGTTGCTGGATGCCCCGACCTCGAGCGAAAGATTGATCTGACCCATGTCCCTTCGGGCCAACCCCGCCGGATTGTAAAATAGGGCCGAGTAATCATTGGCTGTCGCCACAAAAGCATCCCCCATCCCCATTGCTCGATTAGAGGTATAGAGGTGGTGGATCCGTGTATGAACACCTTCTTGGGCCAACGCAGAAATAGAAAGAAACAGGGAAATGACCAGAATCAAAAAACGCATATAAAAATATTATTCTCAAACCTCAACATGAGATATGATTTCTCTCATGCGTCTTAACTTCACCCTCTATTTTTTGACCTTAGTCGTGCTTTGTTTGAGTTTTAATATTTCTGTATACGCTGCCCCCGAGAGAAATCCCAGACCTCGACCCATCGAAAATCCCATGGAAAAAGAAAACTTAGATCCATGGATTCTTCGTTCGATCAAAAGAAAACATGTTTTTGGATCCACCTCGATTTCTGCTGGTGCCGGCAGCGGGGTTTTCGATAAGGACAAAGAAAATAGCTCTCCCCTTCTCGTCGGATTGGAAAGGTCATTTTACAGCAAAGAAAATAGCGCACAGAGATTTGGTGTCTTCATTGCCAGCTCAACCTCCACCTTGATTGGTGCAAGATGGGCCTACCAATGGCTCAATCCTCGATGGATGTCATCTTGGTTGAGTTATGAGCCGTTCTATCAAGTGGGAGTCGTTGGTTACTATGATGCAAAAGATCAGCTGGGAAATTTTATCGACTACCAACGCTACTATGCCATTGGCAGCATCGGGCTCGAGGATCTGTTTCGCCTACAGCGAACCTGGAGAGTGGAAATGGGGTTTGGCTTCGGGAACTCGGGAACTCACGTCTTTGGATTGTTGTCTTATGCCTTTTCAGATAACTGAAGGTCCTTTATCGTAGCCCCTGAAGATGCAGAGCTAGATCTCGCACCTGTCTTCCCAAATCTTCGATAGATCCATTGTTTTCAATGATCCATCGAGCTTTTTGAATCTTTTCAGACAGTGGGACCTGAGATTGAAGTCTCTTGGAAATCTCTAACTCATCCAACTGATCTCTTTGTTTCATCCGCTCACGTTGATTTTCCGGGGATGTTGTAATGACGACAATATCATCAAAATTTTTTTCCAGTTTCTTTTCAAAGAGCAGGGGCACATCATAGAAAGCCATCGGGATCCCCGCCATCTCGAGCTGGTCCTTTTTTTGAGAAGTGATATTT
>Ga0210057_1009620_pt1 | contig 11138 bp, 14 predicted proteins | sample CryGeyCG2114_010_2_FD_183968 | JGI IMG/M metagenome (GOLD analysis project Ga0210057, IMG submission 183968) | Groundwater microbial communities from aquifer - Crystal Geyser CG10_big_fil_rev_8/21/14_0.10 (SPAdes) (version 2) | ecosystem: Environmental > Aquatic > Deep subsurface > Groundwater ...
ATCTGGCTTACCAGCAATTCTTGTTCTACTACAACAGCGAGAGGCCACACCTAGGAATAGATTTACAGACACCGATGGAAAAGCTACAATCGCTGCAAAGTGTTCAATAAGTTAGTGTCACATTAAGGCTAAAGGGTGCGGGTTTTGGTTTGGCGGTTGAAGAATTCGAGTTTGTCGCCTTCTTCTATGGGGATGCGAGCCGTGGTTTTTAGGCTAAGGCCGCACATCTGGCCAGTTGGGACCTCTTTAACATCGCTGGGGCCGCTTTTTAAGTTAGTAACTTCCAGATTATCGGCTACAACTTCTTTGCCCTTTTTTAACCTGGCATATGCTGGCAGACTAAGTTTGCCGCTTAAGACTTCACCGCCGCAAATGGTCTCGGTCTTGGTGGTCTTAAATATACCTTTTACCTCTAACTCACCCAATATTTCTTCTACGACTTCCGGAGCCAAACGATTCTCTAGCTCTTGCTTAACATCATCTATCAGCTCATAAATCACGCTGTAAAGACGCACCGGCACACGGTCGCGTGAAGCCAGTTGTTTGATAGAACTGGGCATGGTGGTATGAAAACCATAGACTATGGCGCCAGTGGTGGCAGCTGTGTGGATGTCGTTTTCGCCGATGACACCAACACCGGAACTTACGATACGTACGGCTACTTCTTGGGTGTTTAAGGTTTTTAAACTATCGACTACAGAAGTCAGCGAGCCTTGTACGTCGGCTTTTACAACTATATTAAACTCAGTTAGCAGGTTGGTCTGGCTGATAATACGCAGCAATTCTGAGCTGGTAGTGGCCGCCGAATCACCGCTATCGCGGGCATCGGTTACGGCTTGGGCGGTTTTATCCCTGGCAACTTTTTCGTTTGCTACGACGGCAAACTCCTGGCCAAACTCCGGCAAAGCTTTCATGCCGGTAATAATTACCGGCGTTGACGGACCGGCCTCTTTTAGGGCCTGGCCAGTGGTTGATTCTAGGTTTCTAACCTTGCCATACGTTGCCCCGGCGCTTACAAAGTCACCGGGTTTTAGCATGCCATGTTCGACTAGCGCAACGGCCACTGGACCACGGCCTAGCTCCATGTGAGCTTCGATTACTAAGCCTTGGGCTGGGCCAGTTGTGTCGGCGCGTAAATCCTCGACGTCGGCTACCAGTAAAATCATGTCTAAAAGTTCTTTGATGCCATCTTTGGTCTTGGCGCTAACCGGCATGACGATGGTGTCACCACCCCAGTCTTCTGGCATGAGTTCGTTCTCGGATAGCTGCTGCTTGAGGCGGTTAAGATCGGCCTCTGGTTTATCCATTTTATTGGCAGCGACTATCATCTTAACACCGGCTTGGCGGGCAAAGCGGATAGCTTCTATGGTCTGGGGCTTAATGCCGTCGTCGGCAGCAATAACGATGATAACTACATCGGTTAGCCTGGCGCCGTGCTCTCGCAGCGCCGCGAAAGCTTCGTGGCCTGGCGTGTCTAGCATGGTTAAAGTGCGGCCATCATGGGTAATTTGATAGGCCGAAAGGTGTTGGGTGATACCGCCGGCTTCACCAGGGGCAACTTTAGCCTCACGGATAGCATCAAGCAATGATGTTTTACCGTGGTCGACATGCCCCATAAAGGCAACGACGGGCGGGCGCTGGGCGGCACCTTTGCTGGCCTGGCGCTTAACCCTGGGCGCTTTTGGCGCTTGCTCCTTTTTGGCCAGCTCTACATCTATATCCAGCTCACCAACAATTATCTGGGCGGTATCAAAATCAATTTTTTCATTTACGGTTGCCAAGATGCCGTTTTTAAGAAGTTCGGCAACCAAAGTGGAAACCGGCAGACTTAACAGCTCGGCCAGTGAGCCGACGGTTATGTGATCTTCAATCTGTACGATTTTGGCCATTTAGCCGGCTCCTTTCTTGCGGTTATTTTACATCTTTGAGGCTTAGTGCGATTTTTCTATTCTCGGTATCAATCTCTAGTACCTTGAACTTTTTGGTCTCGTTAAGCTTGAATAACTGCTCTGGGTCGATACTTTCGTCGTCGCTCATTTCAGAAACGTGGACCAAGGCCTCAACCGAAGGCGACAGCTGCACAAAGGCGCCAAACGGTGTGATTCGGGTAATCTTACCTTCGACTGTTTCACCTTTTTTGAACTTCTTGACTTCGGCCATCCAGGGGTCGTCGCTCATCTGTTTGATACTAAGACTTAGGCGGTCCTTATCGATGGCGATAATCTTGGCTTTGACGTTTTCACCGATTTTAACGTATTTTCTGGGGTCTTCGACGCGCTCCCATGATATTTCGGAAATGTGGACCAGACCTTCGATGCCATCTACGTTCACAAAGGCGCCAAAGTCAATCAATCCAGTCACAACGCCCTCTACGACATCGCCGACTTTGAGTTTGGTCAGGCGTGATTGCATATCGTCACGGACAGCTTCTTTTTCGGAAAAAATCAGCTTATTGTCTTTTCTGGAGACGTCTAAAATACGAACGCGTAATACCTTGTTGGTCAGCGCGTTAAGCTTAGTTAAGATTTCGTCTTTGTCGGCATCTGATACCCTCGGATAATGCTCGGCGGCCAGTTGGCTGACCGGCAAGAAGCCGCGGATGCCTTCCATCTCAATAAGTAGACCCCCACGGTTAGCATCATAAGGCGTAACTTCGACGATTTCCTGTTCCTCGAACAGTCTTTGCAGCTCGCCCCAACCACGGTCTTTGGCTGCCCGCTTCATGCTTAGCAGCGCGTAGCCTTCGTCTAGTTCCGGATCCACTACGCTAGCAGTGATGCTATCACCTTCGTTCAGTGGATTCTGCCCGACTTCGCGGCGAAAAATAACGCCGACACCGTTAGGCCCCAAATCTACCCAAACTTCGTGTTTGCGGACAGACGTTACAACGCCTTCCACAGAATCACCGGTCTTAAGCTGTTTAACGTCATATGACGCCAGCAGCTCATCCATTGTTAAATTAGTAGTCGAGCTTTTAGAAACTGGCAAACCTGCCTCCTTTTTACCCGCCAAATTTTCCTACGTAAATTTTAGGCAGGTGAATATATTTCCACTCGGTAACCCTGTTTTTTGCCGAGGCTGGCTAAAACTGAAGTTCCCGATTAGATTAACTCTATTGTAAGGTGTAAATAACAAATTGTCCAGCTATAAGCTTTTAGCCAATGGCTAATAGCTTTATACTAAGTTTTATGTATTTAGGGATAGACATTGGGGGCAGTAAAACCTTGCTGGCCGCTTTTACGGATGGAGGTAAACTGTCAGGTGAATATAGGTTTGCTACTAACTCTGACTACGGACGCTTCTTGGATGATTTAACGGCCGCCCTAAAAACTAATTTTGCGGATTTTGAGTTTGAATACGCCTGCTGTGCGGTACCTGGGCGCATCAACCGCAAGACCGGCATAGCTGAAGATTTTGGCAACTTAAAGTGGCATAACGTAGCCATCAAAGACGACATTGGCAGGCTTGTATTAGCTCCGATATTAGTGGAAAACGATGCTAAGTTGGGTGGCTTAAGCGAAGCACTATTAGTTCACGACAAGTATAAAAAAGTGCTTTATCTGACTATTAGCACCGGAATTGGTGGCGGGGTTATCATTAATGGTAAGATTGACCCCGTTTTAGTTGATATGGAACCAGGCCATATGCTGCTAGAGCATGATGGCAAACTACAAAAATGGGAAGACTTCGCGTCCGGTCGGGCGCTTCATGAAAAGTATGGCAAACTAGCCAGCGAAATCGATGACGCGGCCATATGGAAAAGCTTTGCGGTCGACATTGCCTTGGGCCTAGAAGAGCTGCTGGCCATCATCCACCCGGACGTAGTTATTATCGGTGGCGGTGTAGGCGCGCACTTTGAAAAATTTAGCCGATTATTAAATGAGGCCTTGAAAAAGAACGAAAGTGATATGGTTAAAGTCCCCCCTATAATTAAAGCTCGGCGGCCTGAGGAGGCTGTAATTTATGGCTGTTACGATTTAACCCGCCAAACTTTGGACAAAATCTAATGAAAACCTCAACTAAATCTACTGGGAAAACCTCTTTTGTACCGCCGGCTGTGAGCAAAGTTTCGGTAGGCAAGTTAAAAGCTCGAGCTGAGGCCTTTATAAAGCAACTCGGCCTGGACTATCCGGACTTGAAGTTTGAGCCCGGCAACCAAGAGCATTGGTCTCCACGCTCAAAAACCGTCACGTATAACTTAAACCAACCGTTGCGGGACCTTCGGTACGGCGTACTGCATGAACTGGCCCACGCTTTGCTTGAGCACGCTGACTATTCCAATGACTTTGAACTCTTAAAACTAGAGACCGATGCTTGGGACATGGCTTCCGATATCGGCCATCGCTATCATATAGAAATTGGCAGCGAGCACATCCAAAACTGCCTGGATACTTACCGCGATTGGCTGCACCGACGCAGTACCTGCCCCAGCTGCAGCATGCATGTTTTACAAAAAAACTCATCCAGCTACCACTGTTTTAATTGCCAAACTACTTGGAATGTCAGCACCGGCCGCTTTGTTCGGCCGTATCGGCGCAAACAAAAACTATCCGCCTCGTAAAAAGCGGATAGTTTTTCTCACAAGAACTTTTTACTGCTTAAGCAGTAGTGGTTTTTTTGCCGCGGCGGCTAATTCGGCCACCTTTGGCGCCAGCTTGGCGAGCCAGTTCGCGATTGGCGTAAAAGCCACCTGTGCGACCTAGTTTGCCACCCATAGCACCGATACGGGCGTAAAAGTCAGCGCCGTACTTAGAGCGGTTGGTTGCGGCAGCTTTAGCGCCGCCTTTTTTTGTTCCAGCCATGTTAAAACTCCTTTACCCTCCTAATCCGTCAGCTGGCGGATTGGCGGGTTAATTATTAATGTTTTGGGTTAAATAAAAAAGGCCTCTCCCACCGGAAGAATCCTCTTAAATTTCCCCTAAACTATGCTTATGGTATCACTCTATTGCCCTTGTGTCAATAATTATCTACGGCTTATCTTTTGCCTGCTAGCTCCTATAGCGTAGACGTGATAAAAGGTCTCGGCTATATCAACTTTATAGACATTGGGGGATGGCATATCTATATCTTATAGCAACTAACACCATTTTACACCTATAGAGGTACGGCCTTACGTATTCCTTACGTATTCCAGGTTTGGATTAATTCTATTACTTACTTTTTTTCATTTTTTCGGTCTGACTGTGTCAGCTAAAAGTTCGAGGTCCTTTTCCCGATGAGCTGCATCAGACAATGCCAGCTGGGGCTCACCAGGCTCTACTACTGTTATCACCTGGTCTGGACTTTCACCAATCGATATATCCCTTAAACCTATCCGGCTAAGGGCGTCGATTACTCTACGCTGCAACCTATCAGATAGTTCACCTAGCCCAGGAAGCCTTGCGTTAATCGAGAGATGACGCCCTTCATCAGCTGATTGTGGTTCCTCGTCTTGCGGGCTTATTAATCGCTCTGCCATATAAATATTCTATCACCCTCAAAAGAAAGTCCCCCACAACACTAAAATCTTGGCTAACAAGGTCATACCTCTATAGCTTTTTTGTTAGCTTTCTCATTTCTAGCTTTATACCTGGTTTTATAATAATGTCTGGCGGCCAGTCCGTTAATAGGCAGTTGAGCATGTTAGGAAAATCTAAAGAACCTAAAGGAACCTAAAGAAAGGAACCTAAAGAAAGGAACCTAAAGGCCGTACCTCTATAGGTGTTATTTTATGTTAGTTTTTAGCCATTGGCTAATTCGTGTTTTAGCTGGTCTATCATTTGTTTATTTTCTTGATAGTCACTCACAAATTTCAGATAATCATCCCCCACCCCATCAAACAGCTCAGTAACCTTTTCTGTCTGGAGCCAGTCCGGTGACTTATCGCCAAGATAATACTTTAGGCTCGAATATCTGTAGTTTCGCCAGAGATGCGGGTTTAGGTGTATGTACCTACTAATATGTGTTAGGTAGTTATCTTTGTCTATCCGAGAGGCTTTATATCGAGTTTCGAACAGCGGACCGCTTCTTTTGTACTTGATATTAAAATAACGGCTGTAGCTAGTCATGATGCTGTGCATCAGTTTTTTCATGACACCTTGGTCCTTTTGGTAGATAACAAGGTGGAAATGGTTAGACATCAAGCAATAACATAGAATTTCGACAGATCCACGATAATGCGGATAAATAATACCTGTTTTGCTCAGTTTAGGCTTAAGGGATAAATAGCGTTGGAACAACCCTAGAAAATAATAATAGTCCGAAGATTCAATAAAGATCTTTTGCTTGCTAGCTCCTCTAGCGTAGACGTGATAAAAGGTCTCGGCTATATCAACTTTATAGACATTGGGGGATGGCATATCTATATCTTATAGCAACTAACACCATTTTACACCTATAGAGGTACGGCCTTATTGATATTTATATCTTATAGCAACTAACACCATTTTACACCTATAGAGGTACGGCCTTATTGATATTTATTGATATATGTTTTATTGATATTAATCATGCCATGATACAATCAGTTCTAGAGGATACTAGAGGCTATAAGGAGAGTTTTTTTATGAACAACCAAAACAAGCCGAAAACAGCCACGGCTAGCGCGGTAAAAAAACAAAAGTGGAGTCGAAAAAAGAAGATATGGGTAATTGTCGGGGCTATTATAACGATAATTATTGTTCTGGTAATAATAACCAATATTGCAACAAGCGCGCCGAGCAAAGTTAGCAACGAGTTGGTATCGGACATCCAGGCTAAAAATGCTACTGGGGCTTACGGCTTGCTGTCCAGTGATGCACAGAAAGTAGTGCCAGCCAGCCAACTTAAGCAAACCGTCGATCAAATCGGCCCAATTTTAAGTGGTACGCTCAAAATGATTAGTAAAGAAATAAATGGCCAGACGGGTTCCGCCGCCACGGCTAAAGTTGTTTATGAGATTAAGGGCAATGATGGCATCACCTACAAGTTTACTGTTAATCTGACCAAAGAAAACGGTCAGTGGAAGGTTCTAAACTTCGATAGTTCCAAAAAATAGCACCCACCCGAGCTCTATTCCCTTTCGTCTTCGTAACAAATAACCATAACCAATTTCCCCCAGCACTAAAAGCTTGAAGTTCCGTAATCCCGGTCAATACCGCAGGGCTACTGCTCTTAGGCTTTAGGGCTGGACAGGCCTGCCCAACATCGACGCTTATACTTGCCTTGAGTGTCCTTGGAGCCAGGCAGCAATTTGGACGACATCTAGCTTTTTAACCGCTATTTTCACGGCAAAGTTTTCAATCTCACCCTTTTTGGCTTTAAGTTTGTAGCCGTTCTTTTTTAGAAACATAGCGGCCACGGCTATACCTGTCCGTTTATTTCCGTCTTGGAATGGATGATCAGCGATTATATTACGGGCATAAACCGCTGCTTTCTCAAAAACTGTTTTATATTGCTCTTCCCCAAAAACTGACTGGGCTGGCGCTATTATGGCAGCCGATTTGACGCGCTCCAAGTCGCGTGTGCCATGCGAGCCACCGTAGCGCTTAATCAACTGATGATGAATCAGTAGAATTTCTTCTTCGCTAATATAGCGCATTATCTTCTAGCCAGGTTTTTGAGATCCTGATCATAAGTATTCATGAAGTCTTCTAGATCTTTGAGCAGCTGCTCGTGCTTGGCAAATCGGCTGGATTTTTTACTAATTGAAATTTCAACCTCGTCGCCAGCTACGATATTGAGCTCGTTAAGCTCCTTTTTAGGAATAGTTACACCCAAAGAACTACCGATTTTGATAACTTTTTGAACCATGAGTTGGTAGCTCCTTTACCTCATCCATTATAACAATATTGTAATAAGTATCAAATGTAAGCTGCGCATTTCTCTCTCTTGATATAATTGAAGCTATGAAAGTAATACATCTCAAAGACGTTGAAGCAAAAAAAATAGTACTGCCTTATTTACGGATCCTGTAAGCGTGTAAGTAATTGAGTCAGAAAAGGATAATAGCCCTAGTATTATTTACGTACATTTTCCTGATGGAGTTCGCAACAAATTACACACACAATAACGACCAGATACTAATTGTGACCAAAGGCAGAGGCATTGTTTCTAATGAAAAGAAAGAAAAACAAATAGCCCCTGGAGGTGTAGCTGTTATACCAGCAAGTGAAAAGCATTGGCACGGGGCAATACCGGGCTCAGCAATGACACACATCGCAATTTCTGCACCACAAACCTCAATCGACCAAGTCAAACCATAACCAATTTCCCCCAGCACTGAGGTCTTGATACTCCGAAATAGAATTATTCATTCTCTTCTCCGTCTTGCTCGCCAAAATTTCTCTAAAATTTGTGTGAGTAAAGATTTAGTGGCTGGACAGGCCTGCCCAATTTTTACAATAGAAACAGCTACCATCGTAATGCTACACTTGACTCATGACCAAAAATGATCAAATAGTTACCTCTGCTGTGTTGGATGGTGCACTTGGAAGGCAAACTAAACGAATTTTGACTGAAGTCGGTGGCATAATTAACGATTTCGCTTTCCAGGTAGACCAACGCTTCAATAAAATTGAAGCCGATATTGCCGAATTGAATCGTAAATACGACCATCTAATCACTACCCTGGACAAGTTTCTGAAGCGGCTTGATGATATCGAGGCCGACAACTCTGCCCGTGATGCTCAACTTGCCCGCTTGGATCGTTGGATCCATCAGATCGCTGATAAGACCGGCGTAGAACTAAAAACATAGCCCAAAACCACAAGCTCTAGCAATTTACCCTACCCACCCTGTTTTTTACAACAGAAACAGATAAAACTTGGTGCTAAAATATAGTTATGGCCCAAGACGAATTTACAAAATTATACACATTCATGCAGAAGGAATTTTCTGTAATTAACGAAAAACTCGACCAAAAAGCAGAAAAAAAACAAGTTGAAGAACTTCTGGGTGCAGTAGCCGAACTTGCTGCCGACATCAATCAAGTCTTATCATGAAGAACTGTTAGCCCTTGGCCAAAAGGTTGACCGTCTGGAGCGATGGATTCATCAGATCGCTCAAGAAACAGGCGTTAAGCTCTCTCAACCATAACCAATTTACTCTTGCTGGTCTTCTTGTTGTCTATCGGCTCGTATTTGCCAAAAGCGGGCCCAAAGATCAACTATCCTGTCATGCTGTTCACGTAACTCATCCCGTCGTCGTTCTTCCTCCAGCCAAGCTCGGATTTGTTCTGCAGACTCAGTCGCTCGTTGTAGATCTTCAGTGGTAATTATATGTTGTGGCTGACCTTCCATACAAAATATAGTAAACTTTTTTGCGAATCCGAGCAAATTTTCTCTAAATGACAATGGTAGCTGAGCCATAACCAATTTACTCTTCCCCACCCAGTTTTTTACAACAGAAACTGATAGAATCTGGTGCTAGAATATAAATATGGCGCATGATGAATTCACGAAGTTATTTACACACATGAACAAACGTTTCGACGCTATGGAGAAGCGATTTGATGCGCATGATAAAAAATTTGAAGATGTACTTGGCGCGATTGCCGAATTAGCTGGAGATATTAAGATTTATCATCAAGAACTTCTTGCGCTCGGTCACAAGGTAGATCGCTTAGAGCGCTGGATTCACCAGATTGCCCAGGAAACCGGCGTCAAACTTTCTATAGACTAAACCTGCTGAGCTCTCTATTCGTTGCCCGAAAAAGATGGTGCTGTGGCCTGCCCAACAGAGGCTTATGGTTTCTGTGCTGCATGGGCTTAAATAAAGCCCAGTTTATGTAGCATTGCATCATGACGACCAGGGCTTGATGCATATGTCTTAATAAGGTCTTTTGCTAACTTCAGGTTGGGCGCTCTACTGCTCGTACCACTCGCCGCTATCTCGGCAGATATAAATACATACTTATCAAGGGCCGCTTTCATTCTGACTTTTACCTCAGCTTCAGAGCCATACGTATCAACTGTGTTATGAGCATTATCGAAGTTCGGTGCTCTGGAGCTGTTGCCTTTGGCAAACGCCTCAGCTACACGATAAACATAGTAATCGATGATTTTGAGCATCTGCTCCGCCAGTTCACCTTCAACATAAACTTCAACGTGTTTTATCGCGCTAGCTAAGTCTGGTGCTTTGGAAGTGGTGCCCCTAGCTAGTCTCTCAGCCGGCGCAAAGACGGGTAAATTACTAATTTTATCTATGGTCTCCGTATCCAGAGCTATACCAAACTTGTCTTGCTGCCAATTATCGTCTTCCTCGGTCGTTTCTTCCCCAACTTTGTCATCACGGTCAGAGGCTCCCTCGTCTGAAGTAATCGCCTCGAATTCCAAGTTCTTGATAATACCATTAATTATCTCTGCGTCTTCTGCGGTAAGTTCTACGTCCTCTAAGCTACGTAAAAAAGCGTGAAGGGCAACTTCCCAGCGTCGGCTCTCAACCGGATCTTCGGTATGGCGCCGTTTTACGTCCATATATTCAGCGACTTCAAACAGACGCAACGACTTTTGCTTCATGGCAATAGCTGTTGAAAATTCTATATCTTCATTATCAACAGCCTCAGTAAGTGCATCAAGCATTTGCTGACGCTGTAATTCTTCGTCTCCACTAGGAGGGGTGGGTTCTGATGTAGTCATACTTTATAGAACTTAATTAATACTATCTAATCATAAAAGTGCTAATAAGTAAAGGTATGTACTTCGGATAGTGCGCAAAAAATCATAAGCAATTTTCCCCAGCACTAAAAGCTTGAAGTTCCGTAATCTGATTGCAGACTACTGCTCTCAGGCTTTAGGGCTGGACAGGCCTGCCCACCAGAGGCGTAAAATTTACTGTGGGCTTCCTAATCTTGATCTTTGGAAGCCAAAAACTAGCAACATAATAACTAAGGCTATTACCAGTACTATCGGGGAAAAGATTATGGCAAATATTAAAGCGAAGCCTGCATCGGTGGTTGGCTGTAGGCTGGAAAATATGGCAAAAATATCAATAGCAAACGCAACTGTAAAGCCAAGATAGAGCATAGCGGCTCAGTCAACTAACATGGAACAAGCTCATAGCTAGGTAGTTGGTTTGGTCGGTAAAGAGTGAAGGAAAGTTATGCCTAGCTTCCCATTCTTTTAGAATGAGGTTTAGGCTCTTGGTAGGTATACAGCCGTAGAGTTTTCTAAGGTAACGCT
>Ga0210057_1009622_pt1 | contig 11137 bp, 10 predicted proteins | sample CryGeyCG2114_010_2_FD_183968 | JGI IMG/M metagenome (GOLD analysis project Ga0210057, IMG submission 183968) | Groundwater microbial communities from aquifer - Crystal Geyser CG10_big_fil_rev_8/21/14_0.10 (SPAdes) (version 2) | ecosystem: Environmental > Aquatic > Deep subsurface > Groundwater ...
ATAATATTTTTTATCATTTGTAAGAATCGCTCCGCCCTCACCAGTAGTGATTGGTTTTACTGGATGAAAGCTAAAAACTGCCATATCTGAATATTTACAACTCCCTACTTTACTGTCCCTATATTTTGCGCCTAGTGCGTGACAAGCATCTTCAACTACTTTTAATTTATATTTTTTTGCTAATCTGTTTATTTTCTCCATCTCACATGATTGTCCAGCAAAATGTACTGGCACTATTGCTTTTGTTTTGGAGGTAATCAATTTTTCAATTTTACTTTCATCAATATTATAGGTATCTTCTCTAATATCGCAAAAAACTGGTTTCGCTCCAACTGCCAAAAGCATGTTCGTTGTAGCTACAAATGTATTTGGAGGAGTGATCACTTCATCTCCTTTTTTCAAATCTAAAGCCAGATAAGCCAGGTATAAAGCCACTGTGCCGTTACTTACAACCACGGCATATTTTGATCCAGAATATTTATCTAAAGCTTTTTCAAATTCCTGAACTTTTGGTCCCTGAGTAATAAAATTAGATTTCATTACTTTTAAAACTTCATTTATATCATTCTTATCTATAAATTGTTTTCCGTATGGAATCATGCTTTTAGATTTTTATTAATTTCATTAAATCATCTTTTTCCAGCCAATCCTTGTTTGTGTCACTTGTATATCTAAAATTATTGTCCACTTTTTTTCCGTTTTTCAAATACACATCATAATTTTTATGTGGCAAAAACTCAGGAGTAATTACAAAATATTCATCTAATTCAATTGCATGTCTGGCCTCTTGTTCGGTTAAAAGAACTTCGTGTAGTTTTTCGCCAGGACGAATACCGATTATTTCTTTTTCTGCGCTCGGAGCTATTGTATCAAATAAATCAACCAACTTCATACTTGGTACTTTCGGAACAAAAATTTCTCCTCCCATCATATTTTCTAATGCAAAAGACACAAGACCAAATGTTTGTTCAAGTGTAATCCAAAATCTTGTCATATCAATATCAGTAATTTGCACTTTTTTTATATCTTTTTGTTTGAGCAAAGTTTCCACTATACTACCTCTGCTGCCAATCACATTTCCATAACGCACACAGCTAAATTTTGTTCTTCCAGCCGCATAAAAATTTCCGCCCAAAAATAATTTTTCTGCGCAAAGCTTGGTTGAACCATATAAATTGCATGGATGAGCTGCTTTATCAGTTGAAATAAGCAATACTTTTTCTGCGCCCTGATTGATGGCCGCATTTATAACGTTCTGACTACCAATAACATTTGTTTTTACTGCTTCAAAAGGATTATACTCTAAGGTTGGTACTTGTTTTAGAGCTGCAGCATGTACGATAATATCAGCTCCAAAAAAAGCCCTCTCCAATCTTTCTTTGTCTCGCACATCTCCAATAAAAAATCTCAACCTTTCTTCATTAGCAAATTCTTTATCCATTTGAAATTGCTTCAGTTCATCTCGACTAAAAATTATTAATTTTTTTAGATTAAAATTCTTGAGTAAAAATTTAGCAAAACTTTTACCAAAAGAACCCGTTCCCCCTGTAATTAATACTGTCTTGTTATTAAGATTAATCATAATATCTTTTGTTATTTTCTTATATTATAAACTTTATAAAAATATGATTCTTTGTTTTTTAATAATTCTTGAGCGCTTCCCCTTTCGACTATTTTTCCCTTTTCCAATACTAATAGTCTATCAGAATTTATTATTGTTGATAAGCGATGAGCAATCACGAGTACAGTTATTTTTCCTTTTAAACTTTCTATTACTTTTTGAATTTTTACTTCTGATTCACTGTCAAGTGCACTGGTTGCTTCATCCAGAATTAAAAATTTTGGTTTTTTAGCTAGAATTCTTGCAATTATTATTCTCTGTCTTTGTCCTGCTGATAGCTTAACCCCTCTCTCACCAATTATTGTAGAAAGTTTATCTGGGCAATCTTGAATAAAGTCATATATCTGGGCTTGTTTAGCTGCTTCTTCTATATCTTTTTTTGTTACTGATTTATTATAAAATTTAATATTGTTTTCAATTGTATCATTCATTAAAAAAATATCCTGAGAAACATATCCTATGTTTTTTCTCCATTCTTCCATGCCTATATTATTTATATTTTTATTATCCAATAATATTTCTCCTTTTTTTGGTTTAAGTAATCTGAGAATCAAATCTACGACTGTAGTTTTCCCGGCGCCAGATGGACCAATTAGTCCAATCATTTCTCCTTTTTTAATTTCAAGGTTTAAGTTTGCTAGCACTTTGCTTTCAGAAATATATGAAAAATCAATATTTTTTAATTCTAGTTTTTTATTAAATTCAAAATTTTCTTTTCCCCCCATGTCTTCTTTGTGTTTTAAGGATTGTTCTTCATGATCCAAAACAGATATCAAAAATGGAATCATTTCATTTGTAACATGTAGATCTGTCTGCAGTTGTTGAATGTATGTAAAAATTCTTTGAACCAAATATATAATTGCTGCTAAGGCTGCAAAGCTAAAATCTGGAGTTTTGTAAGAAAATGCAAACAAGACACATATAAAAACCAGACTTACAGGTTGAACAAAAGCGCCTGTTATATTTTTGAGTAAGAAAATTCTGACTCTTAAATTTTTAAGTTTAGAAAAATATTGCTTACTTATCCTGAGAATACTATCACTCGCATGCATCACTTTTACTGTTTTCATTCCTGTGATATTTTCATTAATATGATGAGCTACTTGCTTGTTAATATCCGCTACTTCATAAGCCGTAGCCCTAGTTTTGTAAATCAATGGTTTTAAAAACAAAAACAATACACCACCCAAAACAAAGGTCATGAGGGTAATCTGGAGAGATATATTGATTGCCACAAAAGTATACACCGACAAAGATGTCAAAGCCATTATGACTGTACCAATTTTTTCCAAAAGCATTGACGCTCTACTAACGTCAGTCATAAGTACTGTTTCCAGATATCCTATTTTTTGTTTCAAAAGATATGGCCAGTTAGCTTCTATTGTTTGAGAGAATAGATAACCTCTCATTTTCTCTTCATAATCAGCTGTTATCTTAATTTTGATATAACTAAACAGTACCAAGGCAATCGCTCTGAAAATAAATAATAAACAAATAAAAATAAGTAAATATTTTACACTAAAAGTAATATGAAGAAATGAAAAAAAATTTTCAATTAATTTTGATATTAGATCACCTGCTGTTCCCATACTATCTCCAGAAACAAAAGAAAATAAGGGAATAATAGCATTTATGCCTATTCCTTCTAAAAATCCACCCAAAAACCCGAGCACCGTCAAAATCACAATCTGCGACTTATATTTGCCAAAAGCTTTTCGTGACAAACTAATTATCGCTTTTATTCTATTGTCTTTGTGTGATGACATAAAATAATTTAAAAAATAAATATCAAAAGTGAAATAGGCTAATTACCATTTATTAATCTTGTCCACAACCTTTTTTTTCACTTCTAGATATGATTTTACAGCTTTTTGCTCTACTTCAGGAGACACTAGGCGTAATATTTCTTTGCCCAAAATACGGTATTGCCCACCAACCTTATTGGCTCTGATAAGACCATTTTTTAGCATACGCTTAATAGTGCTATTACTAACCCTTAATAGCTCTTGTGTCTCGTTTGTAGTGTAAATTGCGTTTGGTTTTATTTCTTGGTTACTCATATTATGATTATATAAAAAGTGTCAAAAAGTGTCAATAGAGACCAAATAATATTTATTTTTGCTAAAATAAGAAAAAAAATATTCTTTGAATGTTAAACTATACCCCATTTTTTTAATAATTAATAAAAAGTGTGGAAAAATATTAAATTTAGACTAGAGGCTATATAAATATAGGTTATTGCTCTCAAATTCCAGTTTAATGCTTGGCAATTGACTAATCACTTCCGAATTTAATTCTCCAACTGAAAAAATATAATCTAGACGATATTTTTTTAATTCATTATCAAAATCATTTTTCATAAAATTTTTATAATCTAGAGCAAATTCTTTTAATTTTTCTTCTGGTTTTTCTACGGAAAAATCAGAAAATTGTTTCACTTTATACATTTCTTTCCAGTTAGACGTCAGTTTGCCAACCACTTCTCCTTTGTTATCTTCTAAATACTGGTCTATATTTTCTGAATCAATTCCTTGAAGTCGTAAATTTACTAATAGATTATGATAAATTCGGCTTTTGGGCATAAGTGAATACCGCCAATAGCTTGAATAAACATTGCAATGAGTGAAGGCTAAGACAAAATTATTCAATTCATATCTACCTTCTCTGGGCTCCCTGACTAATACTACAGAATCTTTCTCTTTTTCATTCAGCCAATCAAATGCAATTTTGTATTTCTGAGAATCTTTGAAATGATTGTAGTTATATTTATATGCTCCTACCTGAGTATAAACCCCAAACCCTAGAGAAAATATAATCACCAAAAATATAATCAATTTCCAAAGATTCCACCATTTTTCTTTTATAACTTTATAAAGCAATACAAACACTACTACAATAGATAAAGGAATAGAATATTGTACAAAATGAAATGGCCAAATAGTCATTCCGGTAATAATCTGCTGATTAAATGCGATAAATCCTCCGATTAAAAAAGACAAACAAAATACCTGCCAATTCTCAAGCCTAGCAAAACTAAATTGGCTAGAAAAAGCTTGGCTTCTTTTAAAAACTGAAACAACCTTTCTGATAAGCAAGGGGGAAAATAAAATAAAATAAAATATTAAAGTAGCTAATAAAATTTTGTTTATCAACGGATGGTGGGTATAAAATATACCACTTTGTAAAACTGATTCTTCGTAAAACGGACTTTGACTTGCTCGCCATGAAAAATACCAAAACGGCGAAGTTAGTATGGAGGTTATAAAAATAACAAATATTAAACTTAATATTTCTTTGTATCTTTTTTGAAGTATGTAAATAAATCCAAGCACTCCGGTAATTGATAAAGCCATACCCCAACTGAAAAAATAACTACCAATCATTAAAGACAAAAATACGCTAGCCAAAACAATAAATATCTTTTTGTATTGTTTGTTTTTTTCTATGCGCCAAAGACAAAGCAAAAAAGAAAACAAAAAAATACCGCCCAAGATAGGATTTACTGGCCTATCCCAAAGCAAAAAACTTCCTGGAATTTTTTTTCCTACCAAAAAAAGCCACAAGCTATAATAATCAACTAAATCATACCCCAGAGTGACAAAAAGAGCTCCGGCCACAGCATTTATTTTTACTGACAGTGAATCAAATTTTTTTGTGAGGTTATGAATCAAGAAGTAAACTAAGAGAAACAAAACAAAAGGCAGTATAAATTTACTAACAGTGAGCACGCTTACTAAAGAAATATTGAGCAAGAGAGCTGGAACAGCATAAACCATCTCTCCTACTGGGGGCATCATGGGCCAATTATCCTTATATTCAAAAAATACTGGCGAACCGAGCAAAGGATGACCATCCAAAATCTCTTGCATTCTAAATAAATAAGCGTCTTCATTGTCAGTACCCATTAAAGGAATCTCTTGATAACTATCTCCTAAGGAAAAAATACCTATCAAATGAGGGGCTAAATAAATAAGACCTACTAATAAAGCTAGAACAAAGGCTAAATGATGTTTCTTTAAAAAAAACTTAATTTTATCCATTTTTATTTTTTCTTACCTATATAATAAAAACCATAAGCTATGTTTTCACTTGTTGGAAATTTTGAAATCAAATAATCGAGCAATCTCAAAGGAAATAACAATATCATAAAAATTACAAATAATACTTGCTGTATTTTGGTTGACCCAAAACTCAAAATAATACTCATCCATTCGCTAATAATATAAACAACTGCCAAGGTAGGCCCACATCGAACCCCACATTCTTGTTTCTCAAAATCTTTTAGCATTTCCAGAAGGCCATGTTTGGTCCATCGATAATAATCGCTGGGAGATGAATGAAAACTGGCCACAAATGGTATAGTTATGTACAAAATTCCTCCTAGTTTTAATATTCTATATATTTCTCGAACAATAACCTCTGGATTCTTAACATGCTCTAGGACAAATTCATTGATAACTGCATCCACGGAATTATCAACAAAAGGAAGATTAGAGATATCAGCTACAACATCAACATTTTGAAACGGATAAAAATCAACATTAATAACATCATTTCTAACTTTTTTCATTCCTGAGCCAAGATTTAGAATTATTTTATCATTGCCAATTTCCTTAATTGCTTTTTTGGCGTTTTTACCCACAAATCCCATATTAAAAATAGTAAAAATGAAAGAAAAAAACCGTGGGTATTTTTTTAGAAAAAGCTTAATTTTGTTTACCAAAATATCCTGACTCCCCTCAGTAAAACCCTGATCAGTGTTTTTGATAAAATAAGCTTTGTCATTTTTAATAAAAAAATCTTCTTCGTCACTTTTTAAAGCGATTTTCTTATCATCCATCTCTAAGCTTGATTTATTATCTACTATGTTAGTTTTCATTTCTTTACTATTACAACCCAACCGCAATTATTTGGTGGGGGTGCGATTTTTAATTCTTTGAAATTTAAACCTTGAAATAATTCCTCAACATCTTCTTTTTTCCAATAATTAGCAACTTCAGGAATTAATTGGTCAAAGACAATACTATGAAGATGCCAAAACTTAAAAGTTGATAACTGCTTTAGATAATCACTAGGACCTCTAAAAATTTTTACAAACACCCACAATGGAATAGACAAAAAATAGCTGAGAAAATGAACAAGAGGTAGGGGTAACTTTGAAGTAAAATTTTTTCTGATAGGATTTATATATTTAACAAGCCATTTATATCCCTCATAACTATAGAGCCAAAACAACAGAGTACCACCTTCTTTTGTCGAATCAAGGAGTTTTTTTGTGGCTTTTTTGGGATCTTTTAAGTGATGTATGACTCCAATACTAAACGCAATATCAAATTTATTCTGCCATTCAATATCATAAATACTCCTATATACTATATGAGCATTGTTAAATTTACTCAGATTTTTTTTGGCAGCTTCCACTGACCTCTTGTCATAATCAAAAGCCACCACTTCCTCCGCGCCCCACTTGAGCGGCCAGTAGCTATTTCTACCCATTCCACAGCCAGCGTCTAGAACTTTTTTATCTTTAAAATCATCGAGTCCCAGAGGGTGCGTCCAATTCTTGAATTGTTTTTCATAGTTTGAATCTAGATTGGAATATTTGTCCCATTCAAATCCAAAGCGGTCAGTTGATGCCATATTATTTTTTACAAATAAATATAAATTTAATCTCATCAAACCCTCCGAACCAATAACACCAAATCCGACTGCAAAATGCTGGACTTAGATTGGCAAAAAATGAAATTATTTTATTAATTAATTTCAAAAAAGAAATTGTTAATTTTCCATAACCCATACTGGGTAAAAGATGAAAAAAAGCCATCCAGCTCAATTTCATTTTTTCTAGCTCAAATTCAATTCCAAAAAATCCTGATTTAGTAAAATTTTTATCAAAATACAAAGGAAAAGTAATATCAAAACCATGACTATGCTCTGCGTGAGTAAATCCCCTACTAAAATGAGGCGCTTTTACAATCAGTTTTCCGTCTGGTTTCAAAATACGATGCAATTCCTTCATGGCTACAAACGGTTTAGAAAGATGCTCCAAAACATGAGAAGCTTCTACCAAATCAAAAGTACAATCTTTGAATGGATAAGGAAACACATTTAAATCATGAACCACATCGGGATTGGCCATCTTATTCCAATCAATATTTATATATCCTTCTTTTCTATCCTCGCCTGCTCCGAAATTAAGTTTTTTAATAAAATTTTGCATATAAAAATAGATGATTTATGTTATTTTTTATTCCATTTAAATCGACATTTATCTCTGTGCTCTGTCCAAATATCTTTTTTATCAAAAGGATAAACCCAGCACAAGGTTGGCATTTTTTGTGTTTTATAAACAGAGCATCTTCCATTAATAAAATATTTACAATCTCCTTTCATCCACAAAAAATGTAAGTCGCAACAAGTGCAATCGCCACATTCCCAATTTCTTACCTTTAAACTTTTTATAATATGCCAAGGAAAAAAATAATAAATTAATCTTCTCCTTATGGCTTTCAAAATATTTTTTAATTTAATATTAAAATTTGGCTCCATGTTTTTATATTTTATTAATTATTTAACCACTTTTCCTGCCACATCTGAAAAACCATTAAAGTCCAAATTAGCTTACGATTATCTTTTTTGTGAGAAAAATGATCGGCTAAAAGCCTATTAACATAATTATAATCAAATATCCCCTGTTTTGCCAATTTTTCCTCCGAAAGTAAGTCTAGCGCCAGGGGTTTCAGTTCTTTACAAAGCCACTGTGCTATTGGCATCCCAAATCCTTTTTTTGGTCGATTAATTATTTCTTTGGGTAATTTGTCTTGCATTAATTTCTTCAAAATATATTTTGTCTTTAAACCTTTAATTTTCATATCAATTGGAATATTATTAACAAAATCAACCACCCTATAATCAATTAATGGTGCTCGCACCTCTAATGAATTGTACATGCTTGCCCTGTCAACCTTTACCAATATATCATCCATCATATACATCTTAAGATAAAGATAGATTAATTGATTATAAAAATTTTCTTTTTTTACATTTTCTAAATAATTATCAATATTATTAAATTCATTTTCATTATTTTTTTCTAAAACATGAGGAAGAAATAATTTTTTCTTCTGCACAGAAGTAAAAGAGCCCATCCACCTCTGGTCTCGGTATTTCTTTTCGCCATAAAAACCTGAAAGAAATTTTTTAGCTTTAAAATCAAAACTAATATTATCAAAAGATGTCGGTAATAACGTAGTTAGCCTCTCAATTATATTTTTTCTAATAAATAACGGAACATGTTCATAAATATCGGCCAATTTGTGAGCTCGAAAAGTATCATAGCCACAAAATAATTCATCTCCTCCATCTCCGCCCAAGGTTACTGTAACATGCTCTCGTGCAAATTTTGATAATAAATAGGTGGGTACTATTGAAGCATCAGCTAACGGCTCATCAAGCAAGTCAGCAATTTTTGGGATCAAATCTAGTGAATCTTTGGCATTTAATATTTTCTCATGATGATCTGTTTTTAAATATTTAGCTACAAGCCTCGCATATTTTGATTCATCAAAACTTTGTTCTTTGAAACCAATTGAAAAAGTTTTTATTTTTTGAGTGCTTAATTTTTGCGCATAATAACAAATCGCGCTACTATCAATTCCTCCACTTAAAAATACTCCCAAAGGCACATCACTTATTAGTCGTGTTTTTACTGCCTCGTTAATTTTATTATCCAACCCTTCTAAGACATCTTTAATGTTATAACTATTTTCTTCTTCTCTGAATTTAATATCCCAAAAACATTTTTTTTCTATATTTTTCCCATCATATTTCAAACAATGTCCTGGTTCTAGTTTGTATACATTTTCAAAAATAGAATTTGGTGTAGGAACATATTCATAAGTTAAATATTTATTGAGTGATTCTAAATCTATTTTCCTCTCAAATTGTGGGTGTTCCAATAACGCTTTCAACTCTGACCCAAAAATAAAAGTATTTTTAAAAACTCCCCAAAAAAGTGGCTTCTTTCCCATTCTATCGCGTGCCAATATTATCTTTTTTCTTTTTTTGTCAAAAATGGCTATTGCAAACATCCCATTCATTTTGGAAAAAATTTGATCTCCTATTTCTTCGTACAAACGAAGAATCACCTCTGTGTCTGTCTGACTTTTAAAATTATGTCTTTCTTCGAGCCCCTTTTTGAGTTCTTGAAAATTATAAATCTCTCCATTAAAAATAATCAAAATTGAGCCATCTTCATTACTCATTGGTTGCTTGCCAAAAGAACTTAAATCAATAATAGAAAGTCTTTTGTGCCCCAAACCAATAGTCCCATCAAAATAAAAACCTTCATCATTGGGTCCCCTGTGATGAAGTTTGTCGGTCATCTTTACCAAAGTCTCTCTATTACCTGATCCCCAGAAACCAGTTATTCCACACATAATTAAAAATTTATTTTTTTCTTAATAATATAGGTGGGTTTTTTTTGACTTTCAAAATTTCCCCTCATAATCATCTCGGCGAGCAAGCCCATCAAAACTAACTGTAAACTAATTATAGAAAAAAATACACCGAGAAGCGGAAGTGGGGTTTGAATGAGAGTGGCATAATCAATAAACCGCAAATACAAAGCAAAACCAAAACAAATTATTCCCAACAATAAAGAGCTTGCTCCAAAACCGCCAAAAAAATGCATCGGTCTAGTTGAATACTTAACCAAAAACTTAACTGTAAACAAATCTAATATCACTCTAAAAGTTCTGGAAATTCCGTATTTAGTTTTGCCATACTTTCTTTTGCGGTGATTTACAACAATTTCAGTGACACGAGCTCCATTCCAAGCAGCCAAAGCTGGAATAAATCTATGCATCTCACCATATAATTTTACTCCTTTCAATACTTCACTTCGATAAGCTTTCATGGTACAACCATAGTCATGCAACTTTACCTTTGTGATAAAAGAAATTAAATAATTTGCGATGCGCGACGGAATTTTTCTAGAAAATAATTTATCATGTCTATTTTTGCGCCACCCAGAAACTATGTCATACCCCTCTGACGCTGTATCCAAAAACTTACTTAAGTCGCTGGGGTCATTTTGCAAATCAGCATCCATAGGAATAATTATTTCTCCTTCTGCAAAATCTATCCCAGCTGACATAGCCGCGGTTTGTCCGAAATTACGCCTGAAGCTAATTACTTTTACTTTTTTGTTGGTCTCAGAGATTTCTCGCAAAACTGAAAGACTGCCATCTCGCGATCCATCATCAACGGCTATAATTTCATACTCAATCGAAAGCTGAGAAACTGTCTCATCAATTTCTTGGAATAATATTTTTAAATTTTCTTCTTCATTAAGAATTGGTAAAATAATTGATAATTTCATAGCATTATAGTCAGATACCCCCGCCAAAGGCGGTGGCTTGATGAATGTGGATCCCCTCAAAGGGGATTTTGCCCCGCTATCATCGGTTAATTAATTATTTAATATTTATTTGATTTAAAACTTTCATTATCATT
>Ga0210057_1009623_pt1 | contig 11137 bp, 12 predicted proteins | sample CryGeyCG2114_010_2_FD_183968 | JGI IMG/M metagenome (GOLD analysis project Ga0210057, IMG submission 183968) | Groundwater microbial communities from aquifer - Crystal Geyser CG10_big_fil_rev_8/21/14_0.10 (SPAdes) (version 2) | ecosystem: Environmental > Aquatic > Deep subsurface > Groundwater ...
CCAAAAACATATTCTTACAGCCTTTATATTTCTTGGAACAGTTATCCCGATAATGCCGTTCATAGAGCACTATGCACCCTTCTATGTTCCATTCATGGGCGAATATGGAACAACGTACACGATTAATCTCTATATCTTTGGAGTAGTAATTGGTTCATTTATTATGTTTGTTGCTCCATTCTTGAGCAAGTTGGTTACAAAGTTCCGAAGCAAGCAAGTTCCGTTTCAGGGCATCTCGATCACGATAGCATTGCTTGTCATGGTGTCCGTAATAATTCAATTATTCTCATTATGGATGTCGCCCTTATATTTTTAGCAATAACTGTTCTATTTGCCCTGCTTGTCGGGCTTCGATCGTTATTTAATTTGAAAATCTGCGCTCTCTGCGGAGCGGTGTCATCTACATGGATCGTTTTGCTCGTTATGTTCTATGTCGGCATTTTCAATAATCCCGTTCTCTTGGGAATCCTCATGGGCGGAAGCATTGTTGGAGCTATGTATTTACTTGAACAAAAACTCCCGGAACATTTCCAGATTTTTAAATTGCCGTTTTTCTTGACGTTTGTTTCCGCGACTTACTTCGTGATTCTGCAGAGCTTTGCGTTTGAAGCGGTTGTTGTTCCATTCTTGCTTTGGGTATGTATGGGTGCGATATATGCAGGCAGAAACAGCAACTCGCTTAAAACTCTTGGAAGAAAAATAATTGAGTGTTGTAAAAATTGGTAATTATTTACTATGGAAAACGACATACAAAATCAACCAAAGAAAGATCGGGTGCTTGCGGCGAGTATCCTCGTTTTTGCTGCGATTCTCTCCGGTGCGTGGATTTACACAACAGGACAGAAAACTATTGATCGGGATCAAGCTGATATTCAAGTTGCGACAGGAAAAGAACATATGGGACTGGAGGAAAAAGTTTTGCCTTCGGAGGGCATTATTTTGCCAGTCAGTTGGGGAAATCTTGGCGCAAAATTGGTGAGTGTTGGGGCAATTGACGCGGATAAATTTAAAGCGATTTACGAACAAATGGGTGCCTTTCCCGATGAATACGACAAACTTCTCTTCGGACAAAGCGACGATAAACTCAAAATCACGAAAGAAAATTCCGGATACCTTCTTAATTTGTTTTGGGCCTTGGGGCTTGCCAGCAAAAATAATATCCTTGAAAACGGCGAGATGACGAATCCCGCCTACGGCGGTGCTGGCGGATTCGCCTCTACTGGCGGCTGGACGCTCGCTAAAGGAGATCCTATGGATCACTACAGCAAACACAAATTCTTTAATCTCACGTTGGAACAGCAAGCAATGGTAGATAAAGTATCTCGCGGCATCTATCGGCCGTGTTGTGGTAACTCCACCCATTTTCCGGACTGTAACCATGGTATGGCCATGTTGGGACTTCTCCAGCTTATGGCATCACAGGGCGTTTCCGAACAAGAGATGTGGAAGACCTCACTTCAAGTCAATTCATACTGGTTTCCGGAAACATACATGACACTCGCCGCATACTTTGAACGAAAGGGAACTGCGTGGGATGAGATTGACCCCCGGCTTGCTCTGGGTAAGGAGTACTCAAGCGCAAGCGGTTACCAGCGCGTTTTGAAGGAAGTAGAACCGATTGAACTCCAAGGTGGAGGCGGATGTAGCGTGTAAAGTAAAAAATATGGATTGTTGCAACACTGAACAAAAAAATAGTCATCACAATCACAAAGATCATTCGGGCGGACACGGAATGAGCCACGGTTCGGCTGGAGAATATCTCAGGCGGTTTTGGATTGTTACGTTCTTGCTCATTCCGCTCGTCCTCACGAACGAGATAGTAACCGAGCTTCTTGGTATCGGCATGTTGCCTTTTGGAAAATGGATTGGGTTTGGTGTTGCGACAGTTATTTTCGGCTTTTCGCTCGTGTTTTTTCAGCATGCGTGGCACGAAATAAAGATGCGCAGATACGGAATGATGACACTTGTTAGTCTGGCGGTTGGAAGCGGATATCTATTTTCATTTGCCTCCACTTTTATTTCTGTGCTCCAAGTGGAATTCTATTTAGAAATATCCACTCTTATCTGGGTGCTCCTCTTTGGTCATTACCTTGAAGCAAAATCGAGTGGGGCAGCAGGAAACGCACTTCAGGAAGTTGCGAAGCTTCTACCCAAGCAAGCTCATAAGCTTGTAGGTGGAAAAGAAATTGATGTCGATATCAGTGAGTTAGAAGAGAAAGATTTAGTTATTGTAAAGCCCGGGGAAAAGATTCCCGCAGACGGGATTGTTATTAAAGGTTTTGCTAATGTCGACGAGTCTCTTATTAGTGGCGAATCAAAACCGATTGAAAGAAAAGAGGGCGCTGAAGTAGTAGCGGGTTCGATTTGTCTCGATGGTTCTCTGACGGTGAAGCTTTCTCGTGTAGGAGAGAATTCTACGGTTGGTCAAATTCAAAAGTTGATAGAAGAAGCGGGAAGAACTAAGCCAAGATCTCAAAAGATTGCGGATAAAGCTTCTGCTGTACTAACATTTGTCGCGGGTATCACAGCTCTTCTAACACTACTGATTTGGGTACTTGTTATCGGAAAGCCATTTGTCTTTGCGATAACCCTTGCAATTACCGTTCTTGTTATTGCTTGTCCACACGCTCTCGGTCTTGCCATTCCGACGGTCACAACGATAACCACATCACTTGCAGTAAAAAATGGTTTTTTTATAAAAGATTTATCGAAAATAGAAATAATCAGGAAGGCTGATTATGTTGTGTTTGATAAAACAGGAACTCTTACTGAAGGTAAATTTGGAGTAACCGAGGTTGTGACCCTAAAGAAAAATGATAAAAACAGAATTCTTGAAATCGCCGCTTCTCTGGAGCAACATTCATCACACATTATTGGGCACTCAATCTTGGCGTATGTAAATAAGAAAAACATCAAACTATCTGAGATATCTGATTTTCAAAATATTGCGGGACAGGGAGTTAGGGCAAAGATAAAAGAAGATGAATATTTTGTCGGAAACGAAAGATTAATAAAGAGCTTGAGATTTAGTTACGAATCACCAAAAGAAGTTAATGGAACTGTTGTTTTTATTGCAAACAATGAAGAACTGCTCGGATATATTGTATTAGCAGACGCCATAAAGAAAACTTCGTATGAAGCAGTAAAAACTATTCACAGCATGGGAGTAAAAGTTGCTATGCTTACAGGCGACAACGAACAAGTGGCAAAAACTGTATCAAAAGAGTTAAGTATTGATACTTATTTTGCAAATGTTCTTCCAGAAGATAAATACACTCACATCAGAGAACTTCAAGATCAAGGAAATGTTGTTCTTATGGTTGGCGACGGAGTAAATGATGCTCCTGCGCTTACGCAAGCAAACGCTGGGGTGGCAATCGGTGCTGGAACAGATGTGGCTGTTGAATCTGGTGACGTTGTCCTTATGGATAATGATCCAAGTGATATTGCTCGGCTTATTACATTATCTAAAAAGGTGTACTCAAAAATGATTCAGAATCTCGTCTGGGCACTTGGCTACAACATTATCGCCATACCGACCGCGGCGGGAGTATTTGCAACCTGGGGATTCTTTCTGCGTCCAGAGATAGGAGCATTAGTCATGAGCCTTTCCACGGTTATTGTAGTTATAAATGCCATGACTCTAAAACGTGTTAATTTATAGTTTATTTTTCTTACCCCAGACTCAATTTCTTATCCCCCAAGATCAGCCTACTTCGGAAATACATCAGTGATTCTCACTTCTCCATTACCGTGCCTTCTTGCAGTAAATATTTTGCGTAGTTTCTAATATAAAGTTCGGACATACCGATCCACAGATACCCATGTCGTATGGCGGTAAAGACAGAATAATATCTTAGGAAGTATTGATGTGTTGTTGGTTGTTGAAACTCTGATCTGGTCAATGGTAACAATCTGGAAATATTCAAAGTGGCGCTGGGTTGCTATCGTTAATGTTCCGTATCTCCTCTGGGGAGTTTTTGCCAGTGTCTTGCAGCTAACAATTACAACTCTGAACTGGTAGATGTTATAATCTCTGTATGAAAACAATTACACATTGGTTAGTTTATGCCTTAGCTATTGCCATCAGTGCTTATATTCTGCCTGGAGTCCAAGTTTCTGGTTTCGTAGCTGTGCTAGTCCTAGCAGTTGTCTTGGGTGCTATCAATGCTTTTGTTAGACCAGTTTTGATTATTCTGACCTTACCGCTAAGCATTTTTACTCTTGGTCTATTCATTCTAGCAATCAACGCTTTCTTAATCATGTTAACTAGCTGGCTGGTTCCTGGATTCTTTGTTAATGGATTCCTGTGGGCCCTAGTCTTCTCAATCGTTCTATCTATTATTAGTGCTTTCCTGGGTGGAATTACTAAAGAAACTGATCGAAAGTGAGTCAATTTCCAAAATTACCAATTAAGGAGTTGCCTAAGCCGATTCATTGGAAAAAAGCTATTGGCGTTGGGATTGTGGTCACTGGTCTTGCCATTGGAACTGGGGAATTAATTCTGTGGCCACATGTTATTTTGAAATATGGATTATCGTTTATCTTTTTGGGTGTTTTAGGTTTCTATTTTCAATATATTTTAAATAAAGAAGTTGCAAGACTCACTCTTGCCACTGGTGAAAGTTTTTTTACCACTTCTGCTCGTTATCTTTCCTGGATCCCATTTTTCTGGATCCCCGCCGCTATCCTTCTATATGTTTGGCCAGGTTGGGCAAGTTCAATCGGGACTATCCTCACTTCATTTTTTGGTTTTGGAAATTATATTTATTGGGCCTGGGCTGTTCTGGTTTTGCTTCTTATAATCACCCTATTAGGTAAAAGAGCTTATGTCCTTTTGGAAAGAACCCTCTTTCTAATTGTTCCAATATTTTTTCTTTTATTGGCAATAGTTACTGGATTTAATTTATATTTGTTTGCGGATAAAAACCTATTGACAGAACTCTTTAAATTTCCAGACCTAACTCAAGATATTGATTATCGAGTTTTATTTACAGCGGTGGTTTTTGCCGGGGCCGGCGGTCTTTTAAACTTATGCGTTTCTCTTTGGTATAAGGATAAGGGTTTAGGAATGGCTATGTATTCTCCCAAAATAGTAAATCCAATTACTGGTAAACAAGTGGCTGATTATAATTTAGGAGAAACTTTCGAACCAAATGAAAAAAATATTTTAAAATGGAAAGGTTGGATGAAATATGTGCAAATTGATCAGCAATTTACCTTTCTAATTCTGGGAATCTTGACTTTATTAATGCTTGGTATAAACGCCTTTGTGGTTCTAGGTCCACTAGGAGTTGTTCCAGAGGGAATCCAGGTTGCTAGTGTTCAGGCTGAGATATTTGGTGGTGCTTGGGGTATTGTGGGAGAAAAGGTGTTTCTGTTGATGACTTTCCTGATGCTTTTCTCTGTAACCTGGACCGTTTTAGATGCATTAGCAAGAATTCTGACTGACACTTTGGCAGTTCACTCAAAACATGGAAAATGGCAAGGTGTTTTTGGGTTACTTAGAAACTATTCAGCTAGTACCTTGTATTACTCAATCTTTATTGTTGTTGTTTTGATTGGCATGACATTGGTACCATTGAGAGAACCTTTGGTTCTTCTAACTATCTCTGGAGTTTTGGGTGGCTTCACGATGGCTTTCTATACTCCATTTTTGCTTTTTATAAATAATCACTTTCTACCTAAAGAACTTCGTCCTGGTTGGTGGACTAATTTAATGTTGGTATCAATGTCTATAATGTTTCTGTCTTTTGTTGTGCTAACTACACTTTCTTTTATTTGATAAAGATTGAGGTCTTTTTTATTGACAAAGTGTTTCCATATGAGAATCTTGTTCTAGGAACGTTCTATAAATTGAAATCAAAAAAGGAGGCCGTCCGATGATTAAAAATCTGGGTATGCCTTTTCTGAAAAGATCGGTTATCTTTGGTGTCTTGGTTGGCTTTTTGATACTAGTGGTACGGATTAGTGAGATTAAGTCACCTGATCAGGGCGACCATTTGATTCTACTTGATGCCTACCAAGGAATGATCGCCTCGGAGAGTTTTGAATACCGGGCGACCATCGAGGATTCCTGGTATACCAAGGGCCGAAGTGTTAGGTTGATCCATCTTGAATCAAGCGATCATCCAACTATTGATTTTTTCGGCTATGACCACCGTATCAATGGAACACTGGATACTTTTTTGGTTTCCAAATATGGCTTTGGTGGTCGTCGGTACCAAAGCATTAGGACTGGGAATCTGGTAGAGATCGGGCAGTTGTATCACGATCAAATTGAAGAAGGAGAAACCGTCGAAGGTTTCAGTCTTCGAGACATCATCGACATCCACCGCACCATGTTTCGGGCTGTCGAACAGTTTGTTAATCCGGAACATCTGATAATGCAGGCTTACTGGGATGAGGACCAGCGTAAATGTGTTATTTCCCAAAAGGAATAAGTGTCAACCCCGCTTCTCTTAGGAGTGGGGTTTTTCTTATAAATAACCCAATAAATAAGCCATTTTTCGCTAAATAGCTCTCAATCTGCTATACTCTAGGCATATGAAAAAATTTATCATCATTATCACAGTTCTTGTCATCGTTGTATTAGCTGGTTTTTTTCTATCCCAGATGTTCGAACAAAATTACAGTTCGACTGGTGAAGAGGTAAATACCGATACGGAACAGCCTGAAGAGGTGGCAGTTACAGAGCCGGTTGATAACACCAAAACTGTTATTGGTCAGTCAGTTAAGGGACGAGACATTATAGTTTCTCATTTTGGAGAAGGCGACAAAGAAATATTATTTGTCGGTGGTATTCATGGAGGTTATGAATGGAACACGGTTCTCTTGGCTTATAAACTAATGGACTATCTAGAAGCAAATCCAGCAGAAGTGCCAGCTGGTGTAAAAGTTAGTGTCATCCCAGTTTTAAACCCAGATGGATTGAATAAGACAGTTGGTTCTAGTGATCGTTTTGATCTAGCTGATGTTCCGGATGATAAAGATCAATTAATTGCTGGACGTTTTAACGATAACGGAGTTGATCTAAATCGAAACTTTGATTGTGACTGGCAGGCCGAAGGAACTTGGCAGAGTCGAAAAGTTGATGGTGGAAGTAAAGCTTTTTCTGAGCCAGAGACACAAGCTTTGAAGGGTTATATTGAGAGTCAAAAACCACAAGCCGTTGTTATGTTTTACAGTGCTGCTGGTGGAGTCTTTGCCTCAAATTGTCACAGTGGAGTTCTACCTGAAACCACAACTCTTACGAATCTATACGCTAAGGCTTCAGGATATAAAGCCTATGAAGATTTCGACTTCTATGAAGTAACCGGAGACGCGGTTAATTGGATGGCCAAGAACGAGATCCCGGCCATTAGTATCCTTTTGTCCAACCACGAGAGTATTGAATGGGATAAGAATCTCAATGGTATCAAGGCTGTCCTAGGACACTACGCTGAATAATGAAAAAGAAGATTCTCGCTTTAGTAATACTGGTCGTAGTTATCGGTCTGGTTTCCTTTGTACTCCTCAGGAAAGGGCCGGAAGTAGAAACTCTAGTTGAACCAAAAGTTAATGGTCCGGTGTATCAAGTGGTTGGTAATTCTGTTGAAGGAAGAAAGATTGAGGCTTATACCTATGGAGCCGGAGACTCGGAGTTGTTATTTATCGGTGGTATCCATGGTGGGTATGAATGGAATAGTGTTCTATTAGCCTATAGATTCATGGATTACCTGGATCAGAATACAGATCTAATTCCAACAAATCTAAGGGTTACGATTATTCCAGCACTTAACCCAGACGGACTCTTTAAGGTGGTTGGCAAAGAAGGGGTTTTTTCTATAGCTGATGTACCCAGTGAAGCAGAGACATTTGTTGGTAGATTTAATGCTAACAATGTCGATTTGAATCGAAACTTTGATTGTCGTTGGCAAAAAGATAGTATTTGGAGAAATCAAAAAGTTAGTGCTGGAACTGAAATCTTTTCAGAACCAGAAGCAAAAGTCTTAAGAGATTTTGTTTTAAAGAATAAGCCAGAGGCTGTTGTTTTCTGGCATTCTCAAGCTAATACGGTTTATGCTTCTGGTTGTAGTGGGGAAGTGTTGCCTGAGACTACTAAAATAATGAATCTATATGCGAAAGCTTCTGGTTATAATTCATCTGAAACATTTGATGCCTATACCGTTACTGGTGATGCCGGAGACTGGGTGTCTTCAATTGGTATTCCGGCCATTACCGTGGAACTTCAAACTCATCAGAGTATTGAATGGGATAAGAATCTTAAAGGTATCAAAACACTAATTGATCACTACCAAAATTAGTTTGATATACTGTTAGATATCATATGTCTGAAAAACTTAATGCCCTAATCTTCTACGTAGCAATTACCCTAGACCTGTTTATCTTATTTGCCCTAAATTTCTTTCACTATCAAATTCAAGGTCGATTTACTTTTATTCCATTCTGGTTAATCCCGGTTGTCACCGTTGTCTTCATTATTACAGTTGTTTTGCTGTTCAGGAAAAGAGAAAAGAGTCTTGAGGATCTGGAATACGAGTTCCTAACCATTATGACCCATAAATTTAGAACTCCGCTAGTCTCCATTAAATGGGTTTTGGATGAGCTCAATAAAGATAATGTGCCTCATGCTGAAAAGAAGGAGTTGATTAAAGATACTCAAGGAGCTGTTTTCGAGTTAATGGAGGTAGTAGATAATCTGGCTGGCATTGCTCGCTCGGATGCCCGCTTGAAGTATTCATTTGAACCATCTTCTATTCGACAAATGGTGGACTCATCTCTAGAGAAGTTTAGTCGTTTAATTAGAGAAAAAGAGATTAATTTCCACATTGATAGCGATCGGAATATACCGATCGTTATGGCTGATTTCCAAAAGATCCAGTTTGTCATCGATGCTCTTTTTGAGAATGCCATTAAATATACTCCAGAAAAGGGGACCATCTATGTAACTCTAGCCTTACAAGAAGATTCTATTGTCCTAGCTGTTCAAGATACTGGTGTTGGAATTAAGAAGGAGGATGAAGGAAAGATTTTCCGTAAATTCTATCGTAGTGAAGGGTCTAGAAATATCGATCCAGAGGGTCTAGGATTGGCTTTATATATGGCTCGTATTATCATGAAAGATCATGGTGGTAAATTGTGGGCTGAATCGGAAGGCGAAGGCAAAGGTTCAATCTTTTTTATGAAAATTAAACTTCCAAAGGAGGTTAAATAAAACACCCGAAACACCTTGACAAGCAGAATAGATATGCTATACTCTTGGGCAGATTCCATGTGGAGGTGTTCTCCCTTGGAAAAGTTGTCAGCCCGTAATAAGGGCCCATCAAGAAAGGTTGGTATTGTTATGAGTAGTAGCGCTCCCAAAATGCGTGTGGTCGCGACGATCGACGGCGGAACGCTCGGGATTGACCCGACCCAGCTTCGGCTGGCTCAGGACGACCCGGAAGCCGTGCCCCCTGTGGAGCTCGACAAGTACCCCATGACGCAGATTCTCTACCTCGCGTGGAAGAATTCCGACATGCGGTTCCATCTCGTTTTCGAGATGGTCGTGGCCTTCGCTAAGGCCCTTGGTCGCCAGCTCGACACCGCCGACGTCATCGACCAGCTGGTCGGTTACGATGGCGAGGAGGTCACCTGTGCGGTGACCGGCAAGAAGTTCCGGCCGATCTGGTGGATCATTCCATTCCAGGGGTTGCTGGAAGCCATCCGGCAACACGGAGACATCCGCAAGGCCGTCGAAGAACTCGACGGGCGACGTGGAATCATCCGCTTCGGCCACGTACTTCTGTTCGATGGTTGGAGTGGTGACCGGACCTTTGTGTCCGGGAGTCCGTACTTTGTAGCCAATTGGGGCTACGCCCCCGACAACAAGTCGGTCTTGGTCAAGGCGGCCAAGAAGAACGCCGAAAGGCTTGGTCGGGAGGGCCTCATGTGGCCGATCTCGGTCAAGCAGGTGGAGAATCAGCTGCGATGGATGCAGGAGGACGAGGACAAGAAGTTGTCCGATCGTCGGCGTCAGCTCGACAAGGAGCGGCGCGAACAAGCTGTTGCCGAGGACAACCTCGACAAGCTTTTCCTCCGCGGTGGTGGTGGCTGAACAAACCAACAACCAAATCCCGAAAGGGTGCCCGAGGTAGCAATACCTCGGGTTTTTTTATTATCTATACAGAGTTAGAATATAAGTATGTTAAATCGGGAACTTCGAGGTTGGTACCGCGTTTCGATAACGGGTTGGGTTGCTGTTTCGGCCTACATCTTCTCTGGGAGTTACGCTATCTCCGAAATATACACCAATAACTTTCCTGGTTCCCCAGAAGAGCCAGCTATTTGGATGACAGTTATCTTAGTCCTAATGCTGATTGCTAAAGCTCGAGGTCAAAAACCTTTTATATCTAAATATTCTAAAACCAAAGGATTTTCTTTAATTGAATTAATTATTGTAATCTCTATCATTGGTATTCTCTCTTCAGTTACATTTTCGGTTTTATCAAAGGTTAGACAAAAAGCTTATTTCTCTAGATCACAAAGTGAATTTCGGAGTATCGAACATTCACTACAGCTCTATCTGGACGAGCATGACGGAGTTTATCCAGCTGATTCCAATAGGGATATGCCGCCAGGTTTGGAAGAATATCTTGGTCCTGGAATTTGGCCAGATGCTCCTTATCCCGGCAGTGTCTACGATTGGGAGAATTGGACTATTGGCGGAGAAAAAGTGTATCAGATTAGTATTCGTTTTTGTCCATATGGTGGAGCTATCTCTAGTTGTAACTTTCCTAAAGAAGACTGGGCTATAGACTTTGACACCTTTAGCGCTGTTTTCTATTGTCTCGAAGGTGCTTGTCGGTCACATAGCGGTAAATTGTATGATCATCCGGGTTACTGTGTAAACTGTCAGGGAGATGATATTATTCGGGGTGACTAATATGAGTTTTTTATATCAAAACATTCTGAAACCAGTTCTTTTTCTTTTTGATGCCGAAAAGGTCCATAATCTATTTATTGTTGTTGGTGAGTATCTGGGTAAGTCCTATCTCGGAAGAAAAATTATTAATATCCTATATGGTTCCAAAGAAGTTCCGGTTACTGTTGATGGACTGACTTTCAGAACGCCAGTACTTTTAGCTGCCGGTTT
>Ga0210057_1009626_pt1 | contig 11136 bp, 11 predicted proteins | sample CryGeyCG2114_010_2_FD_183968 | JGI IMG/M metagenome (GOLD analysis project Ga0210057, IMG submission 183968) | Groundwater microbial communities from aquifer - Crystal Geyser CG10_big_fil_rev_8/21/14_0.10 (SPAdes) (version 2) | ecosystem: Environmental > Aquatic > Deep subsurface > Groundwater ...
GTGAAGTAGATGAAGAAAGCGCGCGCGCATTGGCTGAACCAGCCGCAAGTGTTGCGCTGATTGAATCGCCATTGCTTAAGTTCGTTCCTGCCGCGTTCTTTATGTCTGCGCGTACTTCAATAACTTTTGTAGTTCCAGCTGGGATTACCATACTGGTTCCGAATGTAAAGTCAGCATCATCATTGGTTGCGTCAGAGTCAGAAGTTGAACCAATTTGTGATCCATCAAAGTAAATCTTTACGTCATTAACACCGGCAATTGCGGAAGGCGTAGTTACTTTCAATGAGCTGATTTTTATGTCTTCGCCATTTGCTTTCACATCAAACCGAGCCAATACAACGCTAGTATCACCAGCAGCAACATTTCCTGTTGGGGAATTTGTTGACTTGCTCATGGTCAAAGTTCCAGCGTTAATGGTTGTGTTTGTTGAAGCAGAGTTGGACTGAATAATTGTCCAAGAATCAGCTAAGTTGATCTTTGTGTACACATTGTACTGTGTGTCAAACACATTCGCGTGATACATTTCCTGCAATTGGAAATGGATTGTTCTATTTGAACCATTTACCACGTCTCCAAGCAAACTGATATTCTTAGTTAATCCCTTGTCAATCTTGTATGGGCTTGCTGACAAGTCAAACACAAGTTCATCAGAAGCGTTTAATGTGGCTGCAGTAGCAATGTTAGCGCCATCTACTTGAAGTTTGAAGTTATTTACATCATTAGCGCCTGCTGATCCAGTCATTGCGAATTTCAAGTATCGAACTTCCATGTTTTGGGAATCAGCAACTAAGCTAAATCTCCATAATTCATGCTCATTGGTTCCTGGGTCTACTGTTGAAGCTCCGGTTGGGGAGACATTCGCAATAGTAACAGAACCAAGATCAGATGCTTGCGCAGTGCTCATTATATTTCCAGTCAATGGGAATGATCCGGAAACAGATGCTCCATCAGTTATAATTCCTGAAGCTGAATCAAGAGAAAACTTAATGGTCTTTCCTGATCCTACGTCATCAGCAATATCAGCTCTAAGCGTTACATACTTTGTTTGCCCTGCTGGAACAATAATTAATCCAGCTGGCGCGTTAAATGTAGCAACACCGCTTGAGAAAGAGGAACTTGCTGAGAGCAAATTAGATCCTAATCCATCGCCTTCATATAGGTAGAAAGCTGAAATATCAGCATCAGCTGAAATACCAGTTCTCTTGAATGCCATGCTAGTCACTTTTACAGCTCCATCACTTCCTGCGGTCAAAGCAACTTTAATGAATGGCACAAATGCTTGAGCTCCATCATTTCCGCCGTTTGTTGAGTCAGAAATAACTGTTGCCGCTCCCGGAGTAGTAGAAGCCAAGCTAACTGTTAATCCAGAACCAACTGGCTCTACAGTTCCTGGAGGAGTTGTGACATCAGGTGCAGTTCCAACGCCAGTAGGAACCATGATTGCTTCTTCTGTAACTACAATGCTTGAACCATCTGCGTAAGTTTCAGATGAAGGAATTGTAATTACTGGTGTTGAAGCAAAGCCATTGGACGCTATGACTGAAGAGGACGAAAACGCTCTCTTCGCGCCATCTGCAAGCAAATACACGGTTGAAGATGAAGCATACTTCATCAATGTGCCATTAGGATGCACGGTTGTATCTGAAACCATTGTTCCAGTTGTTCCGTACTTGTCCAAGAATGACTGTGGAAGCCAAGTAATATTATCGTAATTATAACCCAAAGTCTCAAAAACTTCAGCAGAAATAATCGGTCTCAAAACTTTGCCTGAAACCGCGTACACTGCTGGTGTTTCTAATGCTCGAATTAATGATCCATCGCGGAACTCGACGTCGTTCCCGATAGTAAATCCAGACAAATCTGTGCTTAAAACAGTGTTAAAATTCGCTGGGTATCCCCAGGAATTATACACATTGTAGTGTGGGAATGGGTGAATAGTCACGCCATCACCATCCACAAGATAGACTGCTGGATCGCCTGCAGTTTTCACTAGGTCGCCTGCGCGCGCGTCTACTTGAGGCACGAACGCAAACAAACCAACTGCCCACAAAATTGTGGAAACAGTTAGTGTAGCTGACAGGACCTTTTTAGAGTGTTTTATAATGTCACTCATATTTTAGGTTCTCCTTCTTATATCCTTGCCGACCGGGCAAAGATACTTTTTATTAATATAATCATCGCTATTGTGCGAATACACACCAATCCCTCTCTTTTAAAGAGATTCGTATGAATTCACACAATAACATCTAATTTATATAACGAAATAAGTATAAGTTCGTTACAATAATAAACGAAATGTAGCTTATTTTTAGGTTATTTGTCAACAATCAGTATAGCAGAAATAGTTATACACAGCAATAGGGGTATATTTAAGCTAATATTAGCTTAAATATCTATGTCTGAAATTTAGGATGATTTGATTGGCTCTTCAATAATTTGCGCTGTAGATGTAGACGACTGAGCACTATCTTTCACTGGAACTATTGACGAAGGCGCGCTCTGTGTGTCCTGATTTGCTTTTTTAACTTCTTCTGATTTTTGATCAATCTTCTGCTCAACTGTTTTTATATTCTGATCAGCTTCTTTTACCATTGCTTTTGCTTGGTTTAATTTTTCCACGGCCTGGCCTAATTGTTCTGTTTTTTCATTAAGAATCTTTTTTGCCTCATTAATTGTTTCTTTTGCTTGATTTGGCTTGAATTGCGCTTGCTCAATAACCTCTTTAATTGGCTTTTGCTCTGTTTTTGCTGGGGCCTCAGCTGATTGGGTTGCTGGCTTCACAATATCTTTATTTATTTCATTAGTTTTAATCAGTATTTCAGGAGTTGTGCTTGAAATTATATTATCTTTTTCTTCTTTTTTAACTGCTGGATCTTGAGTTTTTTCACCTGAAACAGCTGAGCTTTGCGCGTTAACTTCTTTAGATGACTCAGTTGGCGCGATTTCTGAAACAACTTCAATTGATTCTTTTCCAAGATTTTGAGTAGTTGTTTTTTCAGTAATCTGTACAATCTTTTCTTGAGTATCAGAAATATGCTTTTCAACTTTTTCAATTTTATTCTGCAGTTTTTCCACAGCATCTTTTTTAACTTCCTCATTTTTTGATTCTACTGCTTTTCCAACAAACACCTCTAAGGACTTTGTATTCGCGTCATCAAGCGCTGTTAAAGCCAATTCCAATGTATCAAGAAGCTCTTTGCCTTCTCTTTTTGTTTCTTGGGCTAATGTCTCGCCAGTATTTTTATTGACTGTTTCTTGAGAAACAAAAGATTCTTCTTTTTGGGAAACATCAGATTTTTGCGCATTAGCTTCCTGAGATTCTGTTTCTTGCGCGCTTTTTTCTTGATCTTCCGCAATAGCAGATTGTTCAGAATCATTACTAATAGCTTGTTCTGATTCTGGAATAGGATTTTCAGATTCAACGCTATCTAGGGCTTCAACAACTGGCACGCTTAATGCGTCTTTAGAAGCGATTTTTTCCTTAATTTCAAGCAAATCACTTTCTAATTCAGTTGTTTTTTCATTTACTAATTTGGAAATTTCAAGCGCTTTTACTTCTGATTTTGGCTCATTTTCTATCTTTTCAAGCCGTTTTTGCACAGACCCAAGATTATCATTAAAATTCTGAATTGCTTTTTTAATGCTATTTTGCGCTTGTTTCTTTGTTTGAATATCATTCTCAATAACTTCTTTTACTTCTTTTAATCTAGTTCCAGCGAATTTAACTTCAAGTTCTGCTTTTTTCTTTTCTGAAAACACTAAACCAACTTGCACATCTTCAATGCCAAGTTTAACTGAATACAAAGTATCTCCAGGCAAGCTTGCTTTAGCTGCCTGTACCGCGAATATTGAGCCAGACATAGTAAGAGAAACAACCAAAAGAGAAGCCAGAACCGGCTTTAGCATGGCAGGAGCTATCATTGTGCTGAAAATACTGCCAAATGAATGGGATTTTTCCGGCTCTTGCCAATGCTCTGTTTGCCTAATTCGCGCCAAAAGCGCGTCTCGAGACGATTTTTTCCAATCAGAATCAGGGCTAAACCCTATAACTGATTTTGATAATGTTTTTTTATAGCTTCTAAACCGCATATATATTATACATTCTTTAAAATCTCTTTTAACTGTTTAATTGCGCGATGCAGACCAACGCGTACAGTGCCTTCTTTTTTACCTAATGCTTTTGCTATTTCAGATGTGGATAAGTCCTGCGTATATCTCATAAGCAGTAATTCACGATATTCTTCAGAAAGATTATCAAGCAAAGAAAATGCTTGCTTAATGTCATCGCGCTTTGCAGCGGATTCTTCTAGATCAACGCTTTGGTCAATTATCTTCGCGAATTGATCTTCATCCAATGCTTGAACTTGCCTTCCTGATTTGCGATAATAATCTATTACCAGATTGCGGCTTACTCTATAGAGCAGGGCGCGGATATTATCTATTCTCTTGCTTGAAGAAGAAACATATTCCCATGTCTTTAAAAATGCTTCACTTGTTAAATCTTGTGCCTCTTCTTTATTTGAAGTGCGCATTAAAACAAATCGGAAAATTTCTTCAACATATTTATCATATATTTTCCCAAATGCTTCTTCATCTCCAGCAAGAGCGCTGGCTAAAAGGAATTTATCATTTAAACTGCCTGACATATTATTAGACGGAAATTATTCATAAATGTTACCGAATTAAAGCAGAATTAATCTGTTTTGTCTATTATTGCTGATAAAAGCATAAAAATAACTAAAATATTATGCTTTTTTCTATATTAACTTCTAGACTACTGTGGAAGAAAAACTTGCGCTATTTTTTAGCTAATATATAATAAAAAAAGGAAATAACTTCTAGACTACTGTGGAAGATAAACTAATTAATACCTGGAATAAAGGTTTGACCTTTACAAAAGGTCCCACCTTTACCGGAAGTATATAAAATAACTACATTTATATGTTAACACCAAAAAAAGAAAAAACTAATCTTATGCGCGTGTCTGTTTCTCAAGCAGCTAATCTATTTGGCGTGTCAGAAAAATCAATTAGAACAGCAATCAAAAAAGAAGATCTTTTATATGTTATAGCTCGCGGAAGGTATAAAATAAATTTTGACTCACTTTTAAGCTGGTCTCAAAAATCAACGCGAAGGAGAAATCAGCGCGATTCAATTGGCATTGGACAGCATGTTCTGCAATGGAAAATAAAAAATAAAAAGTACTCCCCAAATCCTGAGCGCGTAAATTAATCAATGCCAAGGTGTTGAAAGCAAAGCAAGCAACAAAAATAACGCATACACAATTATTTTCCGAGCAATAATTCTTCTTCGTATCAAATCTGGATTAACATAGTATTTTATCAAATCATATACAAATAGAGCGCCCACAGACAGGATAAGCGCCAAAGTCGCGCTAGCAAACGGAAGCCAAGAAATTACAACAAAAAATTCAGCCCCAATAAACAAAGACAAAATAAACGCTTTTGTCTTTCTATAATCCATATCATCAGAAATAATCTGGACCACGGAAAAGATGAGTATTCCAAAACTCGCGAGAAAAATAAGCAAACATAGCCATATCTTCCACCCAAGCACAGTAAGCAATCCATACGAAATCGCGGACCAAAAATAAGTGCCTCCGAAAAATAAGGCTAATTTTTCTTTTCTTCCAAGCACTCCCATTTTATAAGAATTCTGAACCAAATATACAATCAAAATCCATAAAATAAAAGGTATTGTGTATTTTACAAGAACAAAATCAATCCATAATAACCACCACAAAACTCCAATGCTGAACAAAACAATTGATAAACGGCTAATTGTTGCTTTTTTCCAATTCTCGCTGTTCTTGGTCAAAAACAAAGCGCTTAAGACGCTTGAGGCAAGGCAAAGCCCAAACCAATAAAAAATATAAGCTGGCGAATATAATGCCATTTCCCAGCTTGCTAATAATCCGATTAATGAAGCCCAAAAAAGCGCGAAATAAAACATAAAGATTATTCTAAAGAAACAAGCGAATATTCATCATTAACCTGCTTAAGCAAAAAACCATCTCCAGAAATCGGATCTAATATTTTAAAATAATTTTTATCATCCGCATATTCAACTTTAGTATAAGCATCTGAAATGCGCTGTTCAAAAACTGAAACCGCGTCTCTAATAACGCGCAAAATCATGCTTTCTTCGCCAGCGTATTTGCTTAATAATACGCGGTCATTTTTATATTCGCCAGATCCGCTTTTTGACGCTATAAGTATCTCATCTTCAGAAAGCTCAAATCGCTGTACTGAAGCCCCGCGCACTTGGCTGAAATCCGCTTGCGCGAACTTGCCATAATCATTTGTACTGAAATAGAATAACGCGAAAACACAAGCCCACACTATTGCGCTTATTATGCTTATTATAATGCCTGTTTTTGGGGAAAGTTTCATTCTATAATAATGGTTTTAAGCCAAGGATACTGATTAAAAAGATTGCCCTGTTTTATTTTAATATTTTCTTTGGATGAATCAATATCGCCTGTATCCAGCATATCTGATGCCAAGCTAACCAGATTAATGTGTAATTTTTGAAAAATATCAGGCACTTGCGCTAAAAGCAAATTATCGCGCGCGCCTTGGACTTCTTCGGCTGATATGGCTTTTCCTTGCGAAATAAGGTCAATATTCTTATTTAATATAATAATCGCGTCCCGCACTATTCTACCATAGTCATTAATCTCATGATTCGTGTTCACTGACTGGCCTTTTACCATACTATTAAGGGATCCTTGAGCAGAAGATTCAGCATTTTGTTCTTGTTTGTTGATTCTGATGTTTTCGTATAAAACTAAAACAAAGCTCACTGCTAAAACAATTGCAAAGGCAATTTGCAAGAATCCTTTTTGTTTTTGTATCTTGCTTTCACGCTTCATGTATATAATTATACCACTTTTATTGCGATTGGTAAATTTAAAATCGTTCCAGCATAATAATATAAAACACCGTTGGAAAAATGCTGACAATATTTTTATCTTATATTAGCTTAAATTTTACTTATTCCACAAACAGCGCAAAAAATATATTGACAATATCTGTTTAGAAGATTACCATTGCTTCAACAAGATATGTCCATACAAACCGTATTAAAAAACTTTGGCCTGAATGAGAAGGAAATTAAAGTGTATCTAGCACTTTTAAAACTTGGCTCCGGCCCAGTGCGCGCAGTAGCGCAGATCTCAGACATTAACCGAACAACTGTGCATGATATTCTGAACAAGCTGATTGATGATGGGTTAGTAAGTTTTGTTGATAAGCAAAAGCACCGATTTTTTACTGCAGAGCCGCCAGAGCATCTTTTGCATGCTTTAAAGATAAGGGAGCAAAATCTTAAAACAATGGCTCAAGACATAAAAGAGGTGCTTCCTGAATTAAAATCTTTATATGAAAAATCAGATAAAAAGCCAAAGGCAAAATATTTTGAAGGGGATACTGGCTTGCGCTCGGTTATGGAGGATGTGCTTGATTGCGTATCCAGAACTCATGATAGGAAATATTATGTATATTCCTCAAGCGCGATCCGGGACACTGTGCATAAGGTATTTCCAAATTGGAATGATGAGCGCATAAGGCGGAAAATTGCGGTACAAACGATTTCAATCGGCCCGGGCGGGGAATTGCATGGCCTGGATGAGCGCAAATGGCTGTCAAAACACGAAGGCGCTCCAACTTACACTATGCTGTATGCTGGCAAAACCGCGCTAATTTCGCTGAATTCGGATAAAGAGCCAATTGGGGTGGTGGTGGAGGACGCGAACACTTATCAAACCAATGTGATGATTTTCAAGGCGCTTTGGGAAAAATTATAACTTCTTAATTCAGTAATTTTTACTAAATCGCTTTTTCGCTCTTTTAATTAGCTGACAACAAAACGGGGAGGATAGTCTCTTATGGCAGCGAAAATCGGCGCTTTTAAATTCGCAGGAAATGAAAAAGAATTAATATGCATAAAAGACATTCATGGGGATTCTCTGCGCCCGGGAGATGAAATGATCTTGTGCTTTGGAGAAGACCCAAGAACATGGGACGCGACTGTAGCGCTGGCTGACATTCCGCATAACAACGGCTATTGCCGTGTTGCGGTGATTGATGTCAATGAAGTAAAGGGGATTCACGCATCAAATCATACAGTAATTCTGGAGATTGAAAAAAGAAAGCTTTTTGTTCCTAAAATCTTTTTTGAGGAGGAAAAAAATGGCTTCACTGATCTTTAAGTTTCAAATTTCTCGTCCGTTGTTTTGCAACGGACAGCCATGCTGGGCACTGGTTGACGGCCATGCAAAATGGCGGCAGATAACTGCCTCTAAACTTGAGGCAGTTATGTCCGAAAAGTCCGATAATTGGGCTTTTACGGACCAGACGCCTCCACACCTGCAAGTATCAATCCCATAGGATAGAAGATACTTCCCACGCCAATGCCCTGATTCTCAACTTTTTACACTAACAATAGTGTATCAAGGAAAGAATCAGGGCGTATTTTTTTACAAAAATCCTTATCCACAATCTTAGGCAACACAGAAATCAAAGAAACGCGGGAATTTCAAAAAACGCGCTTTTCACAAAAGCGCGTCAAACCCAAACCCCATCAAACCATCCTAAAGGCAATATCAGCTCCCTGGATAAGCAAACAAACCCAAGTGTCGCACAATATAGAGACGGGGAATTAGCTGAACATAGAGTTATCCACAGGCACCCATTCGCCATTCTCATCCTTGAAAACTTCCACAGTATCAACAAATTCGTCATCCGAATAAACCCGCTCCACGCTCATACTGCTCCCTGCCCTGTTTGAGTACAAGGTTTTTTCCTCTAAAACGCGCGGCCGCTTAGTTCGCGTTAAACGCATAACTCCAATAGGTCCATTAAAAATAATTTCTTCAATAGTTTCCCGCTCTCGCTCTCCATCAAGGGTTTGATGGGTTTGCACATCAAACTCATCTTTTATCCTTCCAATTACTTGTTCCCATTTTTCTTGCATCATACAATTTTATTGTAGCACAGAACAAAAACGGTGTCAGGAGTCGTTTTGTGGGCAAAACGACTCCTGACACCGTTTTTCCCGCCCATCCAAAACATTGATTTCTCCCCTGTTTTTTGATACGCTCAAAACACATCGGGCTGTGGCGCAGTTGGTAGCGCGCATCGTTCGGGACGATGAGGTCGGCGGTTCAAGTCCGCCCAGCCCGACCAAAATCTATCAAAACAAAAACCCCTACTGAATGAGCAGGGGTTTTCGCGATCTATAATAAAAAATTATTATCTACGATCATCTCTTGGCTGCATTGGGCGCGCTTCATTGACCACGATTGCTCGTCCGTCAATGTCGCTGCCATTGAGCTTTTCAATAGCTGCGTCAGCTTCGTCATCTGATTCAAATTCAACGAATCCGAATCCTTTTGACCTGCCAGAGAATTTGTCAGAAATCACGGTTGCTGAAGAAACATTTCCAGCTGCAGAGAAAATCTCTTTTAGCTGATTGTCATCAACGCCGTATGGAAGATTTCCAACATATAACTTCTTTGCCATAGGTTATGTTAATTTCGTAATATGGTGCGTGGTTATACACCAGAACACGCATACTTACTTACTTGATAATACCTTTCGACCACGCACCTAAGAGATGCGGAAATAAGGCACCTACATTCTAGCATACTTATGATAAAAAAGCAAGCGCCTCAAACGCGAAAATCAATATGCTCAAAAACGCGCTCACCAAGCACCATTCGCACCATTGTTTCAAAATAAATGCCTGAATTATAATCAAAAACACGGAAAATACGACTGCCATGCCGCCTGTGATGATTAGCACAATAATCAAAGGCGCGGAAACTATCAAAAACATACCAGCCATCATTATGCCAGATACTGTTGCCGTCAAACCATAATACAGCATGCCATTAATTTCATTCGGAATTCGGAACAAAGAATTGTATTTGCTCTTAACCACTATATCGCAAGAATTGATGCTGCCTATGGCGCAAGAAAGATGCTGTTTGACCTTTTTTGAACGCCAAATGTGCCAGGAAACGAAAAATCCCAAAATTGACAAAATAAAAATCATGATTATCATACCATATCAGTATATCACGATAATTTTATTCTGCGAATCATCAGCGCGTTAACTACAACAATCACAGAAGAAACTGTCATGGCAATGGCGCCCCATTCGGGCCGCAGAACAATGCCCCAAGAAAAAAACACGCCCGAGGCAATCGGAATTGCCAGCGCGTTGTATCCAACTGCCCAGAACAGGTTCTGATGCATCTTTCGCATGGTTGCCTGGGAAAGTTTGATGAGTTTTACAATATCAAGAGGGTTGCTTTTAACCAAAACAATTTCAGATGATGCGGCCGCCACATCAGTTCCAGCGCCAATCGCGACTCCGACTTCCGCTTGCGTCAAAGCTGGCGCGTCATTCACGCCGTCCCCGACCATCATTACTTTTTGTCCGTTCTTTTGAAGTTCGCGCACTTTTCTGACTTTGTCTTCCGGCAAAACCCGGCTGAAATATTTATCAATTCCCAGAGTTTCAGATACTGACTTTGCGATTGCGTCATGATCTCCGGTAATCATGGCAACCTGCTTTCCCATTGCTCTAAGCAATGCCACTGCTTGCTTTGATTCTGGTTTAATAGTGTCAGCCAAGGCAATAGCGCCGATTAACGCTGTATTGGATGCGACATATACAACAGTTGCGCCATTCTGCTCCAAAGACGCGATGCGCCGCATTTGTTCTTGATTAACCTCAATCTGATTATCCTGCATCAGTTTCGCAGTACCCACCGCGACCCGCGACCCTTCAACAGCGCCCACAACGCCCTGCCCCGCGATGGCGCGAAAATCTTTTACTAAAAGAATCTTACGGCTTTCTGATTGTGCTTTTTGCACGATTGACATGGCAATTGGATGCTCAGATTTCGCTTCCAAAGACCCGGCAATTTGAAGCACTTCTTTTTCGTCTTTGCCAAATCCCAAAACTTCAATCACTCCGAATTCACCTTTAGTCAAAGTGCCGGTTTTATCAAACAAAATCCAATCAACATCTTTTGCTTGCTCCAAGCCATTCATGTCTTTGACTAAAATGCCGTTTCTGGCCGCCAATGTAGTTGTAATAGTT
>Ga0210057_1009629_pt1 | contig 11133 bp, 3 predicted proteins | sample CryGeyCG2114_010_2_FD_183968 | JGI IMG/M metagenome (GOLD analysis project Ga0210057, IMG submission 183968) | Groundwater microbial communities from aquifer - Crystal Geyser CG10_big_fil_rev_8/21/14_0.10 (SPAdes) (version 2) | ecosystem: Environmental > Aquatic > Deep subsurface > Groundwater ...
GAAACCTTGCTCTTGGTGGTGGAGGACGCTACGATGGTCTGGTAGAACTCTTAGGAGGACCAAAAACTCCTGGTTGTGGGTTTAGTATTGGTCTTGATCGTGTTGCAAATATTGTTTCTGCCATGCAACAAGAAACCGGGGAAAATTATACAGAATCCAAAAAAGTATTTTTCGCACATCTTGGAGATCAGGCACGCAGAAGAATGCTCAAGATCATCGAGGATTTACGCAGAGAAGGAATTAAAGTCTACCACAATTTAGCAAAGGCATCCTTGAAATCTCAGATGGAAATTGCTGCAAAATATGCTGTTGGCTACACTTTTATCTTGGGGCACAAGGAGGTTCAAGACGGTACTATTATCATTAGAGATATGGATGCGGGTACTCAGGAAATCATAGACCAAAAGAAAATTGGGAAGGCTATGCAGAGGATTCTTGAGAAAAAAGCGTAACAATTTGACGAAAAGCGTTTTTTTGTGTATACTGCAAGTAAAAGTTAATTCTTAAAATACCAAGAGGAGGTGACATTTTGTGTCAGAGACTAAGCGAAAGAAAGGTGAGTCCTTTGAAGGATTCATGCGTCGAACAAAAAAAACATGGTTGCGTTCTGGAAAATTGCTACAGGCACGTAAGATTATGTTTTTTCAAAAGAAAAAAAGTAAAAACATGCAAAAAGAAAGTACTGTAAGAGGTAATAAAAAGGCATCCAAGACGCAGTATCTCCAAAAAATTGGAAAACTACCACCGGATGAACATAAGAAACGATTCTAAAATTATGTCACTCAAAGGTACTCTTTTAGAAGATCAGAAAACCGCCATGCGTGCAAAGGATAGTGAAAAACTTTCTACATTGCGTATGTTGGCTGCTGAAATAAAGAATAAAGAAATTGAAGCAAAGCAGGAGCTTGATGACCCAGCAATAACAAAAATTATTGCTTCGCAAGTCAAAAAGCTCAAAGATGCGCTTCAGGATTTTATTTCCGCAGGGAGATCAGATTTGCAAGAACAAACACAAAAAGAAATTGAAATTCTCAATGCATATTTGCCAGAACAAATGACTGAAGAAAAACTTCGTGAGCTTGTGATGAATATCATAGCGGAAGTTTCTGCGAATGGAAAAGAAGATTTTCCAAAAGTCATGGGGCTTGCAATGCAAAGAGCACAAGGAGCTGCAGAGGGAAATCAGGTAAAAGAAATGGTAATGCAACTTCTTACAAAATAATAAAAATTTTTATTCTTGGTTCCATGCTTCCAAGAACAATGTCAAAATGTAACAAAAAGACTGCTATACTTCTTCTTGTTGGAGTGATGGCAGTCTTTTTTGTATCTTTATTTTTTGGAGAAAGAGCTTTGGCGGCTCAAGCACAAGACACCTTTGGAATTGGGTATGCGAGTGCAACAGGACTTGGTGGTAATCAAGATATTCGTTTAACTATTGCGAAGATCATTCGTGTTCTTTTAGGTTTGTTGGGTACCGCAGCACTTGGTTTAGTATTGTATGCCGGGTATACCATTATGACTGCCGGGGGAAATGATGAAAAGGTAACCCAAGGAAAGAAAATTCTTATCAATGGACTCATTGGAATTGCTATCATTCTTTCTGCTTTTGCTATTGTACAGTTTATTATCAGACAACTTGCTTCTGCGACTGGATTTCGTGGGCCATTTAATGGTGGAGGAAGTGGGGAGATTGTATTTGATTCTTTTTCCGGAAGTGGAGCTTTGGGAAGAATTGTAAAAGATCATTATCCATTTCGCGATGACATAAATATCAAACGGAATACAAGAATCGTAGTCACTTTTCGAGAAGCCATTGATCCTGCTTCTTTGATCATGGATACCAATAATAATGGAATTTTAGGTGATTGTCTTGATGTGACTCCACTTGATTGGGAGGTTGACTGTGATCGTCTGAAAGGAGATGTCGTACAAATCATGAAAGTACTCTCAGAAGATCAAGCGCTTCCACAAGACCAAAGAGAACAACCGGTGGATGCCGCCGTTTTGGCACTCTATGAAGGCGATGAACAAAAAGCCTACACGTTTGTATTCAGACCACTTGCTCTGTTGGGAAGTGCTGAACAAAACATGTGGCATCGTGTTCGTTTGACCAATGCTATTTTGAAAGCAGATGGGGTGGCTGCTTTTGAGAATCAAAGGACGCATTATTATGAGTGGAAGTTTCAAACTGATACGCTTTTAGATGAAACACCTCCACATGTACAAAGTGTATCTCCAGAAGATGGAGAAACAGCATTTCGTAACAGTATCATACAAGTTAATTTCAGTGAGGCAATGGATCCTACGGTAGTTCAAGGTATGCTGCGTGATGGTGGTGCTTTCACGAATCTTATTTTTAGCAAGGAACTTGGAGGAAGAGTTGATGGTGAGTGGAAGATTACTAATAGATATAAATCTGTTGAATTTCTTTCAAATCTTGCATGTGGACAGAATAGTTGTGGACAAACTATGTATTGTCTCCCTACGGGGTGTCCAGAAAATGATCTTAATTGTCAGGAAGGCTATCTTTCTTTGATTCGTACAGCAAATACAGTGGGAGATGGATTTGAAGCATTTCCATTTTCTGGAGTGACCGATATGTCAGGGAATGCTTTAGATGGAGATGATAATGGAAATTTTGATGGAAAACCAGATATTGGAAACCCTGCACTTATTGGTGAGAATGAAAAAGCAGCAGATAACTATTTTTGGAACTTTCGTATTCGTAATCAGATTGATAAGACCTCTCCATACATAGAAAAAGTTACTCCAGGAATTGATGCAGAGGATGTTTCAGGCCTTGATCCTGTTGTAATTACTTACAGTAAAGCAATGTGGTTGAGTACCTTGTCCAATATGGACATTGAAGAATACGGGTCAGATCAGCAACGTCAGGCACTCTCCAATATGGATGAACTTTGGTTTATTCCAGAATCAGGTATTGTAAACACTTTAGAGGATGACTGGTTGAAAACTCAAACAACACTTCGACATAGGTTGTTTGGACCAAATGGTATGGACCTTTTCTACTTCCCTGCACTATCAAGTGAAATAAAGGGAATTAATCAAAATTGTCTCTATCCCGGACGTGGACCATATAGTAATTTGAGTGGTGATTCACCCAATTGTGTGTATGAGGAAAATAATGACGGAAATGAAGTACTGAATCAAAATTGTACGCGTCCAACGTTTGAGCCGGAAGCTGATACCAGTTGTGTTGAGACGGTAACTCCAACGGGTTTTGCAGCCAACCCTCCCGATACAGATGCCATCCTTACGTCTTCTACAGAGAGTTGTTTGCAAAGACTTCGGGATATAAGTAATCAACTTCTTGAGCCTGCGGGCTAAATTTCAAATATATTATGCTGAAGAAATTTTTTTCAACTAAAAAACGTACACAATTTCGGCTTTTGAGCTTTATTGTTGGGATGCTTTTGGTTGTATTTCTTCAGTTTGGAATTGCTTCTCTTGCTTTTGCACAAGCTGAGGATCCAAATCCTAACCCCGCTGCGGTAGACACCTTTGGGATTGGTTATGCCGGGACCACAAGTCTTGGAAGTCAGGATATTCGTGTTACCATAGCTCGGATTATTGAAGTTGCTTTAGGAATTTTGGGTATTGTAGCACTTGTCATTGTCATCTATGGGGGAGTTCGTTACATGACCGCAGGTGGTGATGACGCCAAAATAACAGATGCAAAAAAGATTCTTATAAATGGTGCTATTGGACTTGCTATTATTCTCTCGGCTTTTGCCATTACTCGTTTTATATTTTCACAACTTTCAAAAGCCACAGGAAGTGGAGTTGTTCCGGATGCACAAGGACGTTGTGTTGATCCTGTTTTTGCAAATGCACATCCAGACATTTGTTTGGGAAATAACGGTGGTTGGGACGATGGCGAAAACTGTAATCTTGCAGATGCATTGGTTGTGAGAAGTGTGACACCAAACACTGATGCTACCAACATAAATGATGTAAAAGTGCGTGTCGTTTTCAGCCAAGATGTAGAAGAAGATGACCCAAGTCAGATTTTTTCAATTGTAAGAACCAACGATCAAGGTGAATTACAAAATGTAAATGGAGAATATCAATTTGCTTTTGTAGGTGCAAAAAAAGTTGTTGAGGCCACCTATACTGGTGATAACTTATGTGCCGGGCAGCAATGTTCTCCAAATGGTAAGTATGCCGTGAATGTAACTGCTGCGGGAGTACAAGAACAGGTTGCGGGTTGTCCTGGACAGGATTTTCAAAAAAATGCGGAATTTACCATAAATACAGATAACCAACTGGATGATGCAGACCCTCGTATTAGCTCATTTACTATAAATGGGTCTAATGAACATGATATCCGTCTTGCACGTGGTGGAACCTACACCATTGCGGCCAATGTAGAAGATACAGCCGGTGCCGGGTATGTTCGTTTGGAAATCATAAAAGAGAGTGATGGTAGCCGTTTTGTAACTTATGATGGACCACTCACTCGAGATACTTCAGATGCTACTGATGCTGCACCATATCAGTTTCGGTATAGATTTACCATTCCAGCACAGGCACCAGCTTTAGAAAGGTATGTAGTTCATGTAACTGCACATGATATAGATAGTAAGATTGCCGAGGTAGAATCCAGTTTTGTAATAATTGGAGCACATTGTAACAACGGCATTGTAGATGGTGATGAACCAGGACCAGATCCAGATGTTGGAGGCTCATGTCCGGGAAATGGAGCTTGCCAGAACAATCAGCAATGTGTTTCAAATATGTGTGTGAATGGTCAGTGTGTGGTTGGTGTTCCCAAAATAAAAAATGTTTTACCAATGGAAGGATCGTCAGGAAATTTAATTAGTATTTTAGGAGAAAATTTTGGTGCTTTGCCGGGGAGTGTAAGCTTTATTGTCAATGATGATCCAAGTAATCCAAACAATATTATTGAAGCACAAGTGGCACAGTGTGGAAATGGTCAACGTTCGTGGAAGGGTAATGTTATTGTGGTACAGGTTCCTGAAGATCGTGGAGGTTTTATCGAGGGAAGTTTGAGTAGCATTCGTATGACTCGTGCGGCAATTCCGGGGGACGTAGGCAACCCACTCGGAGATTCCACTACGGACAATTTCGGTCCAAGACCAGGTGCCCACGATGGACTTTTTTCAAAAAATAATCAGGTCCTCCCGGGAATCTGTGACGTCATTCCAGAAAGTGGCCGTGAGGTTGCAGACCCAAATGAATTTGTCAACATTTTGGGGAAAAATTTCATGGATGTACAAGGACAGAATCGTGTGGAGTTTGATGAACGTCCCGGTATTGTTGGTGCGGATGACTGGGCAGATAACAGAATACGTTCTCGCGTTCCTGAAAATGTTTCAGGGACTTTGGGTGTTTCGGTACTTATTGGGGAAAAAAGAAGTAATGTCTTTCCACTACCAATCGCAAATATCCAGGATAATAATCTTCCAGTCATTGGTTCTATAGACCCAGCGACTACCACTCGAGGGAGTTTGGTGACTATCAAGGGAGAAAATTTTGGTTCACACATTGGGAAAGTACTCTTGGCACCAACTGCAGATGATGCCTGTGAAGAGGGGGGAGATTGTGTTTTGGGAGATGTTTTTATATCTGCCCTCTGTCAGGAAGGTAACTGGAAGAATACAAGTATAGTATTTCAAGTGCCAGAGGATGGACTTCCTGTTGCTGGAAAATATTATGTTATTGTTGAAAAAACAGGAAATGGTCTTGCGCTTCGTTCTCGTGAAGCCGTACCGATTGAAATTGTAGATGGGGACCCTGCCCCAGGAATTTGTAATATTTCTCCAGATAGAGGCCCTGCTCCACTTCCCAATGCTCATCCAGGCCTTCAAATTACAGGAGTAAATTTTGCTGCAAATTCACGAATTTACTTTTTTAGACGTGGAGCAGAACCAAACAATCTTAACTCATGGCTTTCTTTGGATATAAATAATTTTGTACGTGGTCATGAGAGCGAGCAGTTTTTGACTCCTATTCCATTTAATGCTGCAGATGGAGAATCTATGAGTACTGGGCCAATTCGAGTAGTCAATAACGTACTCAAAAGTAACCCAGTTCAGTATACGGTTGAGAATTGTACAGAATTAGCTCCTGGTGAAATTCCCGATGGTTTTCGTTGTTGTACCAGTGGAAGAGATGAAGGAATTTTGAAAAGGATTCCTGCACTATGTTCTGATGAAGTTCGAGAAGCGGGATACGTTTGGCGATTTACGACTGGAAAAATTCCTCTTCCACCAAGAGTTTTGGAACAGTGTGATCTTCCCTCACCGTCTCCTGCTATTTTTTGGGGAGCAGATGGAGAAAATGCCTGTTTAAATTCAGAAATTACTTTTACATTTGGAACACGCATGGATTTTGATACTCTTCGAGATCCTGGAGATAGTTCTTTACGAAATATTCATGTTTACAATTGTGGGAATGGCCAAACCCCAGTATGTAACTATGAACAGGGTGATATATCACCAAATTTTAGAGTAGTTGCCGCACGGGGTGGGGCAAACCTGGGCGATTTCGTTATATTACGTGAAAATAATGGAAGACATCTTGCAAATACTTGGCATCGTGTTGTTTTGGATAAGAACATTATGTCTGCTACAGAGGAGGTTATCTTGGGTGAAGTTCAAATAAAGAAAGAAAATCTTCTGGTCACACGATCACTTTCGGAGCTTGCAAATAGTGCTTATGTTTTTGACTTTAGAACCAGTGATAACGATGCAGATATAGATCATGATGGTCTATCAGACAATGGTTTGTGTAGTTTAAAGACGGCAGCGGTAAGACCTTCTCGATATATCACACATCTTCTTGGGGTGATTCCGGAGAACCCAATTCATCCAGATGTGAATAAACCATTGTACTACTATGTAAAAGGAAAAACAGAACAGGCCTGTACACAAATAAACGTGGATGGTTTGGGTTGGAACTGGAATGTTGAAGATGATCATCTCGAGCCCGTTGATCAAGATTTTGCGCATGTACAAGTTGCCCCAGATGGACAACCTGAGGATGCAAGCCTATATTCAGATAGTCGAGCTACCGTGGAGGCACTTGCTCATACTCAAGGAAAAGATGTTTTTATTAAGGCAAGTGTAGACAGAGATGGAAATTTGATAAGCGCAACAAGTTCTTTGGCAATAGCTTTAGGAGATCCTGTTGTTACCCTTTGGGAGCCAAATTGTGTGGAGGCTTGTATTAATGCTAGCTTGCGAGTTGAATTTAATATTACAATGGCATCAGACACCTTCCCAGCAGGAACGCGTGTGTACAAATGTGACAATTCCAATTGTGTAAATAGACAACTCGTTGATCCTGATAACTATACCTTTACTCAGTCCGATAATCGTTCTTTTACTCTTTCATTTACACAGGATGGGGCTCCGATGTATTTGCAAAAGAATACCTATTATAAAGTTATTCTTAATGGAAATGATACCCCTGAGGCAATCAAATCCGTAAACAGATTAGAACCACTTGAATACGGGAAGTCACTTCCTTCATTTGAGTGGATTTTCAGAACTAAAAACGATGATGCACCTTGTATCGCTTCTGCAGTAAGTATTGCTCCACAAAAGTACCAAGCAACCCGTATTGGTGAGAAGGCATTTTATACCGTTACTCCAAAGAGTAGTCCAGATCAATGTAGTAGTCGTGGGCAGCTTTTGAATCCATATGAATATGGTTGGATCTGGGAGAGTAGCGATACTCAGGTAGCTTCTGTTACGCACTTCAATACTCCAGTTTTACGTAAACCCTATTGTAGTGGTACTTGTCTCCCTTCTGGAAGTGATATTCTTTTTGCAGCAGGGAACTTGAATGCAAATATTCCTTCTTGTGGAGATGGACAAGTGGAACTGAATCTCGGAGAATCATGTGATATCGCACCAGGTTTAGGAGAGATTCCAGAGGTCACGTGTTCATTGAACTGTCTGAGACCAGGAAATGAAGATAAAGGTGTTGGCCCTGGACAATGTGGAGATGGTGTTGTTGATAATCCTTCTACAAATGGACAAAATAAGGGTGAGGAATGTGATCCGGGAAATTTTGTAGATAACTTAGGGCAAGTTCATGTTATCAATAATGATCCTTTCTGTAGTGATATTTGTCAGCTGAGAGGATCTTCACACTATGCAGATGTTTCACAGATCCCTCAATTTGAGAATGCACAAGGGATTGTTATTGGAGCTTCCAATTGTGGGGATGGTCAAGTAACTGAGGGAGAAAATTGTGAATATAACTTTGCAGATCCCAATAGTAATGTTGGATGTTCTGAGGAATGTCTTAGGGTTGGGACACCAACAGCCGCTTTTTGGTGTCAGGCAGGAGAAAATGATGTTTTTGTTCAGAAAAACGAGTGTAGGAATTCACTCAGTATCTGTGGAAATGGGAGTATTGAGCTGGGAGAGGAGTGTGAACCAGGAATAAATGGGGCGGTTGGTCCGGGTGAGAATAGAAATCCATCGGAGGTTACCTGTAATGCAAGGTGTCTTTTACAAAATGTATGTGGAACTCCCTTGCAGCAATGTGATGCAAGGGAAGTTGGCTGTCTAAGCGACTGTACGCTTGCAGGCTCATCTATTTTATACAGTGAAGTAAACCTAGATCTTCTCCCCGATTATGTAGAAGTTGGAGGACCTTCCCTTTGTGGTGACGGGAATGTAGGTATTGGTGAAGACTCCGCTTGTGAAGTTGATATTATTGCCGATTCAGATTCTACTCCAGGAGATAATCCTTCACAGATTGTCACTGCCATTGGTGAGGGAGTAGACCAGGATGGTGTTCAACAATCTCTTATTACCGCACAATTACAATCACAATCCCTTCCAAATGGGGTTGCACGAGATTTGCAAGCACAAAATATACAGGATGAATCACAGTTTGTTTTGCAGTGTGGTTTTTCTGAATTTGCAACCAAGAGACGTATTACCGCAGATGGAGGACTTCTTCCTTTGGGTAGTGAAAACTTTCTTCATGATGGGGATATGGAATCAGTTGATGATCCAGTACGAAATGGGGATGCATGGAGGCCTTATTTTGCTGCACAGGTTTTTGAAGGTGAAAATAGATTGGAAAAGTCACGTGCAACTGCTTTCAATGCTGCACAGAGTATGCATATGGCTTTTTTGGCAGATGTTGACAGACGGGGAAATTCTGAACGAGGTATGTATCAGGGTTTGATTTTACAACCGGGACAGTACAGAATGAGTTTTAAATATAAAATTTTACGCGGTCGCATTGAAACACATATTGGCGGGAATAATGTAGCTTCGTCATTTGATGGCAGACCTAAGGATATACTGAACAGCGGTATTGATCCTCGAGGGAATGGTCAAGTGGTCCACCAGTGTGAAGCGTCAGGAAATGCTTGCGGGAACAATAATGATTGTGGAAGTCTCTGGCAATCAAGTGTAGATGCACAGTGGATCAGTGTTCTTGACGGCGGTTCTGAACCTTGTCGCGTTACTGGCGTGGATCCAAATGATCAAGGAAGACAGTTCTTTTTAGTAAAACGTGAGGATGGAATTGTGACAGATGCAAACGGAGATCAACTTCCTGCCATCATCCACTATGCTGCCGATGGGAATGATGCTTGCAAACTTGCAGAGCGGTATAGAGATCCAAATGGAAACGTTGATCTCGCTTTTGTACCTGCTTCATTAGATGGTGTGAGAGTAAATTCAAATGATAAAGTTCTTATTCAAGATCAAGTACGTTTAGATTCTCTTATAAGTGATGCCGTGATTACCTGGTTTTTCCCAATACAGGTACCTATTTTTGGTCAAGAAATTTGTAAAGAAATTCGTTTACAGGACCAGCAAAACAATCTTGATAACTTCGCATGGGAAACTTTTTCACGTGACTTTGTAATTGGAGCAAACTTTAATAAACCTCGTCCAGTTATAACGGTATTTGGTGAAGCCTATGTGGACGATGTACAGGTAATAAAATTGGATGAAATTGGTAGTTATAATAACTGTCCGTATGGAGATGGAGAACAAGATAATAGTAAAGGAGTAGGCACCAACTCTTGTTGTTACCCACGTGGAGAAAGAGTACGAGAGTATCCAGCAGATGGTGCCGGCATTGTTGGGGTTCTCAATGAGAATGATCTTGTCTGTCGAAATACCGTTATCAACCTTGAGTTTGATAGGCAAATTGATCCAGAAACTATTGATGGCAATGCTTTGATCGTGCGAGGCTATAATCAGGTTGATTTGCAGGCACGGGGAGTAGAGGGTATTTTCTGTCCTGAGGGTGAACAAGATGTAAGTACCCTAATGAGAAAAACACAGCAAGTGGCCATCCTGGAACACGATGCCCAAATGGAACCAAATACTTTATGGCAACGTGTTTGGTTTGCTATACGAAATTTTTGGCACAAGCTGATTTCAACATTTGTATTTGCAAGTAATGTTCCAAATAACAGTGTTGACGTAGATATATGGTGTTCAGGAAAAGTAAATGTTGAAAGTCGTGTACAGGATGTACCTCAAGTTGGTGCACAAGAAAATGCTGAAGATGCTATCCATTCAGAAGTAACACTTCAGCTTAATAATGTTCTTGACCCTACTGCGGTATATGCAATCCTGATTAAGGGAGGGGTTGAGGGAATAAAAGATGTAAGAGGCGTGGGAATACGTGCACCACAAATGATAAGTGGTGAGTTCCCTATATATGATAGTATCCTATTTAAGACTGGACAAAATATTTGTAGAATTGAACATGTTGAGGTATCTCCAGATAGTAAAATTTTTACAACTCCAAATCAAACAGAAACTTTTTTTGCCCACGCTATAAGTGATAATGGACAAGAAATTGGACCAACACCTGTATATGATTTTAATTGGGATTGGGGACCACAAAGGAATCCAATTTTCTCTATTCCTGCTGAAAATTCAACGAGTACACAACCGCAGATACAGATTGCTTCAAAGAACGTTGAAGGAAGACTTTCCGCTATCGCCAATGCAAGAGTAAATACGGATGTGAGTCGTGTAGATAGTCATGAAAGTAGGATTTTTTCTGGATTTTCTTCTTTAGAATCTATTTTCTGTGAAAATCCATGGCCATCACGTGAAGTTTATCCATATGAAGAAGGTGTTTCCTTTGAAAAAT
>Ga0210057_1009631_pt1 | contig 11132 bp, 15 predicted proteins | sample CryGeyCG2114_010_2_FD_183968 | JGI IMG/M metagenome (GOLD analysis project Ga0210057, IMG submission 183968) | Groundwater microbial communities from aquifer - Crystal Geyser CG10_big_fil_rev_8/21/14_0.10 (SPAdes) (version 2) | ecosystem: Environmental > Aquatic > Deep subsurface > Groundwater ...
TTTTCTTCAAGAAAAGAAAGCTTTTGTTTATACAATTCTAAAATTCTTTCTATTCTAGTAACAGAAAAATATTTTGTTTTTTCTATAACAGAAGAAAATATAAGCTTTTTATCAATTAATCTTTCTAAAATTCTATACAAATTAGATCTATTAAGTTTAGTTTCTCTTGATAACTGACTTGCTGTTTGTGTTCCTTTATGAAGTAAAGAGAGATAAACTTTTATTTCTCCATCTGTTAATCCTAAATCTTTTAAAATTGTCGCTTCATTTTCCATATTTCTAATAATTCTCTTAACCTTATAAATTTGTCGTTTTGTTGCGCAACAACAAAATTATTTATACTTCTCTTATTTTTAAAAATCATGTATGAAGAGATTGAGAGGACTAGGGGAAGATTGCTCTCTAAATTACTTCTTATAAGATCAGACTTAGAAGGAGTTAATAAAAAACAGCTTGACAAAGAAATGAAAGTTTTGTTAGAGGGAATTGAAAGCCGAGTCGAAATATTGATAAAAAATTTAATAGGAGAAAAAAATGAAAAAATCAAGATTTAATGTATTTGTATCAGAAGAAAACGGAAGAACGCTAGTTTATAATACGTTAAGGGGTTCTATAACTAAAGTGAATTCTAATTTAGCTACAATTCTAAGAAATGATGGAGACTCAATTAACTTAAGTCAAGAAGTGGCTTCATTAGTAGAGGATTTACATAAACAGGGAATCTTGGTACCTTTAGACTTTGACGAATTGAGGGAATATGAAAGATTGCATAAAAGATGGAAAGAAGGTAAAGAAAAAGTTGAAATTAATGCATTATTAACTTATGACTGTAATTTTGAATGTCCTTATTGTTACCAGGGGAGGGAAGAAACAGGAATGAAAATTCATGGTTTTAGATATATGAACCCTATTTTATTAGATGCAATTAAGAAATTTATAAGAAATACTTTATTAGAGAGAGATGCCAAAAGACTAGAACTAGTTCTCTATGGCGGAGAACCCTTTTTACCCAACGCTTGGCCAATGGGAAGGGAATTAACTGAAGAGATGTCAGAGTGGACAAAATTAAATGATATTTCTTTTGGATTACATGCATTGAGTAACGGAAGTTTAATAACAGAGGATATTATTGAATGGCTTTCGCAATATAAAGCTAGGCTACAGATTCCAGTAGATGGAAATCCGGAAATGCATAATAGATATAGATTCTATAAAGAAAATAGAAGGGGCTCTTTCGAAGAAGTTGCAAAAGTTTTAGCAATGACTAAAGGAACAGATATTGAAACGCATATAAGAATAAGCTTAACTGATGAAACTTATCCTACTATAGAGAGTTTATTAGATGAACTTAAATCGCGAGGACTCACTCATGTTTATCCTGATTTTTGTTATATAACTGCATTTACAGAGGCGTGCTCTGATTTTGAAGGACATACCTTATCTGACCTTAAGTTATTTAAAGTTATGCCAGAACTTTGGAAAAAAGCACATCAAAGAGGATTTCCCTTAGATATAAGACCAAGAGTTCAACCTCTGCCTTGCAGTAGTATAGCTGATGGCTCTTTTATCATAGACCCATTCGGAGACGTGTATAAATGTTGGGAATTGGTAGGTTTAAAAGAACATAAAGTAGGAGAAATTGATTTTGATGGAGAACTTATAAAAACAGAAGTCTATGGAGATGTTCTAGAAAGAAATCCTATAAACATTAAACAATGCAAAAATCATGCTTATCTGCCAGCCTGTGGAGGAGGTTGTGTATGTAAAGCACAATGGAGTAGTAAGACATATCATGCGCCTGGTTGTGGAACCGAAAAGTATTTATTAAAAGACAAAGTTAGAATGTATACTAAAACATTAGATTTAAGCAATACGGCTACAAGAAGGTTCGGAGATTTTGAGTTACAAATAATCGAGGGGAGACAACAACCAAATATGTCACATTGTTATGTTCTAGTATAATAATTAAAATGGAATTAAAAAAATTAACAGAAAGTGTGTATTATATCCCTTCTTCTACTAATATAGGAGTTATAAGAGCTGGAAATTCGGCAATTTTGATAGACTCTGGCGTAGATGAAGAAGTAGCCAAAAAGATACTGAAGACTCTTGAAGAGCATGGAATGACTATTAGAAGTATAATAAATACACATTCTCATGCAGACCACTGCGGTGGAAATAAATATATAAAAACAAGAACAAACGCCTCAATTTATGCGCCAGAAATAGAATCAGCTATAATTCAATGGCCTTTTTTTGAACCATTTTCTTTTTTTTCTGGTGCAAGACCTTTAAGTGATTTAGAAAATAAATTTTTAATGGCTCAACCATCATCTGTTGATTATATTATAACTAAAGAAGAAAAATTAAAGTTAGAAGAAGTTGAAGTAAGAATAGTAAGATTACCCGGTCATTCTCCTAATCAAATAGGAATAGAAGCAGATAATATTTTATTCTGTGGCGATGCTTTATTTTCAGAGGAAGTTATTAGAAGACATAAAATTCCTTTTTTCACAGACATAGAAAAAGAATTAGAAACTCTAAAATTTTTAGCAGGAAGTAAATATAGATTTTATGTCCCTTCTCACGCAACACCTAGTAAAAGTTTAATAGAGCTCGTAGAAGAAAACAGACGAACAATATCTGAAATAGAAAAGTTCATTTTAGAAAATTTAGGTAGTAGAAAAACAACAGAGCAAGTTTTAAGAGATATTTGTGCTACCTATCAAATTGAGATTAAAGGAGCTCAACAATATTATTTAATGAATACAACAATTATGGCTTATCTTAGCTATTTACATAAAAGGGGAAGTATAAATTTTAAAGTAGAGAAAAATGCATTATTGTGGGAAAAGAATTAACACAAAATTAGAAAAATCTAACTTATCTCTAACACCTCGCAATTAATTCCCTCTTGCTCGCACAAATCCCAAATATTTAAATATTTATCTGGTCACTCCAAAACTCAAAAAAACTATAATCTATCTTTTCCTCATTTAACAACCTAATTATCTCATTTGTATATTCTAAAGGAACAATAAAAGACGAAGCTGACAATTTTTTTCCTTTGACTTTATTAACAACACCATCAGAAAAATATTTTTTCTCTTTTCTTCCGAATAATTTTCTTATTACCCTATTCCTTTTTGTAATATTTTTAATCGGTTTAATATTAAAAAACACAAAACTCTTAAGATTTTCTGGCTCTTCCCTATACTTCCCATATAAAAAAATACCATCACTTATTATGCTTCTTTTTAATTTCCATTCTTCTAATTTCCCTGCATGGATTTTAATCTCATTTTTTATCCCCTTCAAGAGCCAATTTTCTGCAATTTTAGATTTATAAAACTTATTCAATTCATTCTCTAATATTTTCTTAATTCCTACTTCATCTTCCTTATTCTCTAAGTCAAAGAATAAATCTATATCACTCTTTTTATCAGCTTCTCCCCTTGCAACACTTCCAAACAAGATTATTGCTTTAACATTAAAAAGTTTTGGGATTACAAATGAAGCAAATGCTGTAGCATAAGCTAATAATTCTTTCTTATATTTAAATTTCAAATTTTTCATTTTTAAAAAGCTCCTCAAATATTTGTTTTAATTTAAAGAAAATTTCTAGAACATTTTTTATCTGCTCTTCAACAGGCTTGCCATAAACTAAAATGTTTCTATTTTCTTCTAAACTATAAATAAGTTCATAAATCTCGTTTTTTCTTGGAAAATTTACAGCAAGTTTTCTTTCTATAAGAGGCTCTATTACCTGTCCTTTTTGTGGCTTCTTAAACCAGTCATGCTTTATTATTTTTCCTATTGGTATCTTATTAACTATATGCAAATAAAGCTCGAGAAATTGAATAGAACAAGCAGAACAATTAAAACCAATTGTAACAGGCTTCTTTTCCGCTCCTTCTCTTAGAGCATCTTCTATCTCGTTAAGATGCTCCTCTAATTTCTTTTTATGCTCTTCTACAGATGTCATTTGGATTAATTTATACCATAAATAGGTATAATTTAATCCTTATAAACTTTTTGGTTTAATTTATACCATAAATAGGTATAATTCATACCAAGAATGAACCTCACATCACCTCAACTTTAATTCCCTCTTGCTCGCATAAATCTCTGAATCTTTCTGCATCTTCTCTTGAGCCAACTACAGAACCCCAGTGCATCGGTATAGCTATTTTCGGCTTAATCATAAAAGCTGCTTTAGCTGCTTCATCAGCATTCATAGTATATGTTCCTCCTACTGGCAATAAAGCAACATCTATTTTTCCAAGATTTGACATCTCAGGAATAAAATCTGTATCTCCTGCATGATAAATTCTTGTTCCTTCAAAATCTAAAATATAACCATTCCAGTATTCTTGTTTAGAATGAAACTGCTTATTTGTGTTATAAGCAGGAATAGCTTTAATTCTAATTCCTTCTATTTCTTTTTCCTCGCCGGGCTCTAAATTCTGAATTTTAATTTTATTATCTAATTTAGTTAATTTGCTTTGACAATCAGCAGAACATACAACTATAGTCCCATCTTTTACAATATTTCTTAAATCTTCAATAGAACAATGGTCATAATGTGAATGAGTAATTAAAATCATATCTGCTTTTTCTCCACTTTTTAATTGATAAGGATCAATATAAATTATTTTTCTGTTTTCTATCAAAAAACAAGAATGCCCTTTCCATTCTAAATTTATATCATTAATTTCCATAAACTATTAAATATCTTTTCTTTTATAAATCTAACTTTCCCTTTACTTTTATAAAATGAAATTCCTAAGCCTAAAGGCAAGGTATCTATCTGCTTCTTCTATATTTTTTTCTAATTTATTTACAACAGCTGTTTTCCTATTTCAAGCTTTCTCAAACTCTTTAGCAATTGAAAACATTTTTCCTTCATCAAATCTAGGGCACATAATTTGCAAACCAATAGGAATTCCAGAAATTTTACCAGCATGAATTGAAATAGCAGGCAATTCAGCTAAATTTGCAGGTATAGTTAAAGAATCATAATTATACATATCCTCAACTGAAATTCTGCTCCCAATTTTGTGAGGCAATTTAGGAACAGTCGGCATAATTACAGCATCAACTTTTTTAAAAGCATTTTCAAATTCTTTTGTAATCAAAGCTTTTGCTTGTAATGCTTTTCTATAATATTTGCCATGATATTCTGCTTTGCTTATCTCACTTCCTCCTAAAATTCTTCTCAAAACTTCTTCCCCGCAACTTTCCTCTATTTTCTTGCCGTATCTTCTTCCATCAAATTTTCTTGTGCCTGAAAAAAATTCTACATAAACAATAGGATAATAAGTCTGAATTGCTAAATCAATATGTGGCAAGACTATTTTTTCTATTTTCCAATTGTTTTTTTCTGCTATCTCTTTAACCTTATCATTAACTAACTTCAAAATTTTCTCGTCAGCTTTTATTTCAGGAATTCCGATTTTTATTTTTTTATTTTTCAAATTTTCTATTTTAATTTCCTTGCTATCGTAACTTGTTGCATCTTTTTCGTCTTTGTCTTTAATTACATTCAACAACAATAAACAATCAGAAATATTTTTAGCAAAAACTCCAATTTGTTCTAAACTCATAGATAAATCAATTAATCCATATCTTGAAACAAATCCATAACTTGGTTTAACTCCTATAACTCCACAATGAGAAGCAGGATTTCTTATACTTCCTCCTGTATCGCTTCCTAAAGCCATATCACAAAAATTTGCAGAAACAGCAGCTGCACTTCCTGAAGAAGAACCTCCAGGAATTAATTCAAGAGCAGCAGGATTTTTACAAACTCCAAAAGCAGAAGTTTCTCCTGAACTTCCACAAGCAAACTCGTCACAATTAGCAATTCCAATAATCAAACCATCTTCTTTTTTTATTTTCTCAATTACAGTTGCATCATAAGGGCATTTATAATTTTCTAACGTACGAGAAGCACAACTTGCATTTAACCCTTTAACATTTATATTTGCCTTAACAGCAATTATTTTTCCAGCCAACTTTCCAGCTTTTCCTTTTTTTATTTTCTCATCTATCTCTCTCGCTTCTTTCTCACAATTAGGATTTATCTGCAAAATCGCATTTATCTTCTTGCCTTGTTTGTTATTTTTTTCAATTTCTGCCAAATATTTTTTCAGTTTTTCTATCATTTTAATCAACAGAATTTTGTTTATTAATTAAATTCTGGTATTTTTTAATTAAATCATCAAACTCATTTCTTTGTTTATATAACATTCTTGATGTTTTACTATACAAATCATCCTTAGATTTTTCAAATAATTGAATATAGTGGCTCCATCTCCAATCTTGATTTTCTTTTTCCAAACTTTTTAGTATGCTCAATACAGTTAGCGAGCTTCCCATATCAAAAAGAAGTGTTCTCTCGATTTCACTTTTTATTTCAACATCACTTTTTATCTCTAAAACTTTACCCTCTAAAACTGCAACTTTTTCCATATTTATTCTAACCAACCACCTTTTTCAGCTTCTAAAAATTCTCCTTTTCTCTTAGGAGCATTCTCAAACATAATTTTTCTGAAATCAGAATTCCCCTCTTCACCCTCTTTTTCTTCTCTTCTATCTTCTTCTCTCTCAACTCTCGTTTCCTCTACAGAAACTTTTTCTAAAGCTCTAGAAAATTTGTCCAGAATTTCTTTAGCTTGTTTCCTTATTTGCTCTCTATCCATGCTTATAAGAAAAAATAGAAATTTATAAATCTATTTAAGCTACTGTATTGTTGCATAAGAGGGACTTTTAGAAGATTTTAAATAATTGCTTTTTCTAATGCTTTAATGAAGTTTAGAAGGAAAGGAAAAGAACATACAACAATTAAAGATATAAAACTTGATGAAGATACAACTATTGGTATTGTTCAGGGCGAGTTTGGGAATAATAAAGACTTAGACATAAGGGTTGTTTATGTTGATAAAAATACTAAAAATAAGAACGTTCCAAGAACTCCACAGCATATTCATTGGGCTATTGACTTGTTAATAAAAAAAGAGCATAAGAAAGAGCTTACTAAGAGATTTGTAAAATATCTTCTGGAAATGTGGGACAAAGTAGAGGCATTTAAGAATAAGGCAGAACAACAAAAATGCGAAATAAAATACTGCCTTCCAGAAAAATTAAAAGAATTTGAAGAACTAAATAATTATGGCGAATATAAAGTAGAGTTTATTGCTTGTGTTCTTGAACTTCTTATGATACAAGAAAAAACAGGAAATGCAAAAGCCCATATGTTTAAAGGGGTTTTACAAGCAATTTATGACGATAAAGATATTTTTTCTATTGTTTCTAAAGCAGGTTTTAAGGGAGCAAAGAAATAAAATTATTCTCTGTTTTATTTCTTTTTTGATTTTAAGTTTTGTAGAACAGAAATAAGAACATCTATATTTGAATCGTTTTTGTCAAGAGTTAAATTAGTTTTTCCACATCTAAACATGATAATATCTTCGCTGGTTGCTTGAGGGTTTGGCATATCCATAGATTCTCCAGAAGGGAAATAATCTCTTTGATTAGCTCCTTCTTTGATATGAGATATTGCGTCTATATAAACCTTTCTGATTTTTTCGGCTTCTTTACTGCCTTTTTCTCTATCTCCTGTAACCTCAATTAGATGAGTTCTAAATTGTTCAGTAGTAGGAGATTTAGTCTTTAACCTTGAATTAAGCTTCTCAAATAAAGGAACACTTAATATCATTTCTTTTATTTCTTGGCTCTTTTCTTGTGGAGAGGTAGGATTTGCAAGAATCTCGGCTCTCTTTGTTGCCTGATATTCCCTCTTATCCATAATGCCGAATTTTCTAATATCGCCCATCTTGACGAGGAAAGTTCCAGAACTTGAACTTTTATGTCCTAATTTATTGGCAAAATTATTTGTATCAGTTACTTTTTTGTGAAAATCATTTACGAGAATCCCTGCTATCTTAATTGTTTCTTCTACGCTTACTTCTGGATAATCATATGTTGCTATTTTTCCCATGTATTATTAAGTAAGCACCCCTTTATAAACCTTTGTCTGCGTTTTCTCATCGCCTAAACCAAACGCAGACAAGCCGATGACAACAGAAACATTTAAATAGTATCTCCACGTCTGAATATTAATCATTAAAGCTTTAATGAGAAAGAGGCACTCAAAGTTTATGGGGCTTTGAGTGTCTTGTCATTATATTAAATGAAGACTGCCCCGAAGGGCAGATTATCCACGCTAATGAATAACATAGACAATAAACAGAGCAAGTATAAAAATTTATCGTGTCCTAAGTGCAACTCTACAAATCTGATTAAAAGAGGATTAAGACAAACAGAGAATAGAGGAAAGATACAGAGGTATTCTTGTAAAGATTGTGGAAATAGATTTGTTATTAATGATGGATTTTTCAGAATGAGAAACCCCCAGCAAAAAATAACTTGTGCTATTGACTTATTTTATAGAGGAGTTTCTACAAGAAAAATACAAGAACATTTTAATGCATTTTATCCTCATAATTCTAATTTCTCAACTATATATAGATGGATTATAAAATATTCAAAATTAGTTTCAACATTTACAAATAAGTTAAAACTAAAAGTAGGCGAAGAAGCCCAAACGGATGAGATAGAATTTCATAGAAGAAAAAGCCACAAGCATAAAGGAACAGAAAAAAACTTTTTTATTGACAGCATAAACCCGACAACAAAATTTATGTTATCTTCTGAATATATGAGGACAAGAAGTGCGAGAGACATTAAAGCAGTTATGATAAGAATAAAGGAGAGAACAGGCGAACAGATTAAGATAATGACTACTGACGGATGGATGGCTTATGAAAATACAATAAAGAAAGTATTTGGTTATTCTCTAAAAGAAGGTAAGTTTAATGTTATTCATAATAGGGTTGTGGTTTCACAAGAGCAAGGAAACTTTAATCATCCTATTGAAAGATTACATAATAACATAAGAGCCAGAACAAAAACTATGAGGGGATTTCACGGCTCAATAAGTTCTGCTAATGCCCTAATGAAAGGTTTTGAGATTTACTACAATTTTATAACCAAACATCAAGCCATAGATAAATGTCCTTATGAATTAGCTACAGACTTAAAATTAAATTCTTCTAATAAATGGCTTGAATTAATTAAACTGGCAAAAGGTTTTAAAGATGAGAATAATTAGAGATGATATGGCAGAGGTGAAGATTCCAACTTTTGTAAAATGGGCAGGTGGAAAGACACAGCTTATTAGCCAATTTACAAAATTCTTTCCTGTAAAAATAGAAAGATATTTTGATGTTTTTGTAGGCGGGGGGGCAGTTGCTTTTTATATTATGCAAAAATATAAACCCAAAGAAGTTTTTATTTCAGATATTAATGAGGAATTGATAAATACTTATGAAGTCATAAGAGAGAGTTTAGCAGAATTGATTAAGAGCTTAAAAGAACATAAACAAAAACATAATAAAGAATATTATTATAAAATAAGGGCATTAAATCCAGAGAGTTTAAACAAGGTTGAGAAGGCAGGGAGATTTATCTATCTGAATAAATCCTGCTTTAATGGGCTTTATAGAGTAAATTCTAAGGGTGGCTTTAATGTGCCTATTGGTAGTTCAAAGAGTCCTGCAATCGTGCAAGAAGAAGATTTAACATTAATCTCCAAACTTCTTAAAAATGTTACAATTAAAGCTATGTCCTTTGAGAAAATCTTAGATTATGCTAAGAGAGGAGATTTCTGTTATTTTGATTCGCCTTACTTTCCTCTGAAAAAGGGGAAAAGCTTTACAACATATACAAAAGATAATTTCTTAGAGAAAGAACAAGAGAGATTAGCAGAGGTTTATAGAGAGCTTGATAAAAGAGGATGTAAACTTATGCTTTCTAATAGTGATACAGACTTTATAAAAAACTTGTATGGGGGTTATAAAATTAAAATTGTAAAAGCAAACAGAATGATTAATTGTAATGGAAATGATAGAGGCAAGATAAATGAAATTGTTGTTTTAAATTACGAGCCAATTCAGAAAGAGATTTAATTTAGTAAAGTTTAAAATCTATCGTTTTCTTATTTAAATTATGTTAGAAAATAATTGTCCAAATTGTAGTAAAAAATTAGGAATTTTTAAAATAGGTTCTATTTACAAACTTGGAGATAAAAGATTCTGTAGTATTAAATGTAAAAATGAATATAAAAATAAACAAACAGAGAAGGTTAAGGGCATATTAAAGGTAAAGAGAGAATTAAAAAGTAAATCAGAAAAGATGGTAATGTTAATTTTTGGAATTTTTGTATCAATAATAGGAGTAGTTGGAATCCTTATTTCTATTCCTTTAATGTTAATTATAATAGGATTCTTTTCTGCTGTCGGCTTTGGGTTTATTTTAGTTTGTGGAATAACTTTAATCCTGCTTTCTAAATACAAACCAATTTCTTGCCCATATTGTAAAAGAGAAACCAAAATTTTATCAACGCAAGATGCAATTACTTGTAAAACTTGCCAAAAAAGAATTTTATTATATTAAGAACTTTATTTTTTTATATTAAATAAGTCCCTTTAATGCAACAATGTGCTATAATTGGGTTTTTAGCAAGTATAGGAGCTACTATTTCATCATAAAATTTTTGTGGGTCACTTAAATGTTCAGAGCGTTTTGTAACGCAATGAACCCCTTGCTCAACTAATTCTTGCAAACCTTCTGAAAGAGGACCAGCCACACATAAACCAACATCATATCCTAACCCTATTGCTTCTTTTATAAGTTCAGAAGTGCATTGTCTACCATAAGGACCATGAACTCTATGACTAGATCTAACTAAACTGTCTGATATGACAAGGCATCTTTTTCCTTCTTTCTTTAACTCTAACATTTTTTTTCTTGCTTCTTCAGAGTCAGTAGCAAAAACTATTTCATGATGTTGTTTTCCTAATTGTAAAAGCATATTTCTAACTAACATTTGCCCTATTTCATATGAGTCAATTATCAATATATGTTTATTTATCATCTTAAAATTTTTAAATTTTAATGCTTCAAAGTTTTCTAAACTTTGACAGCTTCAAAGTTCTTTGAACTTTGACAGTCATCAAGAACTTATGTTCTTGAGATGCTCAGGAAATCTTATTTCCTGACAAGCCAGA